>Ga0123337_10001918_pt1 | contig 25009 bp, 24 predicted proteins | sample frozenSSSSmetaG_FD_89792 | JGI IMG/M metagenome (GOLD analysis project Ga0123337, IMG submission 89792) | Glacier valley bacterial and archeal communities from Borup Fiord, Nunavut, Canada, to study Microbial Dark Matter (Phase II) -... | ecosystem: Environmental > Aquatic > Freshwater > Ice >...
AACGCCATTAGTTTTGGTTGTAAAATTGCTTTTTTCATATCTTTGATTGTTTTTAATTCAATTCAAAATTACCGCGGTGATATGAGAGGAGGTAACGGATATTTACCTCTGAGAATAAAAAATTTGCTTAAAACCTTATGGTTATATTAAGCTTGTAGAATGAGCTCAACAATTACGGATTAGATGCAAGAAAAAGCCTTAAGGAATGATGTAAGACTGAAATAAACTGGCTTTTTACGGAAATACGCAAAAAATTCAGGAAAAAAATCTCAGTTTGAAATTACAATATAGAAAAAAGTTGCTACGAGCGTAATAATCATTCCCGCGGAAAAATTAGCGGCGACTTTGTCACGCTTTATTTCATAAGCACCTTCTTTATATTTATTGATGTATCTTGGATTTTCCGCAATGGGTTTGTCTGGGATATTCAAGTTGTGAAATTTTGGAGGAGTAGCATTTACGATTAAAGACGTAATAAGACCTGTAGCGGGTGTTGTAAGAATTGTAGTCAAAAGAATGTTAGTGCCTATTCCCGAAGCGCTATAATATTTATGTGCATCACTTAAAGCTATGCTGTCAATCTCCTTGTTGGTGAAAAAAATTCCATTAGGAGATAAACTATCTGCATAACTATTGGACAGGTTATATAATGTTTGAATTTGAAAAGAATCTATTGAACCATTTCTATACTTAATCCAATTAATTGAATTGGTATTTTTGACAAATAATGGTCCGTCACTATAGGTGAATAAATGATATTGGATGCGTGTTTCTTCCACTTGGTGGATAATTGCAATGATCGTCCTGCCGTCCCGAAGCCGGATTGTGTCCTGAGCATGTGGTGTAAGAAAAGCAAGAAAGACAAGAATGAAAAAAAAGTATCTCATTGTACAATGATAAAAAATGAAATGGACTAATCCTAATGATAGGATTGGATAAGAAAAATCAAAGTTCATAAGCCCCAATATCGGGGGCTGAATCTCTGGATTTTTCATCCATATCTGTGGTAATACCTAAGCCTACTAATCCTTTATCTTTAGCGGGAGAATCACTGTTTAGTTTAAGATTATTTTGGCCAATATTAATAAATTTTGGATCCTTATTGAGTATATTACTTGTATCACCCCTGATTGGCTTCTTTGCCTTTACAATACAATTTAGAAATCCACTTGAGCTAATTTTTGTCTCCTCTATGTCTTCGCCGGAAGCACTTGCATCTTTACCCTCAGGACCCCATAAAATACAATTTATAAAAACATATTTCATATCATAAGTCCTAATAACTAACTTATTTTCATCCCTTAAAATATTATTGGCAATGATATGTGGATCTTTTGTATTGCTGTGGAAACTGCAATGCCTGAAGTCGTAATCGCCGCCGTAATACATAAGTACAGTATTGGCACCACAGTTACTGATAACTGAATTAATCGCCTGGATTTTCGCTGTGAGTCCTAAAATTCCATAAGCCGTAATATTCTTGATAACAGTATTCTTGATGATAAGGTTGGGGTTTGAGTTTTCCGGTAAAGAATCAACGCGGATACCTATTGTGGCATTTTTTATAATTGTATGCCTGATTTCATTGTTAATACTGCCTCTGTAAAAACGTATGCCGCGCCACTGGCCGGGCTTATCTGCATAGATATTGTCAAGACGATCGCCTTCAAATATGACCGGATTGTCTTTATTGCCATTAATTTTCAAAGTGCCTAAAACATTCAAAGCACTAACATCTATGATTTTCCCATTTGTATTTTTAAAAACAGAATTTGGCGAACAATAAAAATGCACATTGGGTCCGATGGTCAGTGTTGACCCCACATCAACAAACGCAGTATTGACAATCACATAAGGTTTATCGGTCAATACCAGATTTGTATTACCTGTGAAGACAGTATCTTTAAAATAATAAGCATCCCAGCCATAGGCTGCAAGCTGCACAAATTGTACATTGCCATTAGTTTCAAATTGAATGCTGTCTCGTACTATGGCAGGTTTGGTCAGCATGTTAGGTTCTAAAGTGGCTTCAACAAAAACCCATGCACTATCTTTTGGTAAAAGTTCTACGGCAGTAAAATTTGTGCCAGCCATTCCATCTACATTGATTCGGTATGATGAATTACTGCCACCCATCAGACGAATGTTCATATTCACCGTTTCTTTATAGGGATTGCGTATCATGAACCTTTTATTAATTGACCTTGGATAAGGGTAGCCGGGTAAACGTGTAAAAACTGTGTCAAAATAAACGGTATCCTCGGAAAAATTCAGAGTGCCTGGATCTTTTAATATGGCCTGATCTTTCCTGCAGGAGCTTAAGATCATTAAAGATAGCAAAATAAAAACAGGGGTAATTCCTTTTAATGGCATGACTTACAATTTACAAAAATAATTGATTTAAGGTATTTAATGACATCAAAACGAATTTGCTTTTGAAATATTGCCATTACGGATAAAATCTTGCGAATTTCTGTGAAATCCTCTTTCTTTGAATTAATGGGTTAACGTGAGGGTCCTTTCGGTTGTAAAGGCCTTACTTCTAAATTTACCTGATGGAAGTTGTCCGGTGTTTTAAGGGCATATACCATCATAGCGGCAACATCATCCGGCATCAACATATAATCATGCGGCTGGATATTCGGACTGTTTCTAAAAAAGTCTGTTTTAACACTTCCCGGATACACACATGTTACTTTGATTTTAAAATCCCTTAACTCACGCCATAAACTTTCACTGAAACCTCTTACAGCCCATTTACTTGCACAATACCCACTCACCATGGGCATTCCTTCTAGTCCTGCCGTGCTGGCGATATTGATAATATGTCCGGCACCTTTTTTTTTCATCGCAGGAACAGCCAGCCTTGTGCAGTAAAACATGCCGTTAAGGTTGGTTTGCATCATCAGGTCCCATTGTTCCAAAGGGAGATCTTCAACAGTGCCAAAATACCCCAAACCGGCATTGTTAATTAAAATATCCAATGTTTGGTCATGCTTGGAAAGTATATGAGATAAAGCCGTTTCAACTTCCTTATGATATCTTACATCCGTTTGAATAAAAGTATAATTGGTGTCCTGACAGTCAAAATTATTTCTTCCAAGGCCATAAACCAGACAACCTTCTGATAAAAGCTGACGGCAGAGCGCTTCGCCAATTCCTTTGCTAACGCCAGTTATTACAGCAACCTTGTGATTTAAATCCATCTTTTAGTTCAATTTAAATTGCGCGCAAATCCAGTTCTTTTTCGTTTTTTTATTGTCAAGTGTCAGTCCATGTTTTTTGCATTCTTCCTCAATCTCAGGTAAATCTTCGAGATAAAACCCGCTTAGCAGCATGATTGCTTCAGGTTTCATGGTCTTTACATAGGATTTTATATCAGCTATCAGGATATGCCTGTTAATATTGGCAATAATGACATCAAACTCACCGAGGTGCGGTTTCAACATTCCTGCATCTCCCAAAATGATGTCAAAATTTGAAATATTATTTTTTTCTATGTTTTCCTGGGCGTTTTCATAACACCAGCTGTCATTATCAATTCCAATAACCCTTTTGCAACCAATCATTGAGGCCAGTATACCAAGTATACCTGTTCCGGTACCCATGTCAAGTACTGTTTTGTCTTTGAGGTCTATTTCCAGAAGATATTCAGCCATCATGCTGGTGGTCTCATGATGACCGGTACCAAAACTCATTTTAGGGTCAATGACTATTTCATATCTGGCTTTCAGGTCTGTTTTGTGAAAACTGCTTTTTATCAGACATTGGTTGCCAATTAAGATAGGTTGAAAATAATTTTTCTCCCATTCCTCATTCCAATTCTTAGGTTTGATTACATCAATTACATATTCATCAAAACACAGATTTTTTTCTATTAATTCATCCATCAAAATTTTAATTTCTTCATCAGATATTTGATTTTCAGGAAGATAGGCTTTTATGGTTTCGTCTTCTGCAGAACCTTCAAAGCCAAATTCTGCCAAGTAGGCGGATATAATTTCAACATTTTCATCTACAGGTGCGCTGGCAGTTAACGTAAGTTCAATATAATTCATTTGTGATATAGTCATTTATAGGATTGAAGAATCTGGCCGAATTGGAAAATGTCTTCATAGCTGTTATATAATGCTACCGGAGCCATTCGGATGACATTCGGATGCCTCCAATCTGCAATTACACCATTCTGAGTGAGATAATCAAATAATGATTTTCCATTCTCACCTGTCAGCAGGCTTAATTGGCAGCCTCGTTCCGGCATTTCAGGTGTGATGATTTCGAGCTGTAAATTTGTATTAGTCTTTAATACGTCTTTAATGATAAATGTGAGGTAAGCGTTTAATTTTTTTCCTTTTTCAATAATATGTTGCATGCCTGCTCTTGCAAAAATATCAAGAGATATTTTATGAACCGCCATACTCAAAACCGGAGCATTACTTACCTGCCATCCGGCAGCACCTTTTTCAGGGATAAAACCCTTTAACATTTTAAATCGCACGGATTCTTCATGTCCCCACCAACCTGCAAATCTGGGAAGGCTGTTATCTTCTGCATATTTTTCATGTATAAAAACGCCACCTACACTCCCTGGCCCTGAATTTAAATACTTATAACTGCACCAGGCCGCAAAATCAACCCCCCATTCATGAAGTTTCAATTCAATATTACCAGCAGCATGCGCTAAATCAAATCCTGCTATGGCTCCACAAGCATGAGCCTTCGCTGTAATTTCGCTGATTTGAAAAACTTGTCCTGTATAATATTGAACACCGCTGAAAAACACCAAAGCCAGTTCATCCTTATGATCTTCAATAACCTGAAGTATATCTGAATGCCTTAATGCATGTTCTCCTGCCCTTGGTTTAATCTCAATTATTGCGTATTCGGGTTGATAACCATGAAATTTAACCTGAGATTCCACAATGTACATATCGCTGGGAAATGCACCTGCTTCCATAATAATTTTATATCTTTTGGGAGTAGGACGATAAAAACTCACAAACAAGAAATGAAGATTAGAACTTAATTGATTCATTACCACTACCTCAATTGGTTTTGCTCCAACTACAAGCGCGGCGTTTTCAGTCAGAAATTTGTGGTAATACATCCAAGGATTTTTACCGTGAAAATGTCCTTCAACGCCAAGATTTTTCCAATCTTCTAATTCGATTTTAAGGGCATTCTCGACTTCTTTTGGCTGCAAACCCAATGAGTTGCCTGTAAAGTAATAGGAAGGCTTTCCATTCAACTCGGGAATAAAAAATTCATCCCGGAATGGACGCAAATAATCTGAGGAATCAGCTTCTTTTGCAAAGCTTAAGGAATTTTCAAAATTCATCGCGGCAAAGGTAATATCATTTTAGGTACCAAAACATGACAATTTTATGGCTCTGAAATTAGAAGCTATTTCAAAAGTCCCCTTTATGTTTTTTGAAGTTGTAAGACTGATTTGCATATAAGATATGTCGTTGCTTTTCTCATCCAGACATCCTCTCGGTATGCATGTCGAAAAGCGCCTAATCTCGAGGAAAAATACTCCGAAAAATTCATAAGAAGTACCTTTGAGACAGCTTCTAGTGTCTTTTGTGTTTCCACAGATAAATGACATTTTCATTGGGAGGAAATACACTGTCTGTTTTTTCATAGTTTTTTTCATAAAAATCAGTTTCAGGAAAATGCCATGAACAATAGGAAGTTGTATAGGTAGTGATGAGATAGTCGGGTGGTTTTGTGCTCAATTCATGCCATATTCTTTCCCTGTTTTTTTTTCCGATTTCGGAATCATCAAAGTGAACGGGCAACGCCACGGGCAAAAAAGCGGGATGTATTTTATCCGAAGCCACATAGTAGGAGCTCATGGTGACATAATCCACAAAAAGTGTTGCTTCTTTATCAGCAATTAACCTTTCTGTAATCTTGTCGCCTTTAAACGGAACGATTTTATAGCTGAATTTTGGATGGGAATTGCCGTCGATTTGATAGATATAATAGAGCAATACAATGAGTAATGGCAATGCAATAGCATATTGATGGGTTTTAAAAATGGCATATTGTTTAGCCATAAAAACAAAAAATAAGACAAACGACGGAAAATAATAATGCCCAAGATTATATGGAGCTACAAATACAAAAAGTACACTTGTGATAAAGAGGAATAAAAAGCTCAGACTTTCTGTTCTTGTCGTCGGGTTGACACTGTTTTTAATGGTTAGGTATAAAAACAGTATAGAAAGCCCTAAAACCGGTTGGATAAGATTTTGAAAATAATCAATCAATTTTAAAGCCTGTGTATTGTCTGTTGTAGAAGCACTGTAATGGAAATTATATAAGATTGTATCATAATATGCGCCAAGTGAATGATCTAAGGATAATAGTAGTATAATGAGAAGAGCAGGTATAAATGAAGCAGCAAAACATTTGATAATCAATGTTTTACTTTTTAGTGAATGAAAATAATAAACCAATAAAGGCATACAAATGAGTATAAAGGGTTCCTTAAACCAAGGAGATAAACCAAGTAGAGCTCCGGATAAAATCAGTATGAAGTTTGAAGGTTGTTTTCTGTAATGTTCAAAAAAAACAAGGCTGCTTGTGATACACAGTGTACCATATATTTCTGTACAAAGTCCATCTCCGATATTATTTTGATAGATGATAAAATATGAAGCGATGGCATAAAAAACCAGGGAAATGGAGAGTGATTCAAAGTATCGGTAAAACAGATAAAAAACACATACTCCAAGTGCCAGCATGGTCATGAAACTCATAACGAAAAGGGCGTAAACATGGTTTGGAATAATGGAAAAAAAAAATTCTGTCAAATAAAAAATTGCAGGTGGTTTGTTTTCCCATGCATCAACGTATAAAGTCCCTCCATTCATGTCTTTATAGGCTACAGCTGAGAATATACCACCATCTGTGTAGATAGTTCCCGGCTGAATATAGGTCAGATATAAGCCTGCTGACAAAACTAGGCATGCCAGCAAACCAAAATATAATTTGGGTTGACTATAAGTGCTTTTGAATGATGTGATGAGCAACTTCTTGTGTAACTTGGTTTAATAATTCAAATACATCCTGAAAATCTTTTTCTGTGCCGAAATAGGGGTCTGGTATAATTTGGCCCTGTTTTGCTGAACTAAGGTCTGTAATCAATTTAATTTTTCCGGAATGTTCAGGGTGCAATAATAAGACATCTTTTAAATTTTGATGATCCATCACAAGAAGAAAATCGTAGTACGTTATATCTTGTGGGTTAAGTTGTCTGGCCTTATGGGTCAATTCTACGCCATTTTTTGAAGCAGTTTTGCGCATTCTTTCATCTGCCAACTCACCGCTATGCCATCCTCCTGTTCCACATGAATCAACCTCAAATTGATCACGGATGTTTAGCTTCTCCAGATGATGGATAAATAAACCCTCAGCCATGGGACTGCGGCAAATGTTTCCAAGACATATAAAAAGTACTTTCATTGATAAGGCTTAAAAAGGATTTAAAGTTTAAGACCGTTACGCCCCAATTAAAAGGGATATTAGGTGTCTTTTTGTCAGAAAATCTCAGTCGGCAAATTTAGAATTAAAAAGAATTCAATCTAGCAATATTTTAATGAATTTACATGGTACCCATATCAGTTCTGGTGCCTCTGGAACCATTACATTTCCTTGCGCCGCCGCAAGAAGAAAAAATTAAAACGATAAGCGCTAGTATAACGAAGGTGATTTTCAGGTTTTTCATAACACAAAATTAAAGATAAATTACATCAATTAAAACGCAATAATCATGCCTTTAGTGTGTAGGCAGAGTTTAATCATCAGAAATCTTTTTAACCCGGCAAAAATATTTTTGATGAAATACAGTTAGTTTTGTATCTTTCCTTTGACAATCAGGTCATTTATATATAGTCTAATGTTTTTATGCGCTTGGGTGGAATCAGCCACTGCTGAAGCGCAGTCTATTCAATTGGTGCTTTCTCAAAATCCTCTGAATATCAAATTTAATGCTACCGGCGATAGCGTACAGCTTGTGTATACACTTGACAGAATCAAGAATCAATATTTGGCCAATGGGTATATAACTTTTAATATTGATAGTATTGTATGGACAAATCGCGAAGCCAAAGCTTTTGTTTTTGTGGGTCAGCAATTTCGTATAGGTTCTGTGAATATCGTCAGTGATAGCCTAACTCAGAATTATCAGAATTTGAAATCTAAATATCTTTTCACCTATTATGATACATTAAATGTATACAAAATGGCTGAAGAGATTATTACTAATAGTGAGAACAACGGATTTCCTTTTTGCCGGGTTAAAGTTATGTCAAGTATTGTTTCTGACCAGGTAAGCTATGATTTGTCAATTAGCAGAGGAAGTTATTTTGCCTTTGATACCATGCATATTGATGGAGATGCTGTGGTAAAAAAATCTTTTTTGGAGGCTTATACAGGGTTAAAAAAAGGAACACCATATAACGAAGCACTTTTCAGAAAGGCACATGGAAAACTTAATCAGTTGCCATTTCTTTATTCCGAGAGGAATCCTCAATTAGTCTTTATCTTTGGCGGAAAAGCTAAACCTTATTTGTACCTGAAAAAGAAAAAGTCGGATCAGATTAATGGTTTAGTTGGTTTGGCTCCTTCCTCCGGAACGGGTGTGAACAATAAACAAAGTGTGGTGTTTACCGGTGAATTTCTTTTAAAACTTAACAATTTATTCAGGAGTGCAAAAATGCTAAGCATTAATTGGCGAAGTTTCAGGGCCCGTTCGCAAGAGTTAAAAACAGCTTTCAGTTATCCTTATTTGTTGTCTAAACCTATTGGTGTTGATGTAGGGTTGGATTTTGTCAAGTATGATACTCTGTATTCCACCTTAAGCAGACAGATTGGTTTACAATATTTCACCTCGGGAATTAATGGGATTAAAGCGTTTTATCAATTAAGTACAACGAATTTGAATTCAATTGACACCAATCAAATTCGAAGTTCACGTGAATTTCCATCTATTAATTCAGTAGAAATAAAACAATATGGGTTGATGGCCAATTTTAATTTACTGGACTATTTCTTTAATCCGAGAAAAGGGTGGTTCATTGATGGATATGCTTCAGCAGGAAGTAAACAGATTTTAAGAGACAATACCATTTCGTTGGTAAAATTTGGGAATTCCGCTTATACCTTATACGATTCAAATACACTTAAAACGAATCAGTATCAGTTAAAAATAAAGGTTGACAAATTTTTCCCGTTGGGCAATAAAAGTACCATCAAACTGGGATTATATATGGCACAAATTATAGCTCCGAGAGTATATTTTAATGAATTGTTAAGAGAAGGGGGGATTAATTCCTTGAAAGGATTTAATGAACAGAGTATATTTGCAACTAATTTTAATATGCTGGAAGTGGAATATCGTTATCTTTTTGGACTAAATTCCTATTTTAAGGTATTTTGGAATGGTGCGTATTATGAAGATAAAAGCTATGGCAGGACACAATATGTGTATGATAAGCCCTGGGGTTTTGGTGTTGGGGGCAATATTGAGACCGGAGCAGGTATTTTATCTATTATGTATGCTTTAGGAAAAGAGAAATCTAATACATTTGATATAAGAAGCGGTAAAATACATTTTGGAATAAGTAGTTATTTTTAAGAAAACACTCATATCGATTCTTTTTGTAGTCGGTTTTGGGCTATTTGCCCAGAATAATAGTCCGGTGGATACAATGGCAATTTTGCGTGATTCGCTTTTTTATGAGAGAATGGATAGCGTTTTAATGATGGATTCTCTGGACTCTGTGAGAAGAGATACATTGGTTCCGGCAAAGTTTGTTGGTTATGACGCACTCATATACAGAAATTCAAAGATTAATCTCAGGAAAACGCTTTTAGCGTCGAAAAATCCACCTATTCGTAAAAATCTTGGCAACTGGATTGTATTGGCATGGGCTGTTTTTATTAGTTTATTGATTATCTTTTTTAAGTCGAATTTTGCCTTACAATATCGACTCTTGAATAAGGCCTGGTTCAGTCATATCAGTTTTAATGAGTTTTTTTCCACCCAAACTTCTGTATTCAAAAACAGTAAACTCCTTACCTGGCTTATTATCAGTCAGGTGATTTCTCTTGGTGTATTTGTGGTTTTAAAAACGAGTTATACCCTCATTCCCTTAAATGATTTTGCCTTGGTAGGACTTATATCTATTGCTGTCATTTTATTAATGATGGCTAATCAATGGTTGAAAACCGTATTTGCTTTCTCTTTTTATCAGCCATCTTTAAGTAGAGATTATGCCATTATTTTCAGAATTCAATCGTATATCGCGTCCTTGTTTTTAATGCCCGTGTTGATGTTTATCTATTACAATGGTGCGTGGGATATCAGGGTTGCAAGTATTCTTTCATTAGTAGTCTATATCATAGTGGTTTATGTGGCAAGTTTGTTGAAATTTATTTTCTCAGGTCACTTTTTGCAAAACCAATCAAATTTCATTTTAATTTTGTATCTTTGCGCCTTCGAAATTTTACCTTTATTGGTATTAATAAAGTCGATAAACAGCCTGCTCGTATATGACTAAGGAAGGAAAAGTAAAAACCATACTCATCTCTCAGAATAAGCCTGAGCCTGGAAAAAAGTCAATTTTTGATGACCTGTCTGCAAAGTATAAACTAAAACTGGATTTCAGATCGTTTATACAAGTTGATCCTATCCCCGGTAGGGAAGTCAGACGGAATAAAGTTAATATTCTTAATCATACTGCCGTCATTTTTAATTCAAAAAATGCTGTTGACCATTTTTTTAGAGTAGTTGAAGAATTGCGTGTTGAGTTACCTCAGGACATGAAGTATTTCTGTATTACAGAAGGAATTGGTCTTTATATTCAGAAATATATTTTTCTTAGAAAAAGAAAAGTGTTTTATCCTAAATCTAATCTGGAAATTGATTTTTTGAATCTGATATTGTTGCATAAGACAGAAAAATATTTATTTCCTTGTTCAGATATTCGCAAGTCTACCATACCCGATTTTTTCAAAAAACACAAACTTAATCTGGTAGAAAGCGTCATGTATAAGACTGTATCTGCAGATCTTTCTGATCTTGAAAATGTATTTTACGATGTGATTGTCTTTTTTAGCCCTGCAGATATCAAGTCATTATTTGATAACTTCCCTAATTTCAAACAGAATGATACAAGATTAGCTGCCTTTGGGGAAAGTACACAGAAAGCAATTGCTGAATATCAGTTGGTTTGTAATATTCCTGCTCCGACAAAAGATAATTCTTCTATTGTAAAGGCACTGGAAATCTACATCAAAGCTGTTAACGCTTAATAGCGGCAGTGTACTATGCAGGTACCCTCCTGGTAAGGGAAAATAAAAAAATAATCTTCCCCGCCTTCTTTGACCTTTGTTTTTTTATAGACATCGGCAGTATTGAATTTAAGGCCTCTGACTTTAATATTACATTTCATAATTCTATTTTCGAGTAAATAATTTGTAAAAGCTTTTGCCTGAAAGGACATTACATGTTTTATGTGCAGACAACGTCCCATAAATTCATCTGTTTTTAATTCTGAATAATAAAAAGGTACGGCCATGTCAATCAGGTTCAATCCCTTTAAAAAGGCATAATGATGATGTTTCCTTATCTTGATGATACCTGAAGACGCCTCATAAAAATAACCGGAAATTTTATCTGATTTTAAAGGGATATGATTATCTGAATGGCTGAATGAGATCATACGTTCAGATGTTTTATCCACTTCCACGCAGCGGATTTCATAATCTTCAATTACAGGTTTTTTAAAATCAATCAATAACAGCATTTCCTTTACTTCGCCTTTGTAACTCAGAATATCTATGCGTTGTATACCGTCAATTTCTCTTTTCGCCATTTCATGATCAAACATCGGCGAACACTTAAGCAGCAGACAATTACTTATCTGTTTTAATTTGGGAATGAGCTTTATAATATTGGGTTGGTGCTGGCTTAATAATATTTGGCGATTGGCATCTGTTCTCCGATCAGGGTCAACATAAACAAGATCAAATGCATGTTTGTTTGTATCTAAAAAGGCCTCTGCAGTCAATGATAGTCTTTGAATGTTTTTTCTTTCCAGACGATTGAAATTATAGGTTGAAATCTCATTCAGTTCTTCGTCGGGATCCACAGATAGCACCTCATTAAATACAAATGAAAAGGCCCAATCATCAACGCCCAAACCCGCAGCTAGAATCAATATCTTATTGCCTTTAAACTGTGAGGCTTTATAGGTTGCTATCCTTTCAGACGTGCACTGTTCTAAGCTTCTTCTGGTATAAAAGCATTGATGTGTATGAAAAATAGGAAGTTTGTTTTGTGCATAACTGTTGATTTCCAATTGAGTAGCAGCAAAGGACGCCATTTTTCCGTGTGTTTTCAGGTACTTAAACAAAAACTTGTCAATGCCCATTAAACTGGCCTGTGCAATTAAAAAATTAATTTCGTTATCTGGCAGAATTGTTTTAATTTTGTAATATTATTATATTTAGAATGAAAAATTTAAAATTCTTATTCGCTTTGACTGTTTTAGTTTCTTGTATGGCATCATGCGGTGGCAGGAGAGATGCCTGTCCTTCAGTTGGCGAAGGTACACCCAATAACATAAATAAAGTAGCTTAATATTCAGAATGAATTGGTTGATTCTTACTGAAAGTAATCAGTTAGAAGATATTACGCAATCATCATATAGTGAGGCTATTATTATTTACAAACACAGTACCAGATGTGGTATCTGTCTGTTGGTAAAAAAACAATTGGAAAATGATTGGTCTGCAACACTTCAAAATGTGCAGGGTTATTATCTCGACTTATTAAAGTACAGATCTCTTTCTAATGAAATTGCTGAAAAATATGGTGTTTACCATCAGTCTCCACAAGTATTGGTGATAAAAAATGGTGTCTGCATATATTCTGCAAGTCACTCTGAAATATCTGCTGAAACATTGGCGGAAAAAGTTAAACTTTTGTAAATTCTACCAGGATATTTTGAAAAATATCAGGATGCAGACTGAGTGAAACAGGGCATGTCTTCGCAACACGTTCCAAAATAGTCATTTGTTTTTCATCCATTTGTTCTGTCGTAATAATGTTTAAATCCACATCAATCTGAACGATTCTTCTCGGACCTTCTTTACTCATTATTTTTGTTACTTCAGCGTGGCTGCTTTCCATGTGAATACCGTTGTTGGCTGCGTAAATACCAAGGACAGTTAACATACAAGATCCAAGTGAAGTAGCTGCTAAATCTGTAGGAGAAAAAGCCTCACCTTTACCATGATTATCCAGCGGAGCATCTGTTATAATTTCATTTTTTGAAGCCAAATGTTGAGCTTTTGTTCTTAATTCGCTTAAATATATTACCTTTGAAGTAGCCATAAAGAATGATTGTTTTCTGCAAAAATACTAAACTTCTGTTAAAAGCCTTTATATGGGTTGCATTTGTATTGGCATCAGGAAATTTGTCTGCTCAGGAAAACAATGATGACATCACTTTTGATGATGCTTCCATGAAATTTGGAATACATGCCAGCGCGAATGGATTTGGATTGTTTTATAGAAATACCATTCCGGCCCAATACGGCCTGAGTAAAGTATTTGATATAAGTTTTACTTCGGTAAAACATTTTAAGGAGAAAACCATACTGAATCAGCGTATTGTCAATACTTCACCGTACATTTATGGAAAAATCAATCGCTTATATGCTTTGCGGCCTATGTTTGGATTGCAAAAAACTCTGGCAGAAAAACGTTCGAAGAACAGTGTTGGAGTGAACGCTTTTGCCTGTACTGGGCCAACGATAGGCTTTCTCAAACCGACGTATCTAAATGTGGAAATGATAGATCCCAATAACCCCAATGTTTATATTTCGGTGCCTACGCGCTACAATCCGGAAAACATTAATCCCAACAGAATAGTTGGAAATTCTTCATTTTTGAAGGGGATAAATGAAACGCGCATTATTGGCGGACTTTCATTAAAAACGGGTGTCGAATTTAATTGGGGATACTACAGTTCAGAATATAAATCTCTTGAAGTAGGTGTGCTTATTGATTATTTTCCCGGTCGGCCGGAACTTATGTACCATCTCAAAAACAAAACGATTTATTCTTCGTTTTATATTAGTATTGCAATCGGAAAAAATTATTAGTGTTTCATGTCTGAATTAGTAAAAGAATCTCAAAGAAAAAGAATTAAACCGGATTGGTTAAAAATTCAAATTCCTGTAGGGGAAAATTATGCTGCGGTCAAAAATATCGTCAAGACTTACAAATTACACACCATTTGTGAAGATGGGAAATGTCCTAATATGGGTGAATGCTGGGGTGCCGGCACTGCAACATTTATGATTTTGGGCAATATTTGCACCAGAAGTTGTTCTTTTTGCGCAGTAGCTACAGGAAGACCTAATGAATATGATCGTGACGAGCCAAAAAGAGTTGCAGAAGCTGTTAAGCTGATGGGCATCAAACATTGTGTAATTACCTCGGTTAATAGGGATGAGTTAAAAGACAAAGGTGCAGGTGTCTGGGCTGATACCATCAGGGAAATTAAAATTGAAAATCTTGGAGTTACAATGGAGACATTGATCCCGGATTTTAAGGCCCAGTGGGACTTGTTGGAAATGGTGATAGCTGAAAAACCCGAAGTGGTAAGCCATAATATGGAAACTGTTGAGAGGCTTTACAAGCTTGTCAGGCCTCAGGCAAAATATGAAAGGAGTCTGGAACAAATCAGGCGTACCAAGGATTATGGCAGACGGACTAAAAGTGGCATGATGCTGGGACTTGGTGAAACTGATGATGAAGTGTTTAAAGCAATGGATGATTTGGTGGCTCATGGTTGTGATGTATTAACACTTGGCCAATATCTGCAACCAACAAAAATGCATCTTGAAGTAGTAGAATATGTTAGACCTGAAAAATTTAGAATGTTCAAGGAAGTGGGTGAAAATAAAGGCTTTAAAATTGTTGAGAGCGGACCTATGGTCAGATCCTCATACCACGCGGAAAAGCATATCTAAAAAAAATTTTTATCAAAAAGAAAAATTCGTTAAATTTGAAACTTGTTTATTTAAATTATTGTAAAATATGAAAATCAAATTAATTATTGTTATTGTAGTTGTAGCTGTTTTAGTAGGTATTACTGCCTCGTCATTCAGTAGCAAACATTACACACCCAGGCAAGAGTCGAAAATCGACTTGGTCATGTCATACATGAGACCGGGAGGACAGAGTGCTGCTGGTATGGGAGCTTATTTTAATGCATTAAGAGCAAATCCATTAACAGGTACTGTCAGTGTTGAGGAATATACCTCCGCTATTGATGCCTCTTTGAGGATTCAATCAAAAAGATCGGTAAATTCCATTTGGAATGAACTAGGTCCTGATAATGTTGGTGGAAGAACACGTGCATTTCTTCAGGATAAAGATACACCGAGCCTCATGCTGATGGGCAGTGTGAGCGGAGGTTTATTCCGTTCTACAACCAGGGGCGGTTCTTGGAAAGTTGTCAATGATTTTCAGGAAAACCTTAATATTTCGTGTATCACTCAAAATACAGACGGAGTGATCATTTATGGAACAGGTGAGGATGCCTTTGTGAGTGTTGACGGTACGGAACGTGGTACTCCCGGTTTTCAGGGTGCTGGTATTTTCCGTTCTACAAACCGAGGAAGATCTTTTACCAGAGTAAATTCAACTTCCGGTTTTGGCAATATTAATTCAATGGCTTCTGAAACCAGCGGTGGATCAAGAATGTATATTTCTACAGCCGGTGGCGTAAGATATTCTGATGATGGTCTTACATGGACACTTGGAAAAAACGGAGTAAGTAAAGAAGTAAAAGTTGATATTAATGGTGTGGTATACGCTGAATCTGCATTTGGTGTGATTAAAAGTACAACCAGAGGAACCTCATGGACGACTATAACACCTCCTAGTGTTACCATTCAAAGGGCTGCTATTGCAATTTCTCCTCAAGACCCTAATTATGTATATGTCATGGTTTGCACAGGTGGTAAGCTTGGCGGCGTTTTCAAATCAGTGGATGCAGGTCAAACTTGGGAGAAAATCATCAATGAAGGAACACCTTATTTTGATCCATTGGTTTCAGGCTCTAGTTTACAGGGAAACTACAATTGTGTTTTAACTGTTAATCCAAGGGACAAAAACCATATCATTATGGGAGGAGCTTCACTTGCGGAATGGAAAATTAATAACAATCCAAAATATATTGCGTCGCTGAATGATTTTGGTGGAGCTAACCCGGCATATGTGCATGCAGACAAACATGTTTTACACTGGGATATGAGCACGGAGCCTCCAACCCTTATTTGTGGAAATGATGGTGGATTATTTTTCAGTTCAGATAATCTTAAAACCTTTAATCCAAAGAATTCAGGCTTTAACGTGACCCAGTTTTATGCAGTAGCTGCCGATTATGAAGGAAATGTTGTTGGAGGTAGCCAGGATAATGGAACCCAGTACATCAATAAAAAAGGAAATACTAAAATGGCTGCAGTTGAAGTTAAAGGCGGCGATGGTTTCCAATCCGAGATTTCTGTTAAGAATAATGCTGTTATGTTTTCAGAAACTTATTATGGCAATCTGACACGTTCAAGGGATTATGGTAAATCACAATCATGTATTTGGGATAGGAGAATTTCAAAAAGTTTCACATCTCTGAGCGATACAGCAAAATATTGCGAGCATAACCATCAGGCAAATTGGTCTGCATTTAACACGATGATAAGGTTGTGGGAACACCCTAGTTATGATACTGTAAGTTCTCGTTTATTTCTTGCTCGTAGTGGTTCTCAACCATCTACTACCGGACAATTGTGGATGGCCATCAATGCAACTGATTTCAGTAAAGAACCTGAATGGTATCTTATCGCAACCGCGCAAGGTCCCAGTCAGATATGGGATATAGAAACGACCCGAGACGGAAATTCGGTATTTATATGTAATAACTCTACCATTTACAGAATAGATGGATTAAACTCTGCAACTTATTACAAATGGTCTCCAACCACGGCTATACCTGCTGGCATTACGATTACAAATCTTAACTTTAATTTCTCCGGTGGAAGGGCAATTTCTTCTATAGCCTTAGATCCCAATGATAATAATGTTGCTTTAATTACACTTGGAAATTATGGCTTTAGCAATTATGTTTATAAAGGTTCAAATATGCTGGGAGCACCTACATATACCAATATTACCGGTAATTTGCCTGCTATGCCTGTATATGATGGGTTTATCTCATTAAATAATTCAAATCTGATATTCCTTGCAACTGATTTGGGCGTATATGCCTCTGATGATGGCGGTGCTAGCTGGTCTTCACAAACCAATCCTACCAATAAATTTCCAAAAGTGGCTACACTTGCTATTCGTCAATACAATTTCCCTGGTCGTAGCAGAGGTTCAATTTATGCAGGTACTCATGGTAGAGGATTTTATGAGTGTCAGCAGTACAAGACTTCACTTAATCCAGTTATGGCCGGAAATCGTGATTTTCTGAGCCTAATGGCCTATCCAAATCCTGCCTCCGAATACACCAACATTAAGATTAATCTTGAAGATGTTCAGGATGTGACGGTGAGAATTATGGATTTATCAGGTAAAATAATTTCCACTAAAGTGGTTTCTTATCTTGTTAAAGGTGAAAATATCATCAAGCTTGAAACAGCAGGTATTGTAACCGGTACATATGTGGTTACTGCTACAAAAGGTACTGCTACCATAGGAACCGTTAAACTGGTTATCAGACATTAAAAATATCAACTTATACAAATCCCGTTTATTTTTTATAAGCGGGATTTTTTGTTTTAAAACCTTTTCTCACAGTAGTTTGTATAATGATTTTTAGCAATTGATGATAACGATGGTGGATAAAGCGAGGAGTGCAAATGACGTAAAGGCTATTGCAAAACTATGTGCCGAAAATCCGGATGATTTTCAATGCGTTTTAAGCTGTTTGAGAGAAGATGGGAAATCGGCGTCAATGGCAGCATGGGTCTTGGGACATGCGGTTGAACTTAACCCACTGATATTAAGCCATCTCATTACGATATACTTATAAAGACAGCCCTAAAGAGTAAGACAGGAGGTGTAAAAAGAAACATTGTGCGTATATGGCAATTAGTTAAAATACCTGATGACAGGGTGTGCGAGATAGTCGATATTACTTTAAAATATCTTAATGAAGCAAGCGAAGATATTGCGGTAAAAGCATTTTCGATTACTGTTTTGCAACACTGTCTTCAGCATATACCAGAATTACAGGAAGAAATTGTTTTTATCCTTGAAAAGGATATGCCGCATGAAAGTCCGGCATATGTTCATAGGGCAAAGAAGCTGCTAAAATTTGCAGAAAAGTTGAATAGGGATAGACAAATAGGGAGGAAAAATTAGTGGATATTGAAATGAAAGCATAATATTTCAAATCTGATTTTTTTATATGTGCGGGTTCGGCTTATTTTGCATCATATTTGAAAATCCTAAAAACCAATATTGAACTGGCTGAATGGTTATCTGAAATTCGCCAAAAAGGAGTCAGTTTGGGTTTTATTCCAACAATGGGCGCATTGCATCAGGGACATTTGAGTTTGGTAAAGCAAAGTACGGATGAGAATGATTATACGATTGTTTCTGTATTTGTAAATCCTAAACAGTTTAATAATACGCAGGATTTCGAGAAGTATCCTGTCAGTACGCAAAAAGATATTGATTTACTTGAAAAGTCTTTATGCGACGCAGTTTTTATGCCGGGTTATAAAGAAGTGTATCCGGAAAAAACAAAACAGATTAAACTAGATTTAGGAAACCTTAATGGGGTGTTTGAAGGTCCCGAAAGGCCGGGTCATTTTGATGGCGTTGTGCAGGTTGTATATCGTTTATTTGACCTGATACAGCCAAGTATTGCATATTTTGGATTAAAGGATTTTCAACAGTGCATGGTCATTAAACTGCTTAAAAATGCCTATTTCCCCAAAATAAAACTTCAGTTCTGCCCTACCGCACGTGAAGAAAGTGGATTGGCGATGAGTTCCCGTAATGCCAGATTAAGTGACGAGGATAAAAAGAAAGCAGCCCGTATTTATCAGGTTTTAAATATTGTAAAGGGATTGTTTCATCATATTGAAGCTTTTGATGCCATTAACTATGGGAAACATCTGTTGAAAAATGCACAAATAGAAGTGGAGTACTTTTCGTTGGCAAATATTGATACCTTTACACCCATGGTTAAATGGCAAAAGAATAATAAGAATGTGTTGCTTATTGCCGCTTATGTAGAAGGTGTCAGATTAATAGATAATATTGTATTTTAGAATGGACTTTTTAACAGATCACCAGACCTATATTACAAGACTTAAATCAAGTCTTTCCAAGATTTCTGATCTTGATCTAGCATTAAAAAGACTGACCTATATTCGTTGGAAAGTAGCAGAAAATCTGGATAAACTCCTGTTTGAATTTGAAACAAATGTAAAAAAGACAGATTCAGGTATCTTATGGTGTCCGGATGCTAAATCATCTTTAGATAATCTGAATAAACATATCAGAAGCTATGAGAAAGTAAAGTTTTTTAATCATACCGCAGTCAAACAATTTGTCAATGAAGTAGATATTGCAGTGCCTGAGGCTAAAGACCAAGCAGACGTGGTAGTTATTGGTGCAAAATTTATTATGGCCAATACCGGTAATTTTTACACGGCTTTAAATGATTTTAGTGAATACGAGACCATTATCAATGCAAAAAAAATCATAGTAATTGCCGGGATTGATAGCGTGTTGGCCTCGCAGGTGGAATTACCTCTTGCCAAACAGTTATACGCAACTTTCGAAACCGGTAATTTGAGTTATCAAGCAGAATTTATTAGCCGACCGGGCAGACCAAGGGGGCTGAATTGTGAAATTGTGTTATTGCTAACCGATAACAATAAAAGTAAATTATTGGAAATCCCGACACATCGACATTTATTCAGTCTCTTGAATTTTGAGCTCCCAGCAGTTTGTCCAATGCAACAATTGTCTTATGAGCCCGGAAACTGGAAAAAACTGGATACGCTTAGTTATGTGTTTTATGGATTTATGCATGGCATTCAGGATTTTCCTCAGAATATTAACGGGAATTATGGACTCAACCTCATCAGTCAATATTTACCTTATGATATTGATTTATATGACCAGATTATGGATGCAAGGTCTTTATTTCATCTTGAGGATAAAAAGACAAGATTCTCGGCTTTGTTTGATAGTGATAAATCTTCCATTGTTTTCCATCCCAAGAAATTCAAGGATGCGGAAAAATTCAGGAAATATGCTGAGCATAATTTCTTCGGGAAACTCTAAACCCTCTACTTAAAGTTGCAAATATATTTTGCTTAATGCAACATATGAATCTGCGTTTTTTTTCACCTTTATTTTTTGCTCGTCACTGAGTTGCCTGACCACTTTTCCGGGTACGCCCATGACTAAACTAAAAGGGGGAACAGCCATACCTTCCGGCACCAGGGCACCAGCTCCAATGATAGAATATTCACCGATTTTTGCACCATTGAGTATGGTCGCATGTATACCAACCAGCACATGGTCTTCAAGTGTAGCACCATGCACAACGGCGCCATGACCAATAATACAAGAGTTGCCTATGACTGTTGGAAATCCAGGGTCAACATGGATTGTTGCGTTGTCCTGAATATTACTCTGATTGCCGATGATGATGTCATCACCATCTGCCCTGAGAACTGCCCCGAACCAAATACTCACCTCGTCACCTAGTTTTACCCGGCCAAAAACACGTGCTGTGTCCGCAATAAAAACTTCTTTACCTTTGTCCACAGGTTTTCTTAAAATTTCAGTTGTAATCATGGATTCAAAAAATTATTTACTTACAAACATAGGACAATTAAATGGTATTTTACCCAAGGGAGTGGCCTTGTTAAAAGGGCGTGAAATGGCTCATGTCAAGGGTATTCAAAAGGCTTACCTTTTAGTTCTGGATGGGTATATATCAGCATTTGGTCCAATGTCTGAATGTCCAGAAACATCGATTGAATCAAGAGATATGGAAGGAAAATGGGTGATGCCCGGGTTTGTAGACTCTCATACACATATGGTATTTGCCAGTTCAAGACATAATGAATATGTGATGCGATTACAAGGAAAGACCTATGCAGAGATTGCAGCCGAGGGCGGAGGAATACTCAATTCCGCCAAACAATTGCAGGCAATGGACGAGGAGATGTTATATCAGAGAGCATTTTCATATGCTCATCAGGCTATAGCATGCGGTACAGTTGTACTGGAGATTAAAAGTGGTTATGGATTGACCCTTGACTCAGAATTAAAAATTCTGAGGGTTATCAAACGACTAAAGGAGAACCTTCCAATACCTGTTAAAGCTACTTTTTTGGGCGCACATGCTTTTCCTGAAATCTATAAAAATGATCATAAGGGATATCTTGATCAGATTATATCAGGTATGTTGCCGGCAATTGCAGCAGAACAATTAGCAGATTTTATGGATGTATTTTGCGACGAGGGTTTTTTTAGTCCGGAAGAAACGGATTTACTTTTAACAGAAGGAGCCAAATATGGTTTAAGGGCGAAGATTCACGGCAATGAACTTGGCTTGACAGGTGGTGTGCAAGTGGCTGTAAAGCATTCAGCATTATCTGTTGATCATCTGGAACATATAGGTGATGAAGAAATCAATTGCCTGCTTTCCGGCCAAACCATGCCTGTAGCGTTGCCAGGCAGTTCGTTTTTTCTTAAAATACCCTATACACCTGCCAGGCAGATGATAGATAAGGGTTTGCCTATAGCTATTGCCTCAGATTTTAATCCGGGTAGCAGTCCGCATTACAATTTATGGTTTACCTGGAGTTTAGCTTGTCTTTATAATGGTATGTTGCCTCAGGAAGGATTTAACGCATTGACAATTAATGCTGCCTACGCCTTGGGAATGCATGAAACGCATGGAAGTATCACAGAAGGGAAAAAAGCAAGTCTTATTGTGACCAGGGCCTTTGATCATATCAATGAAATGCCTTATTGGTTCTCACAAAATCATGCATTAGAGGTAATAGTTTAATGGTACCAACAATCACTGCAATTGTCGCAAATAGCTAAAATATTCAGACATAAAAAAAAGCCTTTCAGTTTATGAAAGGCTTTTATGTTTAAAAGGAATTATTTCTTAGCTGGTGCTGTTTCTTCAGCTTTCACGACATTTCTAGTCATTTTAACTGATACTACTGCATTGTCTTTAGAGTCAAGAATTTCAATATTATCGAGAGAAATGTTCTTTACTTTAATAGACTGTCCAAGTTCAAGAGCATCGATGTTTAATTCTACCGTATCAGGGATATTGGCAATTAAACCTTTCACTTTCAATCTTTGGATTTTCTGGATTAATTTTCCACCCGCTCTAACACCCGGTGAGTTACCAGATACTTTTACCGGAATAGAAACTGTTACGATTTTTTTCTCATCAACCGCTAAAAAGTCAGCGTGAATAATGGATTCATTTACCGGGTGAAACTGCATATCATGCAAAATTGCAAGATATTGTTTTCCCTCGATTGACAATTGTACTTTGTACATGTTTGGCGTGTAAACGAGGGATTTGAAGTCCGGTGAATAAATATAGAAGTGGATATGATCTCCGCCTCCGTATAAAACACATGGTACTTTACCTTCGCTTCTCAACGCCCTTGAGTCTTTTGATCCTAATGAAGATCTCAACTCGCCTGTTAATGCTACTGTTTTCATTTTTCTTTAAATTAAATTGGGTTGGAAACTATTATCAAGTTTGAACAGGGAACTTATAGAACCGTGTTCATGGATATTTCTTATGGCTTTGCTTATCAGTGGAGCCACTGATAAAACACGTATTTTGTCGCTGAATTGTTTCATTGGTATGGTATCACAAACAATGAGTTCTTCAAGTACGCTGTTTTCAATATTTTCGTATGCTTTTCCGCTCAAAACCGGGTGGGTACATACAGCCCTTACGCTTCTGGCGCCGTTATCCTTAATCAATTTTGCAGCTTTAGATAAAGTTCCTGCAGTATCACAAAGGTCATCAACAAGCACCACATCCATATCTGTTACGTCGCCAATGATGGTCATGCTGGCTATTTCGTTCGCTTTTCTTCTTTCTTTGTCACAAATCACCATATTGCAACCCAATACTTTTGCATATTCCCTGTTGCGGTTACTTGCACCTACATCCGGAGCAGCAATTACCAGTCTTTCAAGTTGAAGGGATTTAATATACGGGATAAAAATAACAGAAGAATCGAGGTGATCCACCGGTACATTAAAGAAAGCCTGAATTTGAGGTGCGTGAAGGTCCATGGTAATCACCCTATTAGCTCCTGCTGCGCCTAAAACGTCAGCAATCATTTTACTGCCAATGGATACCCTTGGTTTATCTTTCCTGTCCTGTCTGGCATATCCATAATATGGAATCACCACTGTAATATGATTCGCGGAAGCTCGTTTTGCTGCATCTATCATCAGAAGCAGTTCCAAAAGATTGTCGCCGGGAGGATTTGTAGATTGAACGATAAAAATGTCACAGCCCCTGATGGATTCATTAAAACTTGGCTGCATTTCACCATCGCTGAATTTGTTGAGAGTCATGTCCCCAAGGCCAATGCCGTAGTGTTCAGCAATTTTCATGGCTAATGTGTAGGACGCCGAACCGCTGAAGATTTTAACTTTGTTGAGGATTGACACTTTGAAATGTTTTTATCCTGATTTTAAGAAAGTTGCCCGAGCTGGATTCGAACCAACATACAGTGCACCAAAAACACTAGTCCTGCCATTAGACGATCGGGCAATCTTAAAAAAGGACTGCAAAAGTAAAATTTGATTTCCTTTTTACCAAAAATTTTATGTAAGAATCGTAAAAAAAGTGAATTTGAGTGTTCTGTCGTGCTATATTTGCACTGTTTTTTATTTTAAGAATGGCACAAAAATTTAACAGAACCCTTGTCACAGCAGCATTACCCTATGCCAACGGACCTAAACATATTGGTCACCTGGCGGGAGCTTACCTGCCTGCGGATATTTATACCCGGTACCTTCGTAATTGTGGTGAAGAGGTAATTTATGTCTGCGGAAGCGACGAACATGGCACCGCAATTCCCATTCAGGCGACCAAAGAACATACAACCCCTCAGAATATTATAGACCGATATCACCAGCTTCTCAAGCAGAATTTTGAAAAACTCGGAATCTCTTTCGATGTGTATCACCGCACAAGTGATAAAATGCATCATGAAACCGCTCAGGAAATTTTTCTTAATTTATATGAGAAGGGTTTATTTACGGAAGAGGAAAGCGAACAATATTATGATGAGTCACAACAAACCTTTCTGGCAGACCGCTATATCAAGGGTATATGTCCTAACTGTGGTTTTGAGAATGCTTATGGCGACCAGTGCGAAAGATGCGGGAAGGCTTTAAGTCCAAATGAACTTATTAATCCGGTGTCCACCTTGTCTGACCAAGTTCCAGTACTTAAAAAGACAAAACACTGGTATTTGCCTCTGCAAGACTATGAGCCATGGCTGAAAGAATGGTTATTGGAAGGCCATAAAGATGATTGGAAAAGTAATACATACGGACAGAGTAAAAGCTGGATTGACGGAGGTTTAACGCCAAGAGCCATGACCAGGGATTTGGATTGGGGCGTTAAGGTGCCTCTTGAGAATGCTGAGGGCAAGGTTTTATATGTGTGGTTTGATGCGCCAATCGGCTATATATCAGCAACTAAGGCTTTATTTAGTGAATTGGAAAGTGGTCAGCATCAATTTTCATATCCTGAAAATTCTGTGATTAAATCTGCCAAAAAAGAAGATTGGGAAAAATGGTGGAAGGATGAAGATACACGTCTGATTCATTTTATAGGTAAGGATAATATTGTTTTTCATTGTATTATTTTTCCTGCAA
>Ga0123337_10001919_pt1 | contig 25002 bp, 21 predicted proteins | sample frozenSSSSmetaG_FD_89792 | JGI IMG/M metagenome (GOLD analysis project Ga0123337, IMG submission 89792) | Glacier valley bacterial and archeal communities from Borup Fiord, Nunavut, Canada, to study Microbial Dark Matter (Phase II) -... | ecosystem: Environmental > Aquatic > Freshwater > Ice >...
CAACGCCTTTGGCATTGAGATGGCGGCGCGCACCTATTTCGACAAATCGGCCAACAAGCTCGACGTGCTGGAAAGCGCCACGCTGATCGGCATGCTCAAAGGCACCAGCTACTACAACCCGGTGCTCAACCCCGAACGTTCCGTGGACCGTCGCAACACGGTGCTGGGCCAGATGCTCAAGCACGACAAGCTCAAAGCCGCACGGTATGAGGTGCTTAAAAAAAGACCGCTCAAGGTTGATTTTGAGCGCCAGACCGAGCTGCTGGGCCCGGCGCCGCACTTCACCCAGCATATGCGCCGCTGGCTGATTGAATGGGCCGACCGCAACGGCTACAACATCTTTGCCGACGGGCTGGTGGTGCGCACCACCATCGACTTCAGGCTGCAAAAAATGGCCAACGAGGCCGTCGTCCGCCAGGGCGACCGGCTGCAGGCGGTGGCCAGCCAGGAGTGGGGTCCGCGCGCCTGGGCTGCCAAAAAGAACCTGCTGCAGGCCTTTGTGCGCGACAGCGGCGACTACAAGGCGGCCAGGGAGTCGGGCTTGAATGAAGAGCAGGCCCTCAAGCAAGTGCAGGCCGACCCCGAGTTCCTGCGCAAATTGCGGCAGGACAAAACCCGGCTGCAGGCCGGCTTTGTGGCGCTGGACCCGCGCAACGGCCATGTCATGGCCTGGGTCGGCAGCCGGGGCTTTGCACAGGACCAGTTTGACCACGTCCAGCAGGCGCGCCGCCAGCCCGGTTCCACCTTCAAGCCCTTTGTCTACGGCGCGGCCTTTGAGCAGGGCGCGCAGCCCACCGACACCTTCATGGACCAGGCTGTCGAGATCCCGCTGGGCGGCGGCGCCGTCTGGCGGCCCACCGATGGCGGCGCCCCCAGCGGCGTCGCCATGAGCCTGCGCGACGGGCTGGTGTATTCCAAAAACACCATCACCGCCCAGGTGATGCAAAGCGTGGGTCCGGCCAAGGTGGCCAAGCTGGCCCAGGCCATGGGTGTGCGGCAAAGCAAGCTGGAGCAGGTGCCGTCGCTGGCGCTGGGCACCAGCCCGGTGACGCTGAAGGAAATGGTGTCGGGCTACAGCACCATCGCCAACAGCGGCAAGTACATCGAACCCATCTTGGTCACGCGGATTGAGGACCGCAATGGGCGGGTGCTGGAACAGTTTGCGGCCGAGGCACCCGAGCAGGCCATGTCCCCCGCCGCCGCCAACACCCTGCTCGACGTGATGCGCGGCGTCATTGACCGGGGCACCGGCGGCGGTATTCGCAGCCGCTACGGCATTCAGGCCGATGTGGCGGGCAAGACCGGCACCACGCAGGACAACACCGACGGCTGGTTCATCCTGATGCACCCGCACCTGGTGGCGGGCGCCTGGGTCGGCTTTAACGACAACCGCGTGACCCTGAGCGACTACTGGGGCCAGGGCGCGCGCAGTGCGCTGCCCATCGTGGGCGACTTCTTCCAGCAGTCCTTGCGCGCGAAGGTGCTGGACCCCGCGGCTCGCTTTGACGCGCCGCGCCTGGTCAGGGCGCCCGCCCCGGCGCCTGTGGCAGAGCCCGATGCGCAAACCGAGGTTGAAACCGAGCTGGCGCCCGAGGAGGCCCAGCCCAGCCAGCCTGACTTCCAGCCCGAAAACCGCCAGGACAACTACCCGAGTCCGCCGCCGCCGGCCTACCAGACATACCCCGGCCAACAGGGGAATCAAGGCAATCAGGGCAATCAGGGCAATCAGGGTTATAGAGGTAATCAGGGCAATCGGGGCCAGCAGGGTTATCAAGGCTACCCGCAGGCGGAGCCCGCACCCCAGCTCCGGGATTTTCCGCCCATCCCGCCCCCACCGCCGCCCCCACCGGTGCCGGATCGCGGCTACTACACCCGGTGAACAGGGCGGCTCGCCTTGTCACCCCGGTTGCACGGGGGGTGGGCGTGCCCGCATAAACTGGCACGCTAACTTCAGGAGACTCCTTTCATGCTGACCCTTTGCGGCTTTCCGATTTCCAACTACTACAACAAGGTCAAGCTGGCGCTGCTTGAAAAGGGCGTGCCTTTCAATGAAGAGGTGGTGCCGGTCTACAGCACCCAGGATGCGGTGCTGGCGGCGTCCCCCCTGGCCAAGATTCCCTACATCCGCACACCGCAGGGCGGGCTGTGCGAAAGCCAGGCCATCATGGAATACATCGAGGCCGCCTACCCGCAGCCCTCCCTGCTGCCGGCCGACCCGTTTGCTGCGGCCAAGGTGCGCGAGCTGATCACCTTCATCGACCTGCACCTGGAACTGGTGGCGCGCGAGCTCTACCCACAGGCCTTTTTTGGCGGCACCGTGAGCGAGTCCACCCAGGCCCGCGTGCGCAAGCAGCTCGAAAAGAATATTGCCGCCTTCAAGCAGCTGGCCAAGTTTTCGCCGTACGTGGCGGGCGAAGAATTCACCCAGGCCGACTGCGCCGCCTGGGCCAGCCTGCCGCTGGTGGGCATGGCCAGCCGCGCAGTGCTGGGCGAAGACCTGCTGCTGGCCGCTGGCGTGGACTACAAGCCCTACATCAAGCTGATGGGCGAGCGGCCTTCGGTGCAAAAGGTGACGGCGGACCGCAAGGCGGCGCAGGACAGTACGAAGGTCAAGGCCTGACGGCCCCTGGCTTGGCGTTTGAGTTTGCTTTTGCTATAAAAAAATAGCTAACGGCGCCCGAATTCATTGCGCCAGCGTCATTTTTCATGCTGAATAACGGGCCGGTTCAAGGCGTACCCGTCTCCGCACGGGCTGGCCTTTCCCCGACCGCCTGCGCCGCCACCAGCACCGGCGACGCGCGGTAGACCTCGGGCAGCATGGTTTTCAGATTGGCAATTTTCGGCCTGTCGTAGGTGGCGATGTAGGCGTCGTGGGGGTGGTGCGTGGCGTAGTCCTGATGGTGCGCTTCGGCCGGGTAAAAGGGCGAGGTGGCCAGCGGCGCCAGCTGGGTCGCGATCTTGCGCTTGAACACCCCGGCCGCGTCCAGTTGGGCGATATAGCGCTCGGCCACCTGTTGCTGCTGCGCATCCTGGTAGAAAACGGCCGATCGGTACTGCGTGCCGTAGTCAGGCCCCTGGCGGTTCAGCTCGGTCGGGTCGTGTGCCACTGAAAAATAAACCTGCAGCAGCTTGCCGTAGGAAATTTGCCGGGGGTCGTAGGTTATGTGCACCGCCTCGGCATGGCCGGTCTGGCCGGACACGACGCTGGCGTAGCGGGCCGATTCCCGGGGCCCGCCGGCGTAGCCTGACACCGCGTTGAGCACGCCTTGCGTATGCTGAAACACCGCCTGCACGCCCCAAAAGCAGCCGCCGGCAAACACCGCCGTTTCGTGCGCGCCCGCCGGATTTGCTGCCACATCCAGCGCCGGCGGCGGCAGGCGGGTGGCCTCTTCCCCGGACTGGCGGCCAAGGTAAACCAGCGCAGCGGCGGCCATCACGGCCACCAACACCAGCAGTTTGGCGCCCCGGCTGCTGGGGCCTTGGGGAGAGGGCGGGCTTGCATCGGATGGCGCGGTGGGCAGGAACAGGGCTCCGGGTGGTGAAGTGCGCGGTGGGAAGTTCGGCGCACGCGCCAGCACGTTAGGATCTCCCCTTCAACCAAGGAGGCCTTATGCGCCAGCGCATCCGCGAAGAAGAAGCATCCGTTGCACTGTACTGGGATTTTGAAAACCTGCATGCCAGCCTGGCCGAGGCCCGGCAGGAGGGCGCCTACAGCAAGCAGGACAACCGTTTCAAGGTGCAGGAGCCGCTGATTGACGTGCAGGCGGTGGTGGAGCTGGCGGCCTCGTTCGGCCCGATTGCCATCAACCGTGCCTACTGCAACTGGCAGTATTTCAGCCGCTACCGCGACGCGCTGCTGCAATGCGCGGTCGAGCTGATCCAGCTGTTTCCGCCCGGCGGCTCGGCCAAGAACGGCGCCGACATCAAGCTGTGCCTGGACGCCATGGAAGACCTGGGCCGCTTCGGCCACATTGGCACCCTCATCATCGTGGGCGGCGACAGCGACTTCATGCCGGTGTCACAAAAGGTCAAGGCGGCGGGCCGCACGTTGGTCGGCATCGGGGCGCGCAAGAACACCAACCGGCACTGGGCCAAGAGCTGTCATGAATTTTGCTACTACGAAAGCCTGGCGGGCAGCACGGCGGCGCCAGCCGATCTGCTGGCCGGGTCCGACCCGGCGGCAGAACTCTTCAAACGCGCAGTCCGCCTGCTGGCCCAGACCCAGGGCGATGCCTGGGTCAGCCAGTCGGCGGTCTGGCACATGATCAAGCGCCTGGACTCGACCTTTGACCCGCAGGAACACGGGTATGCCAACTTTTTGGCGATGCGCAAGGCCTTTGAGGCCTGGGTGGAGGCCAGGGACGGGGCTTCTGAGACGCTGGTGCGGCTGCGTTAGTTGCTATTGATTAAATAGCTTCATGTACCCGTGACTATTGCGCCAGAGGCCTATTTGATGCCTAAACGCCGGAAAGTTCTTCGGGCGCTGGCCATTCGCTGAACGGGAAGGGCAGCGTCTCGGTGGCAAAGCTTTCAAAGGCGGCGATCTGGGCCAGGTAGCGGCCCAGGCTGCGGCCAAAAAGCTGCAACCGGGCGTTTGGCGAATCGGTGGCCAGCACCAGCACGCCTTGCAGCACGGCCAAAAACAGCAGTACCGACGCGGCCAACTGGAAGGCGGCGGCCAGCAGCAGCATCAGCAGCAGCCGCACCCACAGCTTGCGCGGTGCGGCCACGGTTAACTCGTTCATCGCCTGCTCCTTGTTTCCTTAGCGGGCGACCAGCACCGGCACCGTTGATTCGGCTACGACCTTGGCCGCCACGCTGCCCAGCATCAGCCTGGCAATGCCGCTGCGGCCGTGCGAGCCCACCACAATCAGGTCCACGCCCTCGTCTTTGGCGGTCTGCACCACGCCGGCCGAGGCCGTGACGTTTTCGACCACGCGCAATTGCAGGTCCACCGGCGCCCCCTCGCCCTGGTTGCACAGTGCCGACACCTTGGCGTGGGCTTGGGCGGCGTGCTCCTGGGCGGCCGCCATATAGGCCTGAAAGCCCATTGGGTTGGCTTCGCCGATGCTCATGTACGGGTAGGGGTCAACCACAAACAGCGCCGTGAGCTTTGCGCCTTGCGCACGTGCCATGCTGATGGCCAGTTGCGCGGCGTGTTCGGAGGCATCGGATCCGTCGGTGGCCAGCAATATGTGTTTAAACATGTTTTTCTTTCTTGGTCGTTGTGGAGTGAAGGACTTGTTCACCATGGTGCGGCCTGCGCGCGCGGCGTTTATTGATGTGGGTCAAACCTGCAGCAAGATGGGCCCGCTACATTCAAAAGCAGCAGTGCCTTCAAGCTCAGAGGCAAAGCCGTTAACCAGGGCGGACCTATAACATGACCGTAAATCGCACCGTTCATCAGCAGGCCGATTCAGGCAATGAAAATTTGGTGGCCCTTGACGTCCCGCTTGCCGGCTTTTCGCAATGCCACCTGGGCATTTTGTCGCAGTTGCAGGCCTTTGAACAACTGCCCGCGCTGCAGGCCGCCGCAGCCCAGGCTTGTACGGTAGCCCACCATACGCTGGACTTGTTCAAGTTCTCTGTGAATGGGCACCACGCCGACGAGGAAAACGAGTTGTTTCCGGCCGTGCTGCGCAGCGCCACCCCGGGCGCCGAGGCCCAACTCGTCCAGGCCATGGCGGAGCGCCTGACGGCGGAGCATCGCGAGATTGAATCGTGCTGGAAAAAGCTGGCTCCGGCGGTCACGGCGTTGGCCCACTCCCAGCCTGGCGAACTCGATCCGGCGGCGGTGCATGACCTGGTGCAGCGCTACAAGGCGCATGCACTGTTTGAAGAGCAGGCTTTTTTCCCGTTGGCCATCACCATTTTGACGCGCAATGGCGACCATGTGGCGGCGCTGGGTCTGTCACTTCACTTGCAGCATCCGCCGCAGGGGGTGGGGCATGTTTAGTGCGGTGTTGTATGCTATATAAATAATAGCTTCTTGGGAAGGTAGTTATTGGAATGGAGGCCTATTTGATGATGAAAATATTTGCAATGTGCTTCAAGGCCGGTGAGGCCGTGGCCCGTCCAACACCGCACTAACGTTCAGGGCGTTTGGCCAGCTTGGTAATGGGCGCAAATCGCGTCAACCAGAGACTGCGCATAGGCGGGCAGCGCCTCGCGCTCCCGCACCAGCACGTAGCGCTCGCGCACGCGCCAGGCATCGACCAGCTCGATCAGCGCCAGATTCATGCTGTGCTGGTTACGGCGTGCCGCGCTCTCGGGCACGATGCCGACCCCCACGCCCGCGCCAATCATGCGGCACATGGCGTCAAAGCTGCTGAGCTGCACGCGCAGCTTCAGCGGTTTGCCGAGCGTGTCGGTAACCTGCGCCAGAAAAGTCTGCAGCGTGCTGCCCTGGTGCATGCCCACGGCGTCTTCGTCCAGCGTGTCGGCAAAGGCGATGCGCCGGCGCGTGGCCAGCGGGTGCTGGCGCGCGGTGACGAGGACCAGCCGGTCGGTGCTGAAGTGAATCGCCTGCAGGCTTAGCGTGTCGACCTGGCCGGCCACGATGCCGATGTCAGCGCGCCCGTCCAGCACACCGCGCGCAATCTCAGGGTTCGGTTTTTCCTGAAGGTCGACGTTGACATTCGGGTTGGCCGACAAAAAGCCAGGCAGTATTTCAGGCAGAAAATCCGTCACCGCCGTGGTGTTGGCAAACACCCGGACATGGCCACGCAGGCCGCCGCCGTATTCCAGCAAATCGCATCGCAGCTGCTCGGTCTGGCGCAGCACGCCGCGCGCGTGGTGCAAGAAGGCTTCGCCGGGCGGCGTCATGCGCACGCCACGCGCTTCGCGGTAAAACAGCGGCAGGCCGGTTTGCACTTCCAGCGCCTTGATGCGCGCGCTGGCGGCGGCCAGCGACAGGTGCTGGCGCCGCGCTGCACGCGTCAGGTTGCATTCTTCAGCGCTCAGCACAAACAGGCGCAGGTCGGTCAGGTCAAATTGCATGGCGCCATGCTAGCGCAGCGCCGGGCCAGTGTTCGGTTTTGACGAAGGCTTGGTTCTGAAATGGCAGATTGCAGCAGGCCTGAAAACCCGCCATCATGCCCCTCATGACACTCCACACCGACGTCCGCACACTGGACTCCGCCACCCTGGCCCATCTGCAAAGCTGGGTTGGCAAGACCGACACCCTGAACGACGACATCACCGCCGCGCCGGTGCGCGGGCTGTCGGCCACGCTGGACCGCGATGACCCGGCGCCGCTGCCCGGCACGGCGCTGCCGGCGCTATGGCACTGGCTGTATTTTGTGCCGCAGCCGCTTCAGCGCGAAATCGGCCCCGACGGGCATGCCAAGCGGGGCGGTTTTTTGCCGCCCGTGCCGCTGCCGCGCCGCATGTGGGCCGGGGGCCGGCTGCAGTGGTCGCAGGGTAATCCTCTCGTGGTGGGCGATGCGGTCAAACGCATTTCACGCATTGAGGCGGTCACGCACAAGGCTGGCCGCAGCGGCGACCTGCTGTTTGTGCTGGTCAAACACGAAGTCCACAACGCCAGGGGCCTGGCATTGGCCGAGGAACACGACATCGTTTACCGTGCCGCCGCCCAGACCGGCGACCCCGTGCCTGCTCCGGTGGCGGCCGAGCAAGGCGCAGCCTGGCAGCGCGAGGTGGTGACCAGCGACGTTCTGCTGTTTCGCTATTCGGCGCTGACCTTCAACGGCCACCGCATTCACTATGACCGAAAGTACGTGACCGAGGTTGAAGGCTACCCCGGCCTGATCGTGCACGGTCCGCTGATTGCCACATTGCTGGTCGATCTGGTGCGGGTCCATGCGCCGGGCGCTTTCATCAAGGCCTTCAATTTCAAGGCGGTGCGGCCCACGTTTGACCTGCACCCGTTCACCTTGCACGGTCAGCCTTCCGCGGACGGAAAAACCGTGCGCCTGTGGGCCGAAGACCACGAAGGCTGGCTCACCATGCAGGCGAGCGCCGAGCTGGCCTAAGTCGATTTTCAATTTATAAAAATTTCTTTCATGATCAAAACCACACCCGATAAATACCAGGACATCCGCGACGCGGTGCGCGCGCTGTGCGCCGAGTTTCCGGACGAATACCACCGCAAGATCGACAGCGAGCGTGCCTACCCCGAGGCCTTTGTGAACGCGCTGACCCAGGCCGGCTGGCTGGCCGCGCTGATCCCGACTGAATACGGCGGCTCGGGCCTGGGGTTGGCCGAGGCGTCGGTGATCATGGAAGAGATCAACCGCAGCGGCGGCAACGCGGGCGCCTGCCACGGCCAGATGTACAACATGGGCACGCTGCTGCGCCACGGCTCGACGGCGCAAAAAGAGCTGTACCTGCCGCGCATCGCCAGCGGCGAGTGGCGCCTGCAGTCGATGGGCGTGACCGAGCCCAGTACCGGCACCGACACCACCAAGATCAAGACATCCGCCGTTAAAAAGGACGGCCGTTACGTCATCAACGGGCAAAAGGTCTGGATCTCGCGCGTGCAGCATTCCGACTGGATGATCTTGCTGGCCCGCACCACGCCGCTGGCCGACGTGAAGAAAAAGAGCGAAGGCATGTCGATCTTCATGGTCGACTTGCGGCTGGCCGAAAAAACCGGGATGACGGTGCGGCCGATCCCCAACATGGTCAACCACGAAACCAACGAGCTGTTTTTCGAGAACCTCGAAATCCCCGAGGAAAACCTGATTGGCCAGGAAGGCCAGGGCTTCAAATACATCCTGGACGGCCTGAACGCCGAGCGCACCTTGATTGCCGCCGAGTGCATTGGCGACGGCTACTGGTTCATAGACCGCGTCACCAAGTACGTGAGCGAGCGCGTGGTGTTTGGCCGCCCGATTGGGCAAAACCAGGGCGTGCAGTTTCCGATTGCCGAAAGCTATATTGAAGTGGAGGCCGCCAACCTGATGCGTTTCAAGGCCTGCCAGCTGTTCGATGCGCACCAGCCCTGCGGCGCCGAGGCCAACATGGCCAAATACCTGGCCGCCAAGGCCTCGTGGGAAGCGGCCAACGCCTGCATCCAGTTTCATGGCGGCTTTGGCTTTGCCAATGAATACGACGTGGAGCGCAAGTTCCGCGAAACGCGGCTCTACCAGGTCGCGCCCATCTCGACCAACCTGATCCTGAGCTACATGGCCGAGCATGTGCTGGGCATGCCGCGCTCTTTCTAAAGGATGGCCATGACCCGACCGCTGGACGGCATCACCGTCGTTTCCCTCGAACACGCGATTGCCGCGCCGTTTTGCACGCGCCAGCTGGCCGACCTGGGCGCGCGCGTCATCAAGGTCGAGCGCCCAGGCGTCGGCGACTTTGCCCGCGCCTACGACACCCGCGTCAATGGACTGGCCTCGCACTTTGTCTGGACCAACCGCTCCAAGGAAAGCCTGACGCTGGACCTGAAGCAGCCCGATGCGCTGGCCGCGCTGAAGCAGTTGCTGGGCCAGGCCGACGTGCTGGTGCAAAACCTCGCGCCCGGCGCGGCGGCGCGCATGGGCCTGTCATTCGAGGCGCTGAGCCCTGAACACCCGAAGCTGATCGTCTGCGACATCTCGGGCTATGGCGAAGACGGCCCCTACCGCGACAAAAAGGCCTACGACCTGCTGATCCAGAGCGAAGCCGGGTTTTTGTCGGTCACCGGCACGCCCGACGCGCCAGCCAAGGCCGGCAACTCGGTGGCCGACATTGCCGCCGGCATGTACGCCTACACCGGCATCCTGTCGGCGCTGCTGCTGCGCGGCAAGACCGGGCAGGGCAGCCATATCGACGTGTCGATGCTGGAGTCGCTGGCCGAATGGATGAGTTACCCGATGTATTACGCGTATGACGGCGCGCCGCCGCCGCCGCGCACCGCCGCTTCGCATGCCAGCATTTACCCCTACGGACCGTTTGACGCGGGCGACGGCGGCACGGTGATGCTGGGCCTGCAGAACGAGCGCGAATGGAAAAGCTTTTGCGACACCGTGCTCCAGGACGCGGGACTGGCCACCGATGTGCGCTTTGACAGCAATGCCAAACGCAATGAGCACCGCGACGCGCTGAAAACCCTCATCCTCGGCGCATTCAGCACGCTCACTACCGCCCAGGTGGTGGCGCGGCTCGATGAGGCGCAAATCGCCAACGCCCGCATGAACGACATGGCCGGCCTTTGGTCGCACCCGCAGCTCAAGGCGCGCGCACGCTGGCAGGACGTGGGCTCGCCGGCAGGCGACATCCCGGCGCTGCTGCCGCCCGGGCGCAACAACGCGTTTGACTACCGCATGGACCCGGTGCCCGCCGTGGGCCAGCACACCGAGGCCATCCTGCGCGAGCAGGGGCAGGGCGATGCGCAGATCGCAGCACTGCGCGCGGCGAAGGCCATTTGATGACGCAATTTGAGCTTGTAGGTCGGGTTAGCCGAAGGCGTAACCCGACATCGGCGACCAACGACTGCTCTTTTAAACATAGCTACTTTCGCCCGTGCAGTATGGGCAAAGTGCCAATTTGACTCATAAGGACACCTCGTGACCACTGCTTCTGCCGAACTGGCCGCATTTGCCGCCAACTTGCGTTTCGACGCCATTCCCGGGCCCGTTGTGCGCCGCACCGAGGACTTGCTGGTCGACTGGTTCGGCTCGGCCGTGGCCGGCCACGGCGCACGTGCGGTCGACAGCATCACGCGCTTCGCGCAAGCCATGGGGCCGCAAGCTGCGCTGGGCTGCGATACGCCGGCGGCTGGCCCGTCCGAGGTGATCGTCAGCCGGGCGCGCACCAGCCCCTACTTTGCCGCCATGGCCAACGCGGCCGCATCGCATGTGGCCGAGCAGGACGATGTGCACAACGCCTCGGTGTTTCACCCGGCCACCGTGGTGTTTCCGGCCGCGCTGGCCACGGCGCAAGCGATTGGCGCCAGCGGACGGCAGCTGCTTGCCGCCTGCGTGGCCGGCTACGAGGTCGGCATCCGCGTCGGTGAGTTCCTGGGCCGCTCGCACTACAAGGTGTTCCACACCACCGGTACGGCGGGCACGCTGGCTGCCGCCGCCGCCGTGGGCCACCTGCTGGGGCTCAATGCCCAACAGATGCAGCATGCGTTCGGTTCTGCCGGCACGCAGTCGGCCGGGCTCTGGGAGTTTTTGCGCACCGCGTCCGACAGCAAGCAATTGCACACTGCGCATGCAGCGGCGGCCGGCCTGATGTCGGCTTACCTCGCCCAAGACGGCTTTACCGGCGCGGCGCAGATTTTTGAAGGCCCGCAGGGCATGGCTGCCGGCATGTCGAGTGATGCCGATCCGGCCAAACTCACGGACCGGCTGGGCGCGCGCTGGGCCACGGCCGAAACCTCGTTCAAATACCACGCCAGTTGCCGCCACACCCATCCGGCGGCCGATGCGCTGCTGCAGGTCATGCAGGCCCATGACCTCAAACCTGAAGACCTGGCCCGCGTGGTCACGCATGTGCACCAGGGCGCCATCGATGTGCTGGGGCCGGTACTGCGGCCCACCACCGTTCATCAGTCCAAGTTTTCCATGGGCACGGTGCTGGCGCTGGTGGGGCGCTTCGGTCATGCCGGCCTGGTGGAGTTTGACCAGCATTTCCTGGACGACAGCACCCAAAGCCTGCGTGACCGCGTGACCATGGAGCTCGACGCTGAAGTCGATGCCGCCTACCCGCAGCGCTGGATCGGCAAGGTCACCGTGCACACCACCGACGGCCGCGTGGTGCAGGGCCGGGTTGACGAGCCCAAAGGCGACCCCGGCAACACGCTGAGCCGCGAAGAACTGACGGCCAAGGCGCTGCGCCTGGCCGCCTTTAGTGGCGGTGCCACGCCGGCTGAAATGCAGACCGCTGTGGACGCGCTGTGGCAGGTGGCCACGTGGCCGCGCGTCGGCCATTTGCTGGCTGCTGCGGCATGACTGAAACCTCGACCGCCTCATTGGCGTGCGCCCGTTCCTTCTTGTTCGTGCCCGCCACCCGGCCCGAGCGCTTTGCCAAGGCGCTGGCGTCGGGCGCTGACGCGGTGATCATCGACCTGGAAGACGCGGTGGCCCCGGCCGACAAGGTGGCCGCGCGGCAGGCCTTGCTGCCGCACATGCTGGCGCTGGACCCGGCGCAGCGCAGCCGCTTGCTGGTGCGCATCAATGCGGCGGGCACGCCCTGGCATGCCGGCGATCTGGCGGCCCTGCGCGAATTGGTCACACACGGACTCGGCGCGGTCATGGTGCCCAAGGCCGAGTCGGTGGCCGGGCTGGCTGAAGTGGCCAGCGCAGCAGGTCCGTGCGCTTTGCTGCCGCTGATCGAATCGGTGGCAGGACTCGACGCAGCCAACCTGCTGGCAGCCAGCCCGCAGGTGCTGCGTCTGGCGTTCGGGCACCTCGATTTTCAGGCCGATGCGGGCCTGGCTTGCGCCGCTGATGAGTCCGAGCTGGTGCCGGTGCGCCTGGCGCTGGTGCTGGCTTCGCGCCGCGCCCTGCTGCCCGCACCGGTGGACGGCATATCGCCCGGCACGCAAGACACCGCGCAGCTGGCATCAGACGCGGCGCGTGGCCGGCGCGGCGGCTTTGGCGGCAAACTGTGCATTCATCCGGCCCAGGTGGTGGTGGTCAACGCCGCATTCACGCCCAGCGCTGCTGAAATCGACTGGGCGCGCCGCGTGGTGGCGGGGTTTGCGGCCGCCGGTGGCGGCGTGTTCAGCCTGGACGGCCGCATGGTGGACGCCCCGGTGCTGCTGCTGGCGCAGCGCACACTGGCGTTGCAAGCTGCAGCATGATACGGTGCAGGACCACGGCGCCGGGATTTTTCAATGGCACGGCGGCACGGGTCGCATTTTTTTTACTAACGACAAGGAGACAAGATGAATTTCAAACTTAAAACCCTGCTGCTGGCCTGTGCCGCGGCAGCCACGCTGGGCGCGGGCACACCGGCCTTCAGCCAGGCCGCTTTTCCGGATAAACCGGTTTCGCTGGTTGTGCCTTTTGCCGCCGGCGGCCCGACCGATGTGGTGGCCCGCATGATTGCCATACCGATGGGCAAGGCGCTGGGACAGACCGTGCTGGTCGAAAATACCGTCGGCGCCGGCGGCACCATTGCGGCTACCCGGGTGGCGCGCGCTGCACCCAATGGCTACACGCTTTTTATTCACCACATGGGCATGGCCACAGCGCCCGCCCTGTACCGCAAGCTCAGCTTCGACCCGCTGAAAGACTTCGAATACATCGGCCAGGTGGTGGATGTGCCCATGACCTTGCTGGCACGCAAGGACTTTCCGGCCGCCAACTTTGCCGAGTTGCAGACTTACCTCAAAACCAATGGGAAAAAGGTTTCGCTCGCCAATGCCGGGCTGGGCGCGGTGTCGCACCTGTGCGGCTTGCTGTTCATGAGCCAGATCGGCGTCGAACTCAACACCATTCCCTACAAGGGCACAGGCCCGGCCATGAATGATCTGCTCGGTGGCCAGGTGGATTTGCTGTGTGACCAGACCACCCAAACCGTTCCGTTGATCAAGGACGGGCGTGTCAAAGTCTATGGCGTGACTTCTTTGAACCGCCTGTCTGCGCTGCCCGATGTGCCCACGCTTAACGAGCAGGGCCTCAAAGGGTTTGAGGTGAAAGTCTGGCACGGCATGTACGCGCCCAAGGGCACGCCAGCGCCGGTGCTCGAAAAAATCAACGCCGCCTTGCGCTCAGCGATGCAGGACCCGATGGTCAAGCAGCGACTGGCCGAATTGAGCTCGGACATTCCGTCGATGGACAAAATCTCTCCGGCAGGCCTGAAAACCCATCTGGAAGCTGAAATCACGAAGTGGGCGCCGGTCATCAGGAAGGCTGGCATTTACGCTGATTGAGCGGGTGTTTTTTGGAAGCCAATTGTGATCATTTCGGGCGGCATTTTTGGCAGCATCTTCACGCCGACCGGAGCTGCCTCCCTGGGTCTGCCCATGCCATTCAGGGCATGGGCGGTTAATTTAAGAAAAAAAGGCCTGTAGCCCAATCAGGATGGGCGTAGCAAGCTATCAAAAAAATAGTGATTGCAGGCGATTCACCGCCCCGGGCTTCAGTCCTGCAGCTGCCGCGCCAGCAGCACCGCCACATGAACCGCCTCGCGCTGCGCACCGTCCCTGATCTGGTGGCGGCAACTGGTGCCGTCGGCCACCACGATGGCATCGGGCTGCTGGCGCACGGCAGGCAGCAGGCTCAGTTCAGCCATCTGCATCGACACCTCGTAGTGGCTGGCCTCGTAGCCGAAGCTGCCCGCCATGCCGCAGCAGCTGGACTCGATCAGTTCGGGCTGGGCGCCCGGAATCAGCTTGAGCACGTCGATGATCGGGCTCACTGCGCCAAACGCCTTCTGGTGGCAGTGGCCGTGCAGCAAGATCGGCTGGCTGGTCGGCTTGAGCCGGGACTTGAGCGTTTCGAGTTGGCCTGCGGCCGCTTCGCGCGCCAGGAATTCTTCCAGCAAGAGCGCCTGGCCGCTGATGGTCTGAGCTGCATCGCCCAAGCCCATCACCAGCATTTCGTCGCGCATCGTCAGCAGGCAAGAAGGCTCCAGCCCGACGATGGCAATGCCTTTTTCGGCAAACGGCAGTAGGGCGGCGACCAGCTCGCTCGCCTTGGCCTTGGCCTGGTCCACCATGCCGCTGGCCAGGTAGGTGCGGCCACAGCACAGGCTTTTGCCATCTGCTACCGTTTTTGTAGCTACATGCACCGTGTAGCCGGCCGCTTGCAGTACTTTTAATGCTGAACTGGCGTTGCCGGACTCGAAGTAGCCGTTGAAGGTGTCCACAAACAGCACGACGGGCTTGGCTGCAGCCAGCACTTCTTCACGGCTGGCGCTGACTGCGCCCGAGTTGAAGAAGGTTTGTGTCTGCCACTGCGGCAGCGTGCGTTTTGCGGAAAAGCCCATCATCTTTTCGCTCAGGAGGGCCAGGCCCGGAATCTTGTCGCGCAGGTTCAGCAGCGGCGCCAGCCGGCTGGCCCAGTGCGCGTAGTCGGGCAAATGGGCGACCAGCTTGTCTTTCAGCGTGTAGCCGTGCTTGCCCTTGTAGTGGTGCAGGAACTCGACCTTCATCTTGGCCATGTCCACGCCGGTCGGGCAGTCGCGCTTGCAGCCTTTGCAGCCCACGCACAAGTCCAGTGCTTCCTGCACCGCGTCGCTGGTGAAGGCGTCTTCGGCCTTGATGCCTTCGAGCTGGCCCGACAAAGCCAGGCGCAGCGTGTTGGCGCGGCCACGCGTCAGGTGTTTTTCATCGCGCGTGACGCGATAGCTGGGGCACATGGTGCCGGCGTCAAACTTGCGGCAGGTGCCGTTGTTGTTGCACATTTCCACCGCTTTGGCAAAGCCCTGGGCCGGGTCGCCGCCGCTGCCGGGTGCGCTGGTTTGCTCCGTCACCGGGTCGTTCTGCACATTCCAGGCGCTCCAGTCGAGCGCGGTCTTGATCGGAATCACCTTGTAGCTGGGCGCAAAGCGCATCAGGCGCGTGTCGTCCATTTTGGGCGGATTAACGATGCGGGCGGGGCTGAGCAGGTTGATCGGGTCCAGGTAGTCCTTGATCTGCGCAAACGCGTCGTTGATCTTGGCGCCGAACTGCCAGCCGATCCACTCGCCACGGCACAGGCCGTCGCCATGCTCGCCGCTGTAGGCGCCCTTGTAGTGGCGCACCAGTTCCGAGGCTTCTTCGGCAATCGCGCGCATCTTGGAAGCGCCCTCGCGGCGCATGTCCAGAATGGGCCGCACATGCAGCGTGCCGACCGACGCATGGGCATACCAGGTGCCCTTGCTGCCGTATTTGCGAAACACCTGCGTCAGCGCATCGGTGTATTCGGCCAGATGCACCAGCGGCACGGCGCAGTCTTCAATGAAGCTGACCGGCTTGCCGTCGCCCTTGAGGCTCATCATGATGTTGAGGCCCGCCTTGCGCACTTCCCACAGGTTTTTCTGCGGCGTGTCGTCCATCATTTCGACCACCGAACCCGGCAGGCCCAGTTCGCCCATCAGCTCGACCAGCTGTTTGATCTTGGGCGTGAGTTCAGCCTTGGAATTTCCTGAAAACTCCACCAGCAAAATTGCGTCGGGCTGGCCGATCAGCGCGGTGCGCACCGTAGGCGCAAAGGCCGGGTTTTGCAGCGACAACTCAATCATCGTGCGGTCCACCAGTTCCACCGCCGTCAGCGTGCCGTCGCCTAGTTTGACGATGTGCTGGGCCGAGTCCATGGCCTGGTAGAAGGTCGGAAAGTTCACCACGCCCAGCACCTTGGTGCGCGGCAGTTCTGACAGGCGCAATTTGAGCGATTTGGTCAGCGCCAGCGTGCCTTCGCTGCCAATCAACAGGTGCGACAGGTTGACCGAGCCGTCTGATGTGTACGGCTTTTCGTTCTGGTTGTTGAAGATGTCCAGGTTGTAGCCCGCCACGCGGCGCAGCACCTTGGGCCAGTGCGCCGCCAATTCCGGCCGCAACTGGTCGGACAGGGCCTTGACGTAATCGCCCAGCTGGCGCGCCGGGCCGGTGGCAGCGTCGTAACGCCCCAGTTCCAGCAGGCTGCCGTCGGAGCGCCAGGCGGTCGCGCCCAGCACGTTGTGCACCATGTTGCCGTAGGCAATGCTGCGGCTGCCGCACGAGTTGTTGCCCGCCATGCCGCCCAGCGTGGCCTGCGCGCTGGTGGAGACATCCACCGGATACCACAGGCCGTGGGGTTTGAGGGCAGCATTGAGGTGGTCCAGCACGATGCCGGGCTCGACCTCGGCGGTGCGCGCTTCGGCATCCACATTCAGGATGTTGCGCACATGCTTGGCGTAATCAATGACCAGTCCGGCGCCTACGGTCTGGCCGCACTGGCTGGTGCCGCCGCCGCGCGGCACGATGGGCACCTGCAGGTCACGGCAGATATCAAGCGCGGTTTTGACATCGGCGGCATCGCGCGGCACGAACACGCCGACCGGCATGACCTGGTAGATCGACGCATCGGTCGCGTAGCGGCCCCGGTCAGCGCCTGAAAACAGCACTTCACCCTGCGTTTCTGCAGCAAGCCGTGCGGCCAGCCGGCCGGCAACTTCGTTGCTGACGTGCGCCACGTCGTCGTAGGCGTGGGCGGCAACTTCCTGGGTGATTTTGAGAGGCAGGGGAGCATTCATTTTTCAGGCTTTTCAGGCTTTGGAAGGGGGACGGTTTGCCGCATCGGCATCGCGCAACTGCTGAATCACGGTTTCCAGCTTGTGGACCAGATGCTGCGACATGACGGCACGCATGGCGGCCGGGTCGCGCGCGCTCAGCGCTGCCACCATCTGTTCATGCTCCTTGACGGCATCGCGCCACTTTTCTTCGTTTTGATTGGAGCGAAAGCGCAGTGCCTGCAGGCGCGCATTGACCTGGTTGTAGGTGGCGATGAGCACCGGGTTTTTGGCGGCCGCGTTGATGGCGCTGTGAATCGCCGAGTTCAGGCGGTAATAGGCCGGCAGGTCGCGGCGCGTGTAGGCCGCCAGCATTTCAAAGTGCATGGCCTTGATTTCGTTGAGTTCGGCGTCCGTGATGCGCTGGGCCGCCAGTTCACCCGACTGGGCTTCCAGCCCGGCCATGACCTCGAAGGTGTTGAGCACGTCGGCTTCGCTCAACTCGACCGCAATCGCGCCACGGTTGGGCAGCAACTCGACCAGGCCTTCGGCGGCCAGCATCTTGATGGCCTCGCGCAGTGGCGTGCGCGAGACATTGAGCACTTCGCTGAGTTCGCGTTCATTGAGCTTGGCGCCGGGGGCAATGCGATTTTCAACCAGCATCTGGCGCAGGCGATGCGCCACCTGCTGGTGCAGGGCGGCGCGGGGAATGGAAATAATTTCTGCGGACATGCTTATAAATTTTGTATGCAAAAAAGTTTTGTATTAAATCAATCGTAAACCCTAGTTATGAGTAATTATCGTTGACAAATGAATTTTGTATGCAAAAAATAGCGAATTACTTCAGGAGTATTTGCTACATGTTGACGCTAGACTTTCACCCCACCGGCCGCCACTTTTTGCAAATCCCGGGCCCGTCGCCGGTGCCGGACCGCGTTCTGCGGGCCATGAGCCTGCCCACCATTGATCACCGAGGCCCCGAATTCGCCGCGCTCGGCTTGAAGGTGCTGGCCGATGTCAAAAAAATCTTTCAGACCCAACAACCCGTCATCATTTATCCCGCTTCCGGCACCGGCGCCTGGGAGGCCGCGCTGGTCAACACCCTGAGCCCCGGCGACCATGTGCTGATGTATGAAACCGGCCACTTTGCGGCACTGTGGCAAAAACTGGCTGCCCGGCTGGGGCTTAAAACCGAGGTCATGACTTACCCCGGCGCTGACATCTGGCGCCACGGCGTGCAGGCCAGCCTGATTGAAGAACGCCTGAAGGCCGACACCCAGCACGCGATCAAGGCGGTCTGCGTGGTGCACAACGAAACCTCCACCGGTGTGACCAGCAACATCGCTGCGGTGCGCAAGGCCATGGATGCCGCCAAACATCCCGCGCTGCTGCTGGTGGACACGATTTCGGGGCTGGCTTCGGCCGACTACCGTCACGACGAATGGGGCGTGGACGTGAGCATCAGCGGTTCGCAAAAAGGCCTGATGCTGCCGCCCGGCATCAGCTTTAACGCGATCTCTAGCAAAGCGCTTGAAGCCAGCAAGAAGGCCACGCTGCCCAAGGCTTTCTGGGCCTGGGACGAAATCATCGAGATGAACCGGGCAGGCTACTGGCCGTCAACACCCAACACCAACCTGCTCTACGCCCTGAGCGAAGCCTGCGACATGCTGCTGGCGCATGGGCTCGAAGCCGTGTTTGCGCGGCACCAGCGCTGGGCTGTCGGCGTGCGCGCCGCTGTCAAGGCCTGGGGCCTGCAAATCCAGTGCGCCGATGCGGCTGTGTATTCGCCGGTGCTGACTGGCGTGATGATGCCCGCCGGCATTGACGCCGACGCGGTGCGCAAGATCATTTACGAGCGCTTTGACTGTTCGCTGGGCACCGGGCTGGGCAAGGTCAAGGGAAAAATGTTTCGCATCGGCCACCTGGGCGACTGCAACGACCTGACGCTGATGGCGGCCCTGAGCGGTTGCGAGATGGGCCTGAAGCTGGCGGGCGTCAAGCTGGCCGGTTCGGGCGTGCAAGCCGCGATGGACCATTTTTCGAGCCACGCCGCCGTGGTGCCGGAGCGCAAGGCGGCTTGAACCGAAGTTGATATTGCTATTGAGTTGGTAGCGAACCACGCCGACAGAGCATGGGCTAGAGGTTGATTTCATTAACATCAGGAGACAAAAACATGCAACGCAGAACCTTCATCAGCGCCACCGGCGCCGCAGCCGCCACCCTTGCCGCTCCCACGCTCTGGGCGCAGGCATTGCCCACTAATCCGATCCGCATCATTGTCGGTTTTGCGCCGGGCGGCGGCACCGACATTCTGGCCCGCGTGATCGGCCAGAAGCTCGGTGAGATGTGGAAGACGCAGGTCATCGTCGAGAACAAGGCGGGCGCCTCGGGCACCATCGCCGCCGACTACGTGGCCAAGCAACCCGGTGACGGCACCACGCTGCTGATGGCCCACATCAACAGCCAGGCGATCACACCTGCCCTGCAGAAGGTGAACTACGACGCGGCCAAGGACTTCCAGCCGGTCGTGCTCGTCGGCGTCACGCCCAACCTGCTGATCTGCAACGAAAACCAGCCCGCCAAGACCGTCAAGGACCTGGTCGAACTGTGCCGCGCCAACCCCGGCAAGATCAGCTTCGGCTCGGCTGGCACCGGCAGCGCGCAGCACCTGGCGCTGGAGATGTTCATGCTGGCCGCCAATGTCAAGGCCATCCATGTGCCGTACAAGGGCTCGGGCCCCATGCTGACCGACCTGATCGGCGGCACCATCCAGTACAGCTTTGACACCATGACGGCGGCCACGCCCCATGTGAAAAGCGGCAAGGCCATTGCCCTTGCGCAGACACGCCTGCAGCGCGTGCCCGCCTACGCCAACGTGCCGACCATGGCCGAGTCGGGCTTCCCGGGCTTCGAGGCCACCACCTGGTACGGGCTGGCCGGCCCCGCGAAGATGCCGCTGGCCCTGGCCAAACGCATGAACGAAGACGTCAACAAGGTCATGCTGATGCCTGACGTGATGGAAAAGCTGGCCGCCTCGGGCGCCCAGGACGGCGGTGGCTCGACCGAGAAGTTTGGCGACTTCATGCGCGCCGAGCAGATCAAGTGGGCCAAGATCATCAAGGACGGTGGCGTCAAGGCTGAGGCTTGAACCACCCCGAAGCGCCATGACCGCCCGGCACCCCGCCAGAGGCGGCGGCCCTTCGGCGACTGCCAAGCCTGCGCAGACAGGCTTGGAGCCACGGCGCCTCAGCTCCTCAGGGGGCGCCACCTGCGGCCCGGCGAAGCCGGTTCCGCGGTGACTCTGGAACTTTGAAAGACAAAGACATCAATGAAAAAACTTCCACTTGACGGTGTGCGCGTGCTGGACATCAGCCAGGTCATGGCGGGGCCCTACGCCTGCATGCTGCTGGCCGACATGGGCGCCGACGTGATCAAGATCGAGCCGCCAGGCACCGGCGACCAGACGCGCGGCGCCATGGGGTTCAAGATGAAGGGGCCCGACAGCCTGGGCTTTTTGAACATGAACCGCAACAAGCGCAGCGTCGCGCTCAACCTCAAGTCCGAGGCCGGCCGCAAGGTGCTGCTGCAGCTGGCCAAAGACGCCGACATCCTGATCGAAAACTACCGGCCCGGCGCGATGAAGCGCCTGGGCCTGGGCTATGAGGACCTCAAGGCCATCAATCCGCGCCTGGTCTACACCAGCATTTCCGGCTTCGGCCAGACGGGGCCCTGGGCCGACCGCCCGGGCTTCGATTTGATGGCGCAGGCCATGTCCGGCGTGATGAGCGTGACCGGCTATCCGGGCGGCCCACCGGTCAAGGCCGGGGTGCCGGTGGCCGACATCGGCTGCGCGCTGTTCGCGATCTACGGCACCTTGTCGGCCTACATCGGCGCCAAGGCCAGCGGCGAGGGCCAGTACATCGACGCGGCGCTGTTCGACGCGGCCATGGCTTTTTCGGTCTGGGACATCTGCGACTACTGGGGCACGGGCAAGCCGCCGGAGCCGCTGGGCACCTCCAACAAGATGACGGCGCCTTACCAGGCCATGGCCGCGTCCGACGGCTACTTCGTGATGGGGGCCAACAACCAGAAGTTGTGGCATTTGCTGTGCACCGTGATGGACCGCAAGGAACTGCTGGACGACGTGCGCTTTGGCACCATTTCCCTGCGCCTGGCCAACCGCGCCGCGCTGGAGGAAGAACTGGAGCGCACGTTCCGGCTGCACCCCAAGGACGAATGGGTCAAGCTGCTGCTCGCGGCCGGCATTCCGGCGGGGCCCATCCTGACTTACCCCGAGGCCTTTGAAGGCGAACACGGGCGCGCGCGCCAGATGCGCATGGAAATTGACCACCCGATCGAGGGCAAGGTGCCCAACATCGGTTTTCCGGTGAAATTGTCCGGCACGCCGCAGCAGGTGCGCCGGCATCCGCCACTGCTGGGCGAGCACACGGCCGAGGTGCTGGCCGAACTGGGTATCAGCGCCAACGAGCAGGCCGAACTGGAGGCGCAAGGCGCGTTCGCGGCATGAGCGACGGCACGGTTCACTTGAGTATCCAGGGCGGCGTGGCGTCGGTCACGTTTGACCGCCCGCAAGCCCGCAACGCCATGACCTGGGCGATGTACGAACAGCTTGGCACTATCTGCGAGCAGCTGCAGGCTGATGCAGCGGTCCGCGTGGTCACGTTTCGCGGCGCGGGCGGCGAGGCGTTCGTGGCCGGGACCGACATCGAACAGTTCACCTCTTTCGTCAGTGGCGAGGATGGCGTGGCCTACGAGCAGCAAATCGACCAATGCATCCAGAAGCTTGAAGCGCTGCGCATGCCGACCGTGGCCGTGATCGAGGGCTGGGCGATTGGCGGCGGGCTGGCGATCGCCACGGCCTGCGATTTCCGCCTGGCCACGCCGGCTTCGCGCTTTGGCGTGCCGATTGCCCGGACCTTGGGCAACTGCCTGTCGGTGGCCAACCTGGCGCGGCTGAGCGCTGTGTTCGGCATGCCGCGCGTCAAGCGCATGCTGATGCTGGCGGAAACCCTGGCGGCCGACGAGGCACTGGACTGCGGCTTTTTGCTGCAGCTCAGCGCGCCCGGCGAGATCGATGCCGCGCTGGCCCAGTTGTGCGAACGCCTGGGCGCGCTGGCACCGGTCACGCAAAGCGTGTCCAAGGAAGGCCTGCGCCGGCTGGCCAGCCGGAGCTTGCCGGCTGATGAGGACTTGATACGCCGCTGCTACGGCAGCAACGACTTCCGGGAAGGCGTGCAGGCTTTCGTGGGCAAGCGGCGCCCGGTCTGGAAAGGGGTATAACGCAAGCCCTTCAGGCCGCTGGCGGTGCGGTCTTGGGTTTGTAGTCGCACCACTGCGCCACGCCGCACTGCCAGCACTTGGGTGTGCGGGCAACGCACACGTAGCGCCCCAGCAGGATTAGCCAGTGGTGCGCATCGACCAGGTAGGCCGGCGGAATGCGCTTGAGCAGTTTTTGCTCGACTTCCAGCGGCGTTTTGCCCGGCGCCAGCCCGGTGCGGTTGCTGACGCGAAAGATGTGGGTGTCGACCGCCATGGTGGCCTCGCCAAATGCGGTGTTCAGCACCACGTTGGCGGTCTTGCGGCCCACGCCGGGCAGGGCCTCCAGCGCTTCCCGGGTGCGCGGCACCTGGCCGCCGTGCTGCTCCACCAGGATCTGGCAGGTCTGCAGCAAGTGCCTGGCCTTGCTGTGGTACAGGCCAATGGTCTTGATATAGCCTTCCAGCGTTTCCAGCCCCAGGTCCAGCATGGCCTGCGGCGATGGGGCCACGGCAAAAAGCTGGCGCGTGGCCTTGTTCACGCTCACGTCGGTGGCCTGCGCCGACAGCAGCACGGCGACCAGCAGCTCAAACGCGCTCGTATACTTCAATTCAGTCACGGGCTCTGGATTGGCCGCCTTCAAGGCGGCAAAAAACGGCTCGATGTTTTCCTTCTTCATAGGCCAATTCTCCCATGCCACTGCCATTCGCCGACCGCCTCAATAACGTCGAAACTTCCGCCATCCGGGAGCTTTTCAAATTGCTGGGCAAGCCCGGCATCATCAGCTTTGCGGGCGGCTTTCCTGATCCGGCCATGTTTGACGTGGAGGGCATCCGCGAAGCCGTCAATGCCGCGCTGACCGACAATCCCGGCGCGGCGCTGCAGTACGGTGCCACCGAAGGCTACAACCCCCTGCGCGAGCAACTGGCCGCGTTCATGGCCGGCAAGGGCTGCAAAGGTGTGGCGCCCGAGAACCTCATCGTCACCACAGGTAGCCAGCAGGGCCTGGACTTACTGGGCAAAACCATGATCAGCCCCGGCGACAAGGTGATCGTCGAAGGTCCGACCTTTCTGGCCACCATCCAGTGCTTCCGGCTGTACGGGGCCGAACTGATCAGCGCGCCGGTCGATGCCGACGGCGTGCAGACCGACACGCTGGAGCAGCTGATCGCCGAGCACAAGCCCAAGTTCGTCTACCTGATTCCCACCTTCGGCAACCCGAGCGGCGCCATGCTGAGCCTGGCGCGCCGCCAGAAGGTGCTGGAAATGGCCGTGAAATACCAGACACTGATTGTTGAAGACGACCCCTACGGCGACCTGTACTTTGGCGAAGCGCCGCCGCCCAGCCTGCTTGCCCTGAGCGACAGCGTGCCCGGTAGCCGTGACTTGCTGGCGCATTGCGGCTCGCTCAGCAAGGTGTTGTCGCCCGGCTTGCGCGTGGGCTGGATGATTGCCCCGCCGGCGCTGCTGGCCAATGCCGTCATGTGCAAGCAGTTCAGCGACGCCCACACCAGCACCTTCGCCCAGGCTACCGCCGCGCAGTACCTGCAAGCCGGCCGCATGCCCGCCACGCTGGCCCATGTGCGCAAGGTCTACGGCGAGCGCGCCGCTGCCATGGGCCAGGCGCTGCGCAAGGAGCTGGGCGATGCAGTTGAGTTTGTGCAGCCGAAAGGCGGGCTGTTTGTCTGGGCCCGCCTGACCGGTGCCGATGGCAAGGTCAAGGACGGCGCTGAACTGGCCAGGCGCGCGATAGAAAAAGGCGTGGCCTTTGTGCCGGGTGCGCCGTTTTATGCATCTAACCCTGATCACTCAACGCTGCGGCTGAGCTTTGCCACGGCCGATGTGGCCAAAATCGAAGAGGGCGTGGGCAGGCTGGGCAGCGCGCTGTAGGCGCAGACGACGACATGGGGCGCCACTCCGCGCGCCAACCGCACGCTCCCTTAGACTCTGCGCATGAATCCTGCTCTCCAACGCGCCGCCACCTTTGCCACAGCGCAATATCACCGCCTCATAGTCCTCATCAAGCGGTATCCGGTCCGGGCGGCCCTGGTGCTTCCGGCGTTGGCCGTGTTGTATGTGCTGGTGCTGATTCCGTTCACCCCCGGCATTGGCGACCTGCGCAAGGCCAAGTCCGAAGTGCCGTCGGTGCTGCTGGCGTCTGACGGCACGGTGCTGGCCGAATACAAGCGGATCAACCGGCAGTGGGTGACGCTGGACAAGATATCGCCGCATGTCATCAATGCGCTGATCTCCACCGAAGACCACCGGTTTTACGACCACCACGGCATTGACTTTCGCCGCACGGCCGGCGCGGTGCTCAGCACCCTGACAGGCGAACTGCAGGGCGGCTCCACCATCACGCAGCAGCTGGCGCGCAACCTCTACCCCGAGGAAATCGGCCGCGCCACCACCATCACGCGCAAGGTCAAGGAAGCCATCACCGCGCTGAAGATCGAGGCGGTGTATTCCAAGCCCGAAATCCTGGAGACCTACCTCAACACCGTGCCCTTTCTCTACAACGCCTTTGGCATTGAGATGGCGGCGCGCACCTATTTCGACAAATCGGCCAACAAGCTCGACGTGCTGGAAAGCGCCACGCTGATCGGCATGCTCAAAGGCACCAGCTACTAC
>Ga0123337_10001920_pt1 | contig 24991 bp, 20 predicted proteins | sample frozenSSSSmetaG_FD_89792 | JGI IMG/M metagenome (GOLD analysis project Ga0123337, IMG submission 89792) | Glacier valley bacterial and archeal communities from Borup Fiord, Nunavut, Canada, to study Microbial Dark Matter (Phase II) -... | ecosystem: Environmental > Aquatic > Freshwater > Ice >...
GGCAGCCTGGATGAAGTCCTCCACCCGCTTCTTGCGATCCAGCCGCCCAACCCAACCGACTACCACTGCGTCAGCAGCGACTCCCCACTCAGCCCGCACTGCTGCCCTTGCTGCCGGGTCGAACTCGTCAAGGTCAACCATTGAGGGGATTTCTAGCGCATACTGCTCGCGGCCTGGCATTCTGCCCGCCGCCGCATCACGGATCGTCGCGCACACACCGACGTAGCGGGCAGTAAGGTGCTTCGGCCCGCGCAGAGCCTCTAGCACCAACCCGCCATGCTCGATCAGCGGTGGCTTCGCGCTCAACATCTCCAGGGCGGGGTAGACATCTGGCACCGCCTGACAGGCCACGATCAGGTCGTAGGCTGGGAACTTGGCTGCTAGATAGGTGATAGTATCCTCGTAGCAGAGATCGTAGGGTGTGCGATCAACTAGCACGCCCATCGCCTCCAGTTGCTGGTGGGTCTGCTCGGCCATGTTCGGCTGGCGGAAGCAGGCGACCACCTCAAGCTGGTAGCGGGCGGGGTCAAGGTGCTTCGCCAGCAGCCGCACCTCCGTCTCCTCGCCACCAACCACCAGCCAGGCAAAGACGAACAGCACCCGTCGCGGTCTAGCTGCTGGCCCCCCCGCGTTAAGAGGGGACAAGGGTAGGTGGCTTTTGTTCATCGTAGTTGGGGTAGCACCTTGCTGATGAATCGCTCGAAACCCGCCGGGTTGGGGTAGTCCATAAAGCGCATCTGGAAGTGGTCGGCCCCCGCCTCGTGAAAGGCACGCAACTCAGCCGCCACCTCGGTGGGGTTGCCCGCCACGATGTGCAGGTTATCCCAGCGGGTGGCGTGGGCCGAGTCCTCCTCCACACTTATCCAGGTCACCTGGGCGTTGGTGATCGCCTGCGGGTCACGACCCACCGTCGCACAGTGGTCACGTAGCACGCCAACTTTGTGGCGGAAAACCTCCAGCGGGGCGATGTCGCTGCACCACCAGTCGCCTTGCTCAGCGACCAGGCGCAGCAGCTTCTTCTCGCCCATGCCGCCGATCATCAGCGGGAGCGGGCCATCTGGTCGCGGTGAGCTGAAGGCGTGGTCGATCTGGTAATACTTGCCCTGGAAGCTGGCGGGGCTGTCCTGCCAGAGAGCCTTGATCACCTTGATCGCCTCCTCGGTTTGGGCGACGCGCTCGCCAGGGGGGAGGAACTGGTAGCCGTACTCGTGGTGTTCACCGGGGTTGTTGCCCGCGCCAATGCCGAGGATGAAGCGGCCCTCGGTGAGCAGGTGCATATTGGCGGCCAGCTTTGCCAGGTAAGCAGGATTGCGGAAGGCTTGCCCGCAAACCATCGTCCCCCAGCGCAGGCCGGGATGCCGTCCTGCCAGCCAGGCCATGTTGGTGAAGCACTCAAGGTGGGCCTTGTCACCCCAGCCCATGTGGTCTTCTACCCAAATCGTGTCCACTCCAGCAGCACGGGCGATCTCCACGTGCTGCTCGTTGGCCGCAATGTTGGCGCGGGCGATGCTGGGGTCGCTAGCGGGCAGGCCGGGTGGGTCGTTGAACAGGGCGGGCTGCATGATCCAGCCGAAAGTCAGTGGTTTGGTCAACGTGCTATTCCTTTCGCCGCTGCCAGCGGCAAGGTGGGCGGCTTAGAGCTTGATCGCCTGTCCCTCGCGGGCGGAGCGTTCGGCGGCGGTAGTCAGCAGGTGCGTTTTGAGGGCTTCGCTGTAGGGCGAGCGGATGCGATTGGGCTTGCCCTGCACCGCGTCTACAAAGTCGCGGTCTTCGCGCACAAAGGGGTCGCCCTCAGCCCGGCGGGTTGGTCGCCCCCGCCCCACATCCACCATGATCTCGAACTCGGTCAACTCAATCGCCATGCCCTCGCTGAACAGGTGCAGCCCCACCCGGTGCGGCCAGTTGAGCAAGCAGGTAGAGGCCAAGCTGCCGATTGCCCCGCCCGCAAAGTTGAGGGTGGCCGCTGTCACATCGAACAGGTCAAGGTCGGGGAACTGGGCGCGCTTTTTGGTCGCGCCGCTGGCGTAGACCTGCTCTACATCACCAATCAGCAGGCGGGCGAGATCAAAGATGTGGGTGGTTTGCTCCACCATTTGGCCGCCCGACTCAGCCTGATGCCGCCACCAGGCAGGCGGGGGCGTGCTGTCCAGCCAGTAGCCGAGGGCCAAGCGCGCAGGATTCTGGGCTAGCAACTCTTGGGCCTCGGCCACCGTATCCAGGTAACGCCAATGGTAGCCGACCGCCGTCACCAGCCCCTTTGCTGCTACTGCGTCGGCGATCTGCTGGGCAGCTTCGCCAGTGACAGCCAGCGGCTTCTCGACAAAGAAGGGTAGGCCGCGCTCGACCGCTGCCAACTCTGGCCCACCGTGCGCGAAGGGCGGCACACATATGTAGAGTGCGTCTAGCTGCTCGTTGTCCAACATCTGGCGGTAGTCAGCGTAGACCTTGCCGCCGCAACGAGCAGCCTGCTCCTGCGCCCGCTCAGTGGCGGGGTCAGCCAGAGCAACCACCTGCACATCCTCAAAGCCAAGCAAGTCACCCAGGTGGCGGCTGGCGATGCCGCCCGCGCCGATAAAACCGATTCGTGTCTTTATCATCTATGCTACCTTCTCTCCTTTGTTTGCTTAAACCTCTGCTGCGTTCGTCACATAGTAGGGTGTATTGTAGGTCAGCAACTCGCGGTAAATCGCGGCTGTTTCTGCGGCCATGCGCGCCGCACTAAAGTGGCTGCGACCCCAATCGCGCCCAGCGGCCCCCATCCGGCGGGCCAGGGCCGGGTTGGTCAGGAGGCCACTGATCGCGGCGGCCAGAGCGGGCGCGTCGGCGGCTGGCACCAGTCGCCCACTAACGCCATCGCGCACGACTTCACTGGTACCAGAAACGTTGGTACCAACAATAGGTAGGCCAGCAGCCATCGCCTCTAGTACCACTAGCGGCAAGCCCTCGAACAAGGACGGTAGCACGAACAGGTCGGCGGCAGCCAGCAGGCGTGGCACATCGTCGCGGCGGCCCAGCAGGTGGACGTTGAGACCGAGAGTGGCAGACTCTGCCTGCAACACCCCCCGCAGTGGACCCTCACCCACCCAGAGAAACTGGGCAGCAGGCACCTGGGCCAGAATAGAGGGGATCGCGGCTAGCAGGTAGCGGTGGCCCTTTTGTTCGACCAGTCGCCCGACAGTTAGCACCAACGGCGCATCGTCTGCCAGAGCAAGCTCAGCACGCACCGCCCGACGGTCGCCATAAAGCGGCAGCGTGGAGATGCCATTGTGGACGACGCGTAGGCGGCTGGCTGGTAGTCCACTGGCGGCAAAGCTCTGGCGGGCGGCCTCGGAGACGCAGATCAGGCGATCCACATTGCCCACGATGCGGCGGTGGTCAAGCTGCTGGGTCGGGTGGGTGAGCAGGTAGGGTAGGTGTTCTGTCCGCACTATCGCCCGGATACCTGCTGCCCGCGCCGCCTCGACCCCGCCAAACCCCTCCCAACCGATGCCTGCGTGGACATGGAAGATATCGCAGGGATTGGCAGCCAACCAGCGTTCCAGTTCGCCCACCGCCGCCCGCTCGTGGTAGGGTGCAGCCAGGGGCAGTACGGCCAAGCCCAGGCGGGCGGCGCGTTTGAGGAAGACCAGGCCTGCGGGGCTGGGTGGGCAGACGAAGGTGATCGTGAAACTCGCGCGCAACTCGGCAGCCAGGGTTAGCATATGCTCACCCACCCCACTCGGCTCCTCGCTGTCAGTAAACAAGCAGAGGTTGGGGAGAGGTGGCCGCGTCGCCAGGATTGCTAGCTGTCTCAGTCGCTCATTCATCGGCTACACCGCCGCTGGCTGGGCAAACAAGCTCTGCTGCTCGGCCAACTCTGCCGCCAGCGGCGCGTAAATCTCGCGCTCTCCCTGCTCATCGGCATAATCCCACAGCGCATTGTAGAGATGCTGGTCGTCGTCCCACCAGGGGAAGTTGAGGATCGGATAGAGGCAGACCCCTGCCACTGTCGCCCCTGCCAACTGGGCCAGGCGCACCTCGCGGCCTACGTAGCGCAGCCAATCCGCCCGCTCGTCGCCGTCGGCCCCCGTCTCGGAGACGATGATCGGGCGGTGGTAGCGGTTGTGGACTTCGGCCAGGATGTGGCGAAAGTTGCGAAACAGCGGGTGGCCGCGGCGGATCGTGGTCGGGGGGTCAAGTAGCCGCTGGTTGTGCGGGTAGAAGTTGATGCCAATGACATCCAGGTAGTCGGGCCGCCCACCCAGGTGCGGAGCCTTGCGCCCTGCGATCATGTCCCACCCCTCGAACATCGCCTGCGTTGCGCTACGTGCCGCCCCCTGCTGCCCCTTGCGGCGTGGATTGGGGACGACATTGATTGTCGGGTCGGGGTGGACGAAGCGGGCGGCGGGGGCAACCTCGCGGATCGACTCGATGCCCGCGATCACGCAGCGCACCAGTTGCTCCTTCAACTCGTCGCCACGACCGCCAACGAAGGGGTTGATGTAAGCGACACTCGCCCCGGCCCAAGCGGAGAAGGAGATTTCGTTGACTGGGGCGATGAACGGCACCATCTCCCCTTCAGCAACCAGCAGTTGGGCGAAGGCGCGGGCAAGCGCAACGTAGCGGCGCACGAACTCAGGGCTGAAGATGTTCAGGTCGGGCGGCCAGCCGAAATGGATGATGTCCCAGATTACCTGCACCCCATTGGCACGGGCCGCCCGCAAGATTGGCAGCACGCTGCTCCAATCATACTGGTAGGGCGACAGCTCGATCAGGTGCCAGCGAATGCCCTCGCGGGCGGTCAGCAGCCCTCGTTCGCGGATGCGCGCGTAGTCTGCGGCGGCGAAACGCTGGTGGTCAGTCGCGGCCACGAGGTCTAGCCGCCGCCCGTCGCGCAGAACATGAGTGGAACACTCAAACCCAGCCATAAAGAAGCTGTTGAACGACGATCTTTCAGCCGAAGCCAATCTTCTACCCCCTGTCTTTGTTGCTCACTCTCTTACGGCAGAGCAGGCCAGCATCAACAAGCACGCAGCGTGCCAGCAGCATTGTTGCAGGGGCTGCTTGCCAGTCTGCAAGTAGGGCGTTTGGTAAAGTTCTGGTGAGGTTAGCAAGCATCAGCGGCTGCTATGCTCATGTTGATCGAAGCTCCCATCTGTGCTGTAATGATTAACGCGGACAGCAGTAGAACCAGGATAGCAACGCCACCTACTCACTCTTGCCCATGAAGGGCTAACCGGCGGATAGAGCGGGCGGTGGCATCCGAGGCAACAAGAGGGGAAGTTATGGCAATGCAAGAAGTTGACAGTAGCGAACGGAATACTCGCTGGGTACTATATTTGATGGGCGCGGCTACTGCTGGGGTCGGCATTTACAGCCTGTGGCGAGACTTCTCTGATGGCAGCCAGCTTTCTATCATTGCTGAGATAATGGCACTCGGCATTGGGCTGGCGATCATCGTTGCCGCCCGCTTCCAGCTTAATGTTGCAAAGTATCTTAGCGCAATTGCCCCGATCCTGCGCGGATAGCGGCGAGCAACAACGGCTGATGGTAGTTGCAAAGTATCTTAGCGCAATTGCCCCGATCCTGCTGGCGAGTATCTCGATCTCCCAATACCCCTCCAGCACCAGCGTCTTTGGCTGTACCCTGAGCATCGCCCTGGCAGGAGTGCTGATCGGGGGGCGGGCGATCCCACCGGTAGCTGGATTCGCCGCCGTAGCCTACCTGATAGCTATCTACTTTGGACCTGCTGCGGGGCAGAACCTTGGTGATGTGATTACGATCCTTGCTGCCAACTTGATCATTGCTGTGCTACTCACCCTGTTTGCTAATGCCCAGCAGCAAACAGCGCGTACTGCCCAGCAGAATGCTGCCCGCGCCCAGCAAGCCTTGCTGACCATCGAAGCTGGGGTGGAGCGAGAGCAACTGGCGAAGCAGCGAGCTGGCGGCATGGCCGATGGCCTGATGAGCAGCAGCCAGCAGCAGCGGGGGGCAGCACGAGGGGCGGCCAGTTCGCTCCAAGAGGTAAGAGCGCAGGTGGCAGAACTCTCTGCCACCGCTGAGCAAATCGCCAACTCGGCTAGGCGGGTGCGCCATAGTAGCGAACAGACCACCCGCCAGGCCGAGGACTCCAGCCGCAGCCTTGCTAGCGACCGTGAGCAACTCAATCGCGCTGCTCTCGCTGGTGAACAGATGCAGTCCGCTGCCCGCCAGGTTGAGAGCCGCGTCGCGCAGGTCAGCCACGTGCTGGCCTTGATCACCGAGATCGCCGACGAAACGCACCTCCTTAGCCTCAATGCCACCATCGAGGCGGCGGGGGCAGGGGCGGCGGGCAAACGCTTCGCCGTCGTCGCAAGTGAGGTGGGTAAGCTGGCAAGCAAGGTCAACACGGCTGTCGCCCAGATCAGCGAGCTGGTAGCCGCAATGCAAGGTACTGTGCAGGTTATGCTGCGTGACGCAACCCAGGCCGTCACCTCGGTACACCAGAGCCAGCAATCTAGCAGCACTACCGAGCAAAGGATTAGCGAACTGGCTCGTCAGGTGGACGAGGTGACGCGGGAGAGCTACCTGATCGTTAGTTCGACCGAGCAGCAAGGCAAGGCTACCCGCCTGATCGTCTCTGCAATGGAAGGGGTATCCGACCTCTCCAGCCAGACCGCTATCCTCAGCGAGCAACTGGCAGGCACAGCTAGCCAGCTAAACAGCTTGATGGACGAACTGACCACCGAAGTTGCCCCTCCCAGCACTAGCCTGGTGGCCGCCTACTAGCCAGTGGGGGCGGCAACTGGCGGGGTAGCCAAAAACCGCAAGGGGGCGCAGCATTGCGCCTTTGCCGCCTGTCCCCTAACCAGTAATCCTTTCTCTATCCCCGCTCCACTCTACCCTGCTGTTTTACAAGCATTTTACGCTGCGCTAATGACACGTTTACCTCCCTCAAGTATGATGTGGGGGTAACGTAGCAACCAGGCAGGTTATGCTGGACACGCAGGAAAGGTAGAACTGAGATGGCATTGACCAGGCAACAGGTAGCAGCACACCTGCTACGGCGGGTAGGCTTCGGCGGCAACCCAAGCGAGCTTGCAGACTTCGCCACTTTTGACCACACCACGGCGGTTGATCGCTTGCTGAACTACCAGGACGCAGACAACAGCGCGTTGGACGCGATCCTGGCCCGCGAGGGGGCAGCTCTCGACCCGGCTAAGATACAGGACGTACAGTATTATTGGTTGCTGCGGATGATCTACACCAACCGCCCGCTAGAGGAGAAGATGACCCTCTTTTGGCACAATCACTTCGCCACTGGCTATGACAAGGTGAAGGATGCAGTGGCGATGCAGCGACAGAACAACCTCTTTCGCCAGCACGCGCTAGACAACTTCGATGTAATCGTCAAGGCTGTTGCCCGTGACCCGGCCATGCTGCGCTGGCTAGACAGCAACACCAATCGCAAGGGTTCACCAAACGAGAACTGGGCGCGGGAGTTGTTCGAGTTGTTCACCCTCGGCATTGGCAACTACAGCGAACAAGATGTTAAAGAGTCGGCCCGTGCCTTCACCGGCTGGTTCGAGCGCATGGGTGCTTTCTACTTCAACAAGGCCCAACACGACGGTGGCAACAAGACGGTGCTGGGCCAGAGTGGGACGCTAAATGGCGACGACGTGATCGACATTGCCCTACGCCAGCCCGCTGCTGGTCGCTTCCTTGCTCACAAGCTGATCACCTTCTTCGTCACCGACCAGCCCAGCGAGGGCTTCGTCAGCAGCATCAGCAAGGTCTATTTTGACAGCCAGTATAGCGTGCGCGCAATGGTGCAGGCGATCCTCAGCAGTGACGAGTTCCAAAGTGAAGCCAACTACCGGGCGCAGGTCAAGTCACCTGCCGACTACCTGGTGGGTATGGTCAAGTCGCTGGGGGTAAGCAACCCGAACAAGATGCTGGCAATTGCGATGCGCCAGATGGGCATGGATCTCTACAACCCACCAAGCGTGAAGGGCTGGGATTGGGGAACGGACTGGGTTTCGACCAACACCTACTTCGCCCGCGCTAACATCGCCAATAGCATTCTCAGCCAGCGCGACAAGGGCAAGCCACTCTACACCGATATCCTCGGCCTGCTGCACAACAACAATGCCAGCAATGGCGGTGATGCGACCAACTACCTGCTCGGTCTGCTGACCGACGACAACGTTAGCGACGGCGTGCGCCAGAAGTTGCGCGACTACGCCAGCAATGTTGACCTCAGCCAGACCAACGCCGATGCGGATGGTAAGGCGCGTGGCCTGACCCACCTTGTCGTTGCCTCGCCAGCCTACCAATTGAACTGAATTAGTATGTGGGCGCAAACCCTGCGCCTTGAGAGGGTAAGAAGATGACAGTCTCCAGACGTGACTTCCTCAAGCGGGGCGCGATCATGTCGGCTATCGGCATTGGTGCGCCTACCTTCCTGGTCAAGGGAGCGGCTGCCTTGCAAGGGCGCGATGCCATCAGCAGCGCGCACGCCGCCGCCGCCGTCAACAGTGGCGCGGCAGCAGCCCAGGCCGCAGGCCAGCAAGCGGTCAGCGACCATGCCATTGGCAAGCGCATCCTCGTTGTCGTACAGTTCACTGGCGGCAACGACGGCCTCAATACCGTGATCCCCTACAGCGACCCCGCCTTCTACCAGGCTCGCTCAACCCTGGCGGTGCCACAGACGCAGGTACTCGACCTCGACGGCAAGGTGGGTCTCAGCCCCAACTTGCGTAACCTCAAGCGGCTGTACCAGGGCGGCAACGTGGCCGTAATCCAGGGGGTAGGCTACCCCAACCCCAACCGTTCGCACTTCCGCAGCATGGAAATCTGGCAGACCGCTGCGCCAGAGAAGGCAGGCGGCACCGCCAGTGGCTGGCTCGGTCGCTACCTCGATGCCTCCGCCGCCGACGACCAGGCCGCCCGTGATGCCGCCTTCCGCGCCGCCAACATCGGCAGCCAGCTACCACGCACCTTCTGGGACAGCACCACGCTCGTCCCCTCCATTGCCAGCCTCAACAGCTACGCCTTCCAGACGGATACCCGCTACGCCAAGGATCAGAGCGCGCAGCTAGATGTAATTGAGCAGATTTGCGATGCCGCCAGCCAACACGGTGAGTACGAGGACTACATCCGTCGGGCTGCCCTGGATGCCCTCGGCAGCAGCGCGACGCTGAAGAAGATCGTCAGCAACTATCAGGTCAAGGGCGATTATGGCACGGCGGCGGCCAAGAACCCCTTCAGCGATGGCCTCAAGATGGTGGCCCAGATGATCGGCAGCGGGCTGGAGACGCAGATTTACTACATCACCAGCGGCGGCTTCGACACCCATGCCAACGAGAAGACGGTGCATGACCTGTTGATGAAGAACTTCGACGACGCGGTTAACGCCTTCTTCACCGACCTCGAAGCAGCCGGGCGCACCGATGACGTGCTGCTGATGACCTTCAGCGAGTTTGGACGGCGGGTCAAGGAGAATGGTAGCGGGGGTACCGACCACGGCACCGCTCTGCCTATGTTCCTGATCAGCGGCGGCATTCGTGGTGGAGTATACGGCAATCACCCCAGCCTAACCGACCTCGACAATGGCGACCTCAAGTTCAACATAGACTTCCGCGCCGTCTATGGCTCGGTGCTACGTAACTGGCTGGGAGCCGACCCCAGCCTCGTTGTTGGCGACGGCTACCCAAACCTCGCCTTCCTCAAGTCATAGCTCGCTCCTAGCCGTAAGAGCAGCCTCCGATCTAGCAGGTCGGGGGCTGTACTTACATCCACGCATGGCTGTCCCTGGCCGTGGCCCGCCACCGCGACAGTGTTGCTAAAACTACTGCTTTCGGGTATAATTGCACTCAGCACAATGCCCCCGTAGCTCAGTGGATAGAGCGCAGGCCTCCGAAGCCTGAAGCAGGCGTTCGAGTCGCCTCGGGGGTACCATTCAGCAGCCGATCACGATATGTGGTCGGTTCTTCGTTTTGCGGGGTTGAAACATTTGTTGGCCCACGCTTGTTCAATCGGCAGATGAAGATCAGGACAAGGAGTTTGCTAATGAGCCACAACCAGAACAGTGACGATCAGTTCCGCAGCAACTTGCCGCCAGGCCAGCATCAGCCAGAGCGACGGGAGCCGCCCACCCAGGCCTTGCCAGAGCAGGCCCCCATGCCGCCCCACGCGCAACCAAGCCTCGCAGACCTGGCTCAGCCTTACACGCCACCCCAGCCCTACAGCCCACCGCCGCAACCCCTCACTCCCACTCCCCCCAGCTACAACCAAGCGGCAGGCTACACCCAACCACCCCCCAGCTACAACCAGCCTTACCAGCAGCCTCAGTACCAGCAGCCTCAGTACCAGCAGCCTCAGTACCAGCAGCCTCAGCCACAATACCAGCAGCCTCAGCAGCCATATGCACCGACGCAGGGTTATGTGGGGCAGGAAAACAAGTCGCAACTGGTAGACCTCAGCAAGAGCCAGCAGGGGATGCAGCAGTACCAGCAGGGCGGCCATGTTGGCTACCCGGTACCAGACCCACAGTACCAGCAGATGCCCTTCCAGCCACAACCTTACGGCCCACTACCAGCCAAAGACCCCAACATCGCCTTCTTGCTCGAACTGATTGGCTACCTCGGCTTCCTGGGCATCGGCCATATCTACGCTGGTAACGTGGTCGGCGGTATCCTGATGCTGATCTTCGGCTGGTTCGTGTGGTTCATGATTGGTTCGGCTGCCTTCCTCTTTGCTGTGCTAACCCTCAGCCTCGGTGTCTGCGTGGCTCTACCAGTGCTTGCCCTGGTTCCCATCGCCAGCGGCCTCTGGGCCAAGAGCATAGCCCAACGGAACAATAGTATGAGCAAGCGGTACTAGAACACCAAAGCCGCAAGCAAGAAGAAGGGCGCGTCCATTGCGGACGCGCCCTTTTTTGCCCTCAGCCGCCAACTCTGCTCAAGGTGCAGGCGAGGCCACGAGGTAGGTGGTGTTAATCCAACCCTCGTCGTTCGAGCCGTCAGTCGTCCGCACGTTGCGCCAGGTAGCGTCCGTGTTGGTTTGGTCAAGGCCGATCACCTTGAGGATCGTCCCCTCCGGCAGGCTGGTAACGCGGGGAGCCGACTGCTGCGGTCGCGCCCGTAGCCGCACCCCTTGACCATCTGTGTTGGCAACCTTGACGTACTCGCTGCTACCCGCTGGCGTGGCAGTTGGCGGGGCGGGGGTGTCGGTCGCTAGCGGCAGGGGCGTGGCAGTCGCCAGCAGTGGTACTGGCACTGCGGTGGCGGTTGCGCTCAAGTTGCTGATCGACAGGCTGATGTTGTCTACCCAGCGGGGCGTAACCTGTGTCACCAGGAAGAAGAAGACGGCGATGGTCGCCAGGCCAATGAAGGTGATCGCTGAGAGGCCGGGGATCATGCGTTGGCGGCTGAGGGGGCGACGCTCCGGCTCGAAGGGAACGCGCTGCTCCGTGGATTGCTCGTTCAAAAGCAAACTCCTGCTAGTTCTTAATTGAGAAAAGATATGCGATGTAGGAAGCAGCTTCGCGCAGAGCGTAATGGGCCTCCCAGCCCTGGTCGGCAGAGATCGGGCTGGTGCGCGTGGGTGAGGTGTAGGCGGTAATACCCAGGTCGCCTGCCATCTTAGCCGAGCGCATCATATGGAAGGGGTCACTGACTAGGATCGCGCTGTGCCAGCCATGCTCGCGCATGATGCCGCTGACCGCAGAGAGGCTCTGCCACGTATTGCGGCCCTCCTCCTCGCGGGCAATCTCCTCCACCGGCACGCCCCTGTGGGTCAGATAGCGAGCAGCGATATCGGCCTCGGTGTAGCGGTCGCCATCGCCCAGCCCGCCAGTGGTGATAATCGCCTGGGCCAACCCTGTGTTGTAGAGGGCAAGAGCGTGGTCGAGGCGCGCCTGCAAGACGGGTGAAGGCTGGCCGTTCCACTGGGCTGCGCCGAGAACGACGATCACATCTGCCGCCTGCGCGTTCTCCTCAGCGGCCACCCGGTAGACCTGCCAGACGATGAGCGCATAGCCCGCAGCAACCAGCAGTAGCAGCAGCAACAGCAGGCGCACGAACGACAGGCCACGCCTACGCTGCGCCCGCCGCAGACTCGCCCTCTGCTCTCGTACTATCGCTCCACGCATTGCCAGCTGCGCTCCCCTCCGCACACCAGTACAAACTTCAGCCAGGCTCAGTATAAAGGAAGCGAGCGGCCACGTCAAATCTCATATCTTCTTTGCCGCTGCGGAAGGACGGCTGCTACGAACCTGCCGGGGGGCTGGCATGGTATAATAGGAGAGCAGTGGTACGAACCACTATGCGGCTGCGAACTACAATCTCTATCACGACAGTGCGAGGGTAAAAGATGGCGAAGATTACGATCATTGGGCTGGGGCTGATCGGCGGTTCTATAGGGCTGGGTTTGCGCCGCTGGCAGGCTTCGGAGGAAGGGCGTAGGAGTAAGGCCAGCTTCGAGATCATCGGCTACGACACTGACCTGGAGCGGGCGCAACTGGCAGTCAAGTTGGGCGCAGTTGGCAGCATCAGCCGCGACTTTGGCTCGGCGGTGCGGAACGCCGACATGGTGATCGTCGCCACCCCAGTACTGGCAATGCGCGAGGTGTTCGCTGCCCTCGGCCCAGTCCTCGGCAGCGGCGCAGTAGTCACCGACACGGGCAGCACCAAGCAGCAGGTCTTGCGCTGGGCCGATGAACTGTTGCCCAATACCGTCCACTTCGTCGGCGGCCACCCGATGGCTGGGGCGACCGGCAGCCTGGAGGCGGCCCGTGCTGACCTGTTCGACGCGGCCAGCTATCCCCTCTGCCCCACGCTTTCGGCCAGTGAGGAGGCGATTGAGCAGGTTGCCACCCTCGCTCGGATGTTGGGAGCCAAGCCGCTGTTCATTGACCCTGCCGAACACGACACAGCGGTGGCCGCCGTCAGCCACCTACCCTTCCTGATGTCTAGCAGCCTGGTCAGCGTGACTACCGCCAGCGACGGCTGGGGGGAGATGGGCCGATTGGCGGCGGGTGGCTACCGCGACATGAGCCGCCTGGCCGGGGGTGACCCTACCATGTACCGCGACATCTGTGTGAGCAACCGACAGGCAATCCTCACCTGGCTGGATCGCGCCGTCAACGACCTCTACGACTTGCGCGAGATTATCGCCAAGACTGACCCCGACCAGCCCAACAACCCGGCCAGCAGCGAACTGCTCGCCAGCCTCAACGAGACGAGGGATCGCTTCGACCAATGGCGCAAGAGCGGGCGCAGCGACGCACAGGCTGCATTGGAGAGCGACCTGGGCAATATTACGCTGGGCAGGGCGATCAGCCAATCGCTGCTCGGCGGCCTGGGGCGCAAGCGAGGGCAGTAGTTGCAGCGCATCCTGATCGTCAAGCTGGGCGACCTGGGCGACCTGCTGCTGGTCAGCCCCGCCCTGGCCGCCTTGCACGAGGCGCACCCTACTGCCCGCCTGGATTTGCTGGTGCCGCCACGCTCAGTAGAGGTTGCCCGCCACATCCCCCAGGTGGACGAGGTGATCGCCATTGCTGCCTTTGACCGCCCGCGCGACCTGCTCCAACCGGGCAAGTGGCTGGCCCAGTGGGGGTTTAGCCGCCAACTCCGCCGCAACCACTATGATGCGGTGCTGATCATGCAGCACATGACCACAGTGCTCGGCGCGGCCAAGTTCGCCCTGCTAACCCTCACAGCAGGGGTGAAGGTGCGCGCTGGGTTGGATAACGGGCGCGGCTGGTTCCTCAATCGCCGGGTTCGCAATCGCGGCTACGGGGCGCAGCACGAAGCTGACTACTGGCTGGCGGTGGCTGCCCTGGTCGGAGCCGACCCACGCCCGCGCCCCAGCGGCCTGTTGGTTGCGGCAGCAGACGATTCACAGGCAGCATTGCTGCTCGCGCCCCTGGCCGACCACCGCCCCCGTGTGGCAATGCACCTCGGCACAGGGGCATACGCGCCCGCTCGCCGCTGGCCGCTAGCCTCCTTCATCGAACTGGCGCAGCGGTTGCAAGCAGAGGGCGCGGCGATCATCCTCGTTGGTGGGGCCGACGTGCGCGAGTTCGCCAGGCAGTTGGTCTCTGCCCTGGCTGCGAACGGAGCGGGGCGGCTACTCAACCTGGTAGAGCAGACGACCGTCAGCGAGTTGGCGGCGGTGCTGCGCCACTGCGACCTCTACGTGGGCAGCGACAGTGGGCCGCTGCACGTGGCGGCGACGGCTGGGGTAGCAGTGCTGGGCATCTATGGGCCGAGCAACGAACGGGCCTGGGGGCCGTACGCGGGCGGCACGGCGGTGCAGTTCGACGCGCTGACTGGCACGGCGGACGACTGGCGGGCTATGTATAGCGGCGGCAACGCAGTGATCCGCCAGAGCCTGGCTTGCAGCCCTTGCCTCTACCGCGAGTGGGTGGTTGGGCTGCGCGACGGCTGCCCCGACCGCGAGTGCCTGACTACGCTCGAACCGGTAGCCGTCCACGCGGCAGCCCGCCTGCTACTAGCCAAAGTAGGTCACACGTCCGAATCATCCTTACCAAGACCTTACCACACCTTCTGTGACCGCCATTGCAGCAATTGCAACAGGGTATCTACTTTCTAATTGTGGCACAGTTTGCCCATAAGCCTGTGCTTTTCTGCTATAATCCATGTAGGAGAGCAAGCGACAGGGCGCGGCAAAGCGCGTTGTTGGCGAGGAGAGCGGGAAATGAATTGGCATAATGCAAACCGACTGGGTGGCAGCAACCGGCTCCACCTTGTGCCTGGCGATGAGGAAGCAGAGCAGGCCGCGCACCTGCTGCTCAAGCAGCAGGTGCAACCTGGACTGGACTGGCTGATCGCAGGACGGCAGCTAGACTCGGCCCGCTACGGCATGGAGCAAAGCGTGCCGGGCCACAACCTCCTGCGCCTATTGCGTTGGGTGGACCTCAGCCCCGACACCCAGCAGATCATCCTGGTGCGTGCTGTCGGAGTATGGGTCTGGCTACCAGTACGGGATTGCCTGCTGACGGTGCAGATCGAGGCAGCCTACCGCCCCGAACTCAACGGTGGGATAGGCCAGCCACGCATCCGCAAGGCGAATATTGCCCGCCTCACCTGGCAGCAAACCGCGCAGTTGCCCGCCCTACTGGACTACGGCTTCCGCGAGGTGGGTTATTGGCAGATCAACGGTAGGGTTGACCTGCAAAGCCTCGGCTTCCGCCACCTTCAGCCCACTAAGTGAGCCTCCGCCTCCACCAACTTTTTCGCTGGCCCCTCTACTGGCGGCAGTGGCTTGGCTTCGCCGCCTTCGATGGTGATACGCGGCAGCCAGCCCAGCCATGTCGGTAGCCACCAGTTCCAGTCGCCCAGCAGCCGCATGGTGGCAGGCAGCAGCACAGAGCGGATGATCGTCGCGTCAATGAAGACGGCAACTGCCAGCCCCAGGCCTAGTTGCTTGACCGCTAGCAGTTGCAGGGTGGCGAACACCGCGAACACAACTACCATGATCGCCGCCGCGTTCGTCACCGTACCGCTGGTCGCGCTGATGCCCCGCTCCACCGCTTCGTTAGAGGAGTAGCCGCGATCCCGCTCCTCTTTGATGCGGGTCAGCACAAAGAGGTGGTAATCCATCGAGAGGCCGAAGACGATAGCGAACAGGAAGATCGGTAGCCAGCCAGCGATCACCCCGGTGGATGTGACCCCCAGTTGTTCCTTGAACAAACCGTCCTGGAAGATGAGGATGATCAGCCCATAGGTCGCCCCGGCGGAGAGCAGATTGAGCAGGATCGCCTTGATCGGGATCACCAGCGAACGGAAGGCCACCAGCAACAGGATGAAGCTGAGGCCTAGCACGAAGCTGAAAACTAGCGGCAGCACGCTGGTGTACTGCTCTGTCGCGTCGAGCGACCCCGCTGCCTCGCCCGCCACGTAGACGTTCACCCCCGGCACGCCTGCGAAGGCGGCTGGCACAAGCTCGTGGCGCACCTGACGCACCAGATTCCAGTTGCTCTGGCTGTTCGAGTCGCCGGGCAGGGTGTAGCTAACTGAGCGCACCCTACCGTCAGGGGCAGCAGTCTCTACCCCCTTTTCGCGCAGCAATGCCCCCACTGCGTCATCCAGCTTGCGGGTGGCTGCCTGCACATCCGCCCGCTGGGGGGCATTAGCCTGCACTATAAGGTCGAGGGTGAGGGTCGTCCCCTGCGGCCACTTGGCCTGCAAGATGTCGGCGGCCTTGCGGACTTCGAGGCTGGGCGGCAGAGCCTCCACGTTCTGGTCGGCAGAACCTAGGCGGATGTGGAGCAGAGGAGTACTGAGAGCGAGCAGCAGCACCGTCACGCTGACGGCGAAGAAGATAGGGCGAGCTACCACGCTACGCACGATCTGGCCCCACAGCCCACTGCCTTCCTCGCGTTCGCGGCCAAAGTAAGGGATGCGCCCACCATCAATGCCACGCCCCAGCACGCTGAGCAGCGCAGGCAGAAAGGTGAGGCTGGCGAGAATCGAGACAGCAACGACGGTGATCGCGCCGATCGCAATTGTGCTGAAGCTGGGGCTTGGCACTGCCAGCAACCCTGCTAGAGAGATCATCACTGTCAGGCCGCTGAAGAACACTGCTCGGCCTGCTGTACCGCTGGCAACTTCGAGGGCCGCGAACTTGTCGCCCAGCCTGCGCCGTTCGCTGCGGTAGCGCGTGATGATGAACAGCGAATAGTCAATACCCACTGCCAGCCCGATCATCACCACCACGTGGCCCACTGTCAGGTCGATCTTAGCGACCAGGTGGCTGTAGATCGCCATGACGCTGAAGGTCGTCGCCAGGGTCAGCATCGCCATCACGATAGGCACCAGGGCAGCAACCACCGCCCCGAAGGCGATCAGCAGGATGATCAGGGTGAGCGGCAGGGTGAACTTGAGCGAACTCTCCAGGTCACTGCTCAGTAGCTCGGAGAACTCTGCGTCTGCCAACACCCCGCTGTAGCTGTAAATCTGGTAGGCAGGGTGTGCCTGGCGGGCTGCGGCCACTGCTGCCCGCCCCGCCAACGCCTGCGCCTTCACCGCCGCTTGGTCGCCACTCAGCGGGGCAACCACCTGGGTGCTGCTCTGGTCGGCAGAGACGAACTGGGGGTTAGGCACGGCGTAGTAGTTGTAGACCGCAGAGAAGGCAGGTTGTGGCTTGCTGCCCGCTGCACTGTAGCTAGTCTGGCTCAGGCGGGCGGCCACGTCCAGCACTGTCGCCTTGTACTCGGCATCTGTCACCTTAAGGGTCGGGTGGCTGACGACGACCAGCAGCGTTTCGGGCTGCACTATGCCACCAGCCTGCAAGGCCGCATTGCCGCGTGCTGCCTCGGTGCGGGCCTCACCTGCATCGGTCAGGTCGCGGGTACGCGTCCCCAAGCCAAGCAGACCACCCGCCACTAGAGCGGTGACCACCACCAGCCAGACGACAATCACCGGCCAACCGTGCCGCGCACTCCACATTGCCAGCCGGGTCGTCAACTGCTTGCTGCCGCCATTCGTCGCTGCCATCGTTTTCTCCTAATCCATGCCCATAGCCCATCATAGTTTGTTACATTATACACTAAGTTGGCCGCAACATGGAAGTGAGAGGTGGGCAGCACCAGTGGATTGATGCAAAACGAGGACCCCCGGCATTGCTGCCGAGGGCCATCGTAACGCGAGATGCGGAGAGGAGAGATGTGTATGATGCAGGGTGGTCAGGTACACGCCGACCTGGAAGTGGTGGAATGCCGTCGTGTACGAGACCGGGTTCGTTGTGCCTTGCGTACAATCAAGATTATAGCATAGTTTATGCGAAAGCGCAAGGGGTTTTGATGCCAATCTTCATCTGATTTTGCGAACTCGCACTCTGCAAACATGACATTGTTAACAATGTGTTAGAGTGTGGACAAACCATGTGCATACTATTGACAGGTCATGAGGTTGGTTGGTATCATTGCTCCAGGTTCGCGGGTGCGAACACTGAATAACAGAAGCAGTTCTCACATATAAGGAGATCACGACCGTGGCTAATATTGTAGATACCGCTGTAGCGGCTGGTTCGTTCAAGACCCTGGTGGCTGCCGTTCAGGCTGCTGGCCTGGTCGACACGCTCAAGAGTGCTGGCCCCTTCACCGTCTTCGCCCCGACCGACGAGGCTTTTGCCAAGCTCCCGGCTGGCACGGTTGAGAGCCTGCTCGGCAACATTCCCCAGTTGACCAAGATTCTCACCTACCACGTCGTTGCGGGCAAGGTAATGGCCGCCGATGTGGTCAAGCTCCACTCGGCCAAGACGGTCGAGGGCAGCGAAGTGACCATTGATGTGAGTTCTGGCGGCGTGAAGGTAGACAATGCCAAAGTCGTGCAGACCGATATCGTATGCGACAATGGCGTAATCCACGTGATCGATAGCGTAATCCTGCCTAAGTAACCCATTTGGCGACCAGAATAAGGAGAGACGTGACCCTTGCGGATCACGTCCCTTTTTGCTGACCGGTAGGCAGCTAACATCTGCTTCGGTGCCGCTACACCTACGTCGGCGAGGGCATTGGCGATGGTCTGGCGGGTGGCCTGGGTCAGGGCGAGGCGGGCGGCCTGTAGCTGCGGTGCCGACTTGAGAATTGGACATTTGTCATAGAAGGTAGAGAAGGCATCGGCCAACTCGAACAGATAGCTGGTCATGTTGATCGGGCGGTACTGCTCGGCGGCGCGCTGCAACTCGTCGGGGTAGCGGGCGATCAGTTCCAGCAGGGCGGTCTCCTCCTTCGTCAGGTCGGTGAACTGGAAGCTGCCGCCTGCTTGTGGGGCCGCCAACCCCTCCCGCTCTGCCTTGCGGAGGACAGAGCAGGCGCGGGCGTGCTGGTACTGGATGTATGGGGCAGACTGGCCCTCGAAGTTGAGGGCGCGCTCCCAGTCGAAGACCAACACCCGGTTGTTGTCCTTACTCAACATCTCGAAGCGGATTGCGCCAAAGGCAACTTGAGTGGCGATCTCCTGCTTCAACTCATCGCTTAGGTCGGGGTTCTTCTCGTTGACCACCGCCAGTGCCTTCTCCACCGCGCCACTAGCTAGCTCCTCGTAGAAAATCGCGTTACCCTTACGGCTGGACATTGCGCCGCCCGGTAGCGTGACCATCTCGTAGCTAAGATGCTGAAACTTGTCCTCATCACCAAGGCGCAACAGTTCAAGTAGCTTGTAGACTTGCTGCATATAGAGCGACTGGCGTACGTCAACCACGTACACCAGGCGGTCGGCGTGGTAATCGGTCAGCTTGAGGCGAGCGAGGGCGAGGTCTTTGCTGCCATACAGCGAACTGCCGTCTTTGCGGAGCAGCACCAGGGTGCGCCACACCTCCTTCGCACTGCCGTCGGGATTGCTGCCCGCAAGCTGCTTCGCATACTTCTGGCTCAGTTCGGGGTCAGCACGGATAGCATCGTCTAGCTTGACGTAGACAGGGCCAACTGGCCGCTCATCGTGGGCCAGGCCACGGCGCACCAACTCGGCGACCAGCAGCTTACCCTCCTCCTCTACCTCACTCTCAAAGAACCAGGCATCGAACTTGATGTTCAGTTGCTCATAGATGTGGTAGAACTCCTCCATACTCCAATCACGGGTGGCGCGCCAGAGTTGTAGCAACTCTGGGTCTTGCCCCTCCCACCGCTGCCAGAGGGCGCGTTGCTCTGCCACCCAGCCAGGAACCTGCGCCCACCAGTCGCGGTTGGCGGTCAAGCTGCTGGGGCGGTCTGCGCTCAGGCGGTCGAACAGGTCCTGGATCAGCTCATGGTCGCTGAAAGCCTTGTAGTCGGGGCCGTCCTTGCTCAGCAGTGCTGCGCCCAGGTAGGCTGCATCGGGGCTAGGGCTGTTGCCGAGGTAGGCAGTGGCGGTAGCAGTGGCCGCCGCGTCCTCCTGCACCCAGTCGCGCACCTGACTCAGCACCTCATTGCGGTACTCCAGGCGGGCGTTGCCTTCGGAGTAGACGCGATTAAGCCAGATACCCTTGCCGCTCTCTGGCTCCTGACCGTTGTGGAAGCGCAGGTAGCACCAGAGGCACTTGATCACGTGCGCGCCACTGTCACCAATGTAGTTCGCGCCGATCACCTCGTAGCCAGCCTTCCGCAGAACATTGACCACCGTGCTGCCCAGGCAGGCGTTCCGCAGGTGGCCGACGTGGAAGGCTTTGTGGGTGTTGGGCTGCGAAAACTCGATCATCACCCGCAACCCGACTGGGGCAGCCTGCCCATAGTTCGCCCCATCGCGTAGCACAGTGTTGACCACCTGGTTGGCAAACCAGTTGCTATCCAGATAGAAGTTGATGTAGCCCTTGACCGTCTCCACGTGATCGATCCCCTCGCGGGCGGGCAGTTGGGCAGCGACAAGCTCGGCCACCGCTACGGGGTTGAGCTTTGCCCCCTTGCCCAGTTGGAAGCTGACCGAACTGGCATAGCCCCAGGTGCCGCTCAATGCCCCCGATAGATACTTGAGATCGAGGGTGGCAGGGGGAGTCAGGCCCACAGCAGCAATGGCGTGGTGCAGGTCGGCGATCAACTCGGCTTTGATATTCTGGTACATCGGGCTGGCTCCTAAGCTAAGATAGGCTGTCATTATACCAAACTGGGCGGCTGCTACTTGCGCCCTGCGATATAAGTCATCACCCTTTTGGCAATCGGCATGGCGTAGGAGCTACCTTCGCCACCGTTCTCGATCATCGCACAGATCGCATACTGGGGGCTGCCCGCGTCCTTGCCCATGATCGCAATGAACCAGGCGTGGTTGGTGCCGCGCCCGGTCTCGGCGGTGCCAGTCTTGCCGCCAACTACCCAGCCGGGGATCGCTGCGCCGTTCGCCCAGCCGCTCTGCACGCCGGTGTACATCGCCTGCCGCGCTGTCGATGCCGTCTGCGGGGTCATCACGCGAGTCAGCACTTGGGGGCTGGTCTTTTGCAGCACGCGACCCAGCTGCCCCTCGCTGGTGGGATGCTGGCTAATGTGGTCAACCAGGTAGGGGCGCGGCAACTCGCCGCCGCGCCCAACGGTGGCCGCGATCAAGGCCATGTGTAGAGGAGTGACTTGCAACTGCCCTTGCCCATAACTGCTGGCGACGTTCAGGTTCTTCGCCTCTGGGCCGCTGAGGATGCACTGAATGTCGGTCGGCGCGGCGGTGCTACACAGGCTGCTGGTCGCTAGGTCAAAATCGGCCCGCAAGTCGCGGCTGATATAGAAGCTGCTGATGTACTTCGCCATCTCACCTGCGCCGAGGTCATTGGCAATCGTGGCGAAGACGACGTTGAGCGACCACTTGTAGCCCTCAACTAGCGAGTAGCGCGGGCCAGTGCCAGCGGGCCGACAGGTAGTGCAGTCGTAGACCGTTTGGTTGTTGAGGCTAACCTGCCCTGGGTCGGTGAAGGGGCTGGTGAGGGTGTACTTGCCAGTGTCTAGGCCAGCAACCAGCGTGACCGTCTTGAAGGTAGAGCCTGGTGGGTAACGGCCCGCCGTCGCCCGCAAGACGAGGGGGTTGCTGGGGTCGTTGACCAGCCCGTTCCAGTAGGCAGTAATGCGGTCGCGCTCGGCCTTCGGGTCGCTGGCTGGGTCAGCGGCGATCTGGCTAGGGTCAAAGCGCGGGTTGCTTGCCATCGCCAGTACTGCACCCGTCTGCACATCGAGAACAACAACCGCCCCGCGACAGACTCCCCTTTGTGGGCCGCCACAGCCTGCCAGCGCATCCTGGGCCACCTCCTGCACATCCGCTTGCAGGGTGAGATAAAGGTCGCTGCCGTAGGTAGGGCGGTGCAGCAGGTTGTTCTCTGCTTCGAGCAGGGGGTTGTTGCCCTTACGCCCGCTCAGGTAGTCGTCGTAGAGGTTCTCCAAGCCAAAGTTGCCGAAACGGAGTGGGCTGTAGTAGCCAGCAAGGTAGCCAGTATACGAGTTGGGGTAGCTGCGGGCAACGTAGCCGTCTGGCAGCACTGTGGTGTCCGCAATGGGCTGGCCGCCCGCAGCAAAGATGCGCCCACGCCGCACGCGCAACTCGGCATCGGCCCGGCGTGGGTCGCTGATCGGGTTATCCGTCCCCTGGCTCCCGATCTTCAAGCGGATAGCGGGGGCAGCTACTACCTGCTGGTAGAGCAAGTGGACGCTGATCAGCATGAAGCAGGCAATCAGGGTGCCGCCCAGCCGCTGCAACGTGCGATTGGTCTCGCTACTAGGTCGGGGCATCCCCTGCCAGACCAGGTAGAGCAGACCAGGGAAGCTAGCCAGCAGGCAAAGTAGCCACGTCTGGTCGCTGCGGCTGTAATAGCCGTAGAAAAGCAGCGCAGCTACCAGGGCTACTACCAGGGCCGCCAGTACACGTTTCATCCATCTGCTCCTACCTACTTGCCGCCACTCTTGGCCTTATCAGCCTTAGCACGGTTGGCCTCGGCGCGCTGCCGAGCAGTCTCCATGATCCCCTGGCGGGCCTGCGATGCTGTGCGTGGCACGGCGGTTGGGCGGCTGGTGGTAGTGCGGACGGGAGTGCGGCTGGAGACAGCCCCCTTGACTGGCTCCTGCTGCTTGCCAACCTCCTCCACCTCACCCATCAGCGCAAGCAGGCTGCTGTTCACCTTTGTGCGCTCGGTCATCGAAAGCGGGCGGGCAGACACCTGCTCCTCGTCGCTCTCATGGGCGAGATCGCCTTCGTTGAACGACAGCTTCTCGCGCACGAAGCGGCTGAGGAAGATGTGTTCAAAGACCGGGTACTTGCAGCCATCTATGTCGATCTGCGCGCGGTCGTTGCTGAAGACAATTGCCCCCTTGACCATCGGGTTGGCAACCCCCTGGGCCTTGAGGAAGTTAGTCAGGTTGACGATCTGCGCGTCGAGGGCAAGGGTGGGGTTGCCGAGGGCGGGTGCGCCGATAGAGCCAATGCGGTCAATAAAGCCCACGCGCCGTTGCCAACGGTTGTTGCGGCAGATGATGCGGCCATAATCCTGCTGCAACTGGATCACCAGGAAGCCGCCTGGCCCGGCGATCATGTGGTCAAGCACCAGGGCGCGGCTGAGGGGCAGGTAGTTGTAGAAGACATAGCGGTTGTTGAAGTCGTGCAATTCGGCTACCAGCTTCTTGTGCGGCTCCTCCTTCCACTTGCGGTTGAGCCACTGCCCGCTGGTCATTACGAAGAAGCCAACGATCAGCCCGATGTAGTAGATCAGCAGGCTGAGGCCAGAGGTAGCGGGCGCAGTTGCCGTGCCACCTGCTGTGCCACTGACTACCCCGCTGCTGGTTAGGGGTAGGCTGCTGCTGACTACACCGCTGCCTGCCTTGAGCGTGCTGCTGATCGTCTGGGTGCCTGTGATTACCGCGCCGCTCTCGCTGCTGGTCGCTGCGGCACCACTGCCGAGGATACCACCAGGCAAGAAGGCGAGGAGGAACGCGCCGCCAAGGATCACGAAGCCGATGATCTGCAACCGCCGGGCTAGCTGGAGCCTGGCCTTGATGTATGCCCGATTGACAAAAGTTTGCATTAGCCTGCCTTCTGCATGGTTATCTTGAACAAGGATGCTGGGCGCAAAGAGACGCGCCCTTACACGGCTATTATAACCTATGTGGGGGAGGCAAGCCACCCCCACCTGCACTTCTCAGCAAACCGTAATCCAGCCCGCTGCTCAGTCCCAGGCGCGCAGCACCAGGCAGGCGTTCTGGCCGCCGAAGCCGAAGGAGTTGGAGAGGACAGTGCGTACCCGCTGCCTGCGGGCCACGTTCGGCACGTAGTCGAGGTCGCAGGCAGGATCGGGGGTGTGATAGTTGATCGTTGGGTGGATCACGCCATCGCAGATGGTCATCACGCTGGCGACCGCCTCCACTGCCCCCGCCGCACTGAGCAGGTGGCCGAGCATGGATTTGGTCGCGCTGATTGGTATCCGCTGGGCGAGTGCGCCAAAGACGAGCTTGATCGCGTTGGTCTCGCTCACATCGTTTAGCACCGTGCTGGTGCCATGCGCGTTGATGTAGTCCACTTCCTCTGGGGCAACCCCGGCACTCTTGAGGGCGCGCCGCATCGCCGCTGCCGCCCCCGCGCCATCGGGCCGAGGCGCAACCGGGTGGTAAGCGTCGGCGGTCGCCCCATAGCCCAGCACCTCGGCGTAGATGCGCGCGCCACGAGCTACTGCGTGTTCCATCTCCTCCAACACCAGGGTGGCCCCACCCTCGCCCGCTACGAAGCCGTCACGTTCGCGGTCAAAGGGGCGGCTGGCGGCTTCTGGCTCGTCGTTGCGCTGGCTCATTGCGTGGAGGGCGTTGAAGGCAGCCTGGCCCAGCAAGCAGATCGCCGCCTCATAACCGCCGGTCAGCATCACCGCGGCATCACCCCTGCGTATCACATGGGCAGCTTCGCCAATCGCCACGTTGCCGGTGGCGCAGGCCGCCGCCACGGTGGAGAGGTAGCCACGCAAGCCGAAGCGGGTCGCCACCGCCGCCGCTGGCATATTCGGCAGGCTGGCAGGAACATAGTGGGGGGAGACGCGTTGGCCGCCACGCTCGAACAGGGTGCGGGCCGCCACCTCCGTTTCAGGGAAGCTGACGTTGCCCACCCCCAGCAGCACGCCGTAATCCTCTGGCTCGTCCAGCACTGCTGGCAAACAGGCATCGCGCCAGGCATCAGTCGCGCTGGCAATGGCAAAGTGGGTGACGCGGCTGCTGCGGCTCACCTCCTTCGCAGTCATGTAGCTCTCTGGCGCAAAGTCGCGCACCTCACCGCCAATGCGCGTTGGGTAGCCGCTTGCGTCGAAGCGGGTATAGTAACCGATACCTGACCGCCCAGCCAGGAGAGCCTGCCAATAAGCCGCTACCGAGTTGCCCAGGGGGGTGATCGCCCCCAGACCAGTGATCACTACTCTACGTTGTTTGTACATAAGAACTTGCTTCTGCGCGGGTGATCCACTTCCAGCAGCATCCCGGCTTGAATGATTATAACTGCTGTGCTAAGATAGGCTGACAGCCGCAAGGATTGAGCCATACTCTAACACAATGGTGGGCCAATGACAAGCATAGCAGACCTCTCGATCATCA
>Ga0123337_10001922_pt1 | contig 24989 bp, 16 predicted proteins | sample frozenSSSSmetaG_FD_89792 | JGI IMG/M metagenome (GOLD analysis project Ga0123337, IMG submission 89792) | Glacier valley bacterial and archeal communities from Borup Fiord, Nunavut, Canada, to study Microbial Dark Matter (Phase II) -... | ecosystem: Environmental > Aquatic > Freshwater > Ice >...
TACTTGTACGTCCTAGGAATTCCATGTTTTCCCAAGTAGGAGTAAATCTATAAACACCTTGGCTGAAATTGAATTTCTTGCCGCTTACTTCTCCGTTGAAACCTGAGTATCCTAAAACTCCCCAAATCTTATTATCAAAGCCATATTTCAAGTTGGATGGACCAGCGTGAGTATCAAATTTACCCCATCCTGTCATCACTACTTCTTGCACATCAGCTACGTCATCCCCGTCAGTATCTTTCAGGAACACGAAATCAGGAGCCATAGAAATCAACATCCCGCCATTTACGGCCATAATTGAGGTAGGTATATTTAAGCCTTCAGCAAAAACGGTTACCTTATCGGCTTTACCATCTCCGTTGGTGTCTTCCAAAATCTTGATTTTGTCATCACCGCCTTCTTTACGAATCTCATTAGGATAATCAGTCGTTTCAATTACAAATAGTCTACCTCTCTCATCCCAAGCAAAAGCGATAGGATTGATGATCATAGGTTCAGATGCAAATAACTCCAGCTCAAAGCCTACTGGCACCTGTATCAACTTCATCGATTCTTCCGCAGAAAGTGGTAACTGATAGCGAGGTGCAGGATCATTTTTCTCATAATTAGGAATATCCGCATCCTCAAACTGAGGAGTAGGAATATTGTATTCTGTCAAAAGCTTATTCACTTTATCGCCTACAGCCCAGAGTATACCGTTTGCTACAAGGTTTTGGAATTCTTTTTTCTCCCAAGTCTTCTCGTTGTGACCATAGGCAGTATAGAATACCCGGCCTTTTCCCTGATCACGAACCCAAGTGTAAGGCTCTTTACCTTTTTCATCCACACGCTCCATGAGCACATGCATATCAGGATTTACCTGGCTGTGTACATAAGTCTCATCCCAAGTCTCAAACTCAGAAATCCCTTTCATCACAGGGTGATCAGCATCTACGATAGTAGCGGTGAAATCACCCGTACCATGTGTACTGAACTGCCCGCCAACTGCCTCGATGTACCAAGGGGAATTTTGGAAGCAAAACGAAGCACTGTGAATAGGAATCAACGCTTTACCGCCTTCAATATAAGACTTCAGCGCAGCTTCCTGCTCTGGCGTGATCTGCTCATGATTGGCATAGATCATCAAGCCATCATAATTATTCAGCTTCGTTTCATTCAGATCATTTACATCTGTAGTGTACGTGAGATTAATTCCTTTTTGGAAAAGAGGAGTTTCTAAGTACATCATCAATTTCTCTGAATTGTGATGTTCGCTTTCATGCCCTAGAACTAAAATCTCTACTCGCCTAGGATCTTTGGATGAAAGGAAGTTGTTGTTGCTTTTGCCACCGCATCCCGCGAGGAAAGCAAACATTAAAATCACCATACAAAAGAAGGGTGACTTAGGTAATTTTGGGGTTTTCAAATACATATTAAGATTAGGGGATTTATTAGATTACTAAATTCCAGTATTAATCCCATCATTTCTCCCTGTTTAAGCTTGAAAAATGACTGAATTATGATTAATTACAGCTTTAATCAACTGGAATAGTAGAATAAATCAGATATAATCTATGAAGAAACCATTGCAAAAATCGAAAATAGCCAGTAATAAGGTTTTTGTTATCAAGGAATTACGGGAGTCTTACCTGGATAAATACTGGCATTCTCATGAAGAATATCAGTTGAATGTAATTCTGAAGGGCAGAGGAACCCGTTACATTGGCGATCATATGAAGCCTTTCAAAGAGGGCGACTTGGTACTTACCGGTCCAAACCTTCCCCATGTCTGGCGAAGTGACAATGCTTACTTTGATCCTGAAAATGGACTGGATACCCATGACATTGTCATCTATTTCCCGGAACACTTTCTGGGTAAAGATGCTTTGCAAAAAGAAGAATTTGAGGAAATTGGGAAATTGCTGGCAAAAGCTGACAGAGGATTGGAAATCACTGGTCATACTAGTCGAACCGTCACCAAAATGATGAAGGAGCTGGTTCATAGCAAAGGTGGAGCAAGTATCATTGGCCTATTGGAGATTCTGGAAGTACTGGCTCATTCTACCGAAATGGAACCTATTACCCATATTGACTACAAGAGTAATTATACCGCAAATGAAAAAGATAAAATCTCCGAGATACTGGAATATGTGCTGAAAAACTTCAAGGAAAAAATTACGCTACAGGATGTAGCCTCCCTTGCCAATATGTCTGAAAGTGCTTTTAGCAGGTATTTTAAAGCTCGAGTGAATAAATCTTTCTCAGACTTCCTTGGTGATGTACGGATCAGCAACGCCAGAAGACTGCTTCATGATGGAGATCTGAATATCAGTCAGATTTGCTATGAAAGTGGATTTCCTACACTTTCTAATTTCAACAAACAGTTCAAAGACCGCATTGGCAAAACTCCTCTAAACTATAAAAAGGAGTACATGGAGCCTTTTTGAGTAGGAAATCGCTCAACTTTTCCCAAACTTCTCCATCACCAGCTCCAAATAAGTACTACTGACAGGAAAAGAATTAATTCCAATCAGGAGCTGATGCCTCTCAGCCTTATCCACCAACTTCATATTCACTATATAAGATCGATGAGTTCGGAGGAAAAAGGAGGGAAGTGATTTCTCTATTTCGGCCAGCGTCAACCGGCTCATCAATCGCTCATTTCTCAGATGAAAAGTCACATAATTCCCCGTGGCTTCGCAGCACATCAGCTCATCAAATCGTACTTTAAACTGTCCCTCATTCGTTTTCACATAGATAAACTGCGGCTCATTGCTGGGCTGAAGTTCCAGCCATTCCTGTGCTTTTTGACAGGCTTTTAGAAATCTCACCAGATTAAAAGGCTTGAGCAAGTAGTCCATAGCTTTCAACTCAAAGCCCTGCACTGCGAACTCTGAATAGGCCGTGGTGAAAATCACCATGGTTTCCTTAGGTAGCAGTGCAGCCAACTCCACACCGGAAATATCCGGCATATTGATATCGAGAAAAACCAGATCAACCGGGTTTGACTTGATGTACTCCAAGCCTTCCACTCCATCGGTAAATACTTCTACTAATTCTAAAAATGGGACTTTGGAAGCATGTGCTTTGATCACTTCCAAAGCCATATTTTCATCGTCTATTGCTATGGCTTGAATCATACTAGGTTAATTGGACTGACAAATGAACAAAATGTTCAGTGTCATTTGCCACGATGGTTAGGTTATGTTTTTGTGGGTAGGAATGTGCCAGTCTGTTTTTTACATTTTCCAATCCAATCCCAGATTCATCTCGTGGATCTTCGGTTTGTTTTTTGGGATGAATGCTATTCACCACATCCAGGTGCACCGATCCCTTAAGGCAGCGAAGACTGATTCGGATCCAGGATTTATTCTTAGTGCTGATACCGTGTTTGAAGGCATTTTCCACAAAAGGAATCAATAGCATGGGAGCGATATTGCCCTCACAGGTATCTTCTGAGATCTGTACACTTACCTCAAGATTTGCTTCATTTTTGAAGCGCAACATCTGCAAATCCAGGTAGTTCCTAAGGTATGTAATCTCTCTGGAAAGTGGAATTCTATCCATCTGGTTTTCATGTAGCATAAAGCGCATCATGTCTCCCAGTTTCTGAATGCCATCAGAAGTCTTCTCCGCATTTTCCATCAAAGCAGCGCCATAGAGTGTATTTAGGGCATTGAAAAGGAAGTGTGGATTGATCTGAGAGCGAAGAAAACTCAGGTTGGCTGAGCTTTGATTCACTTGCACTGATAACGTGTCTATTTTGCCGATATAGTCTTCATATTTCCCAAAGACAATATTGGAGATAGGAAACACTACAAAGATCAACAAGGCGATCATCCCAAGTCCCAGCAACATGATTTCAGGGATATTATTCTCTGCAGCAATGATTATAAATACAAGAAAAATAATGCTCATCAATCCCCATAGGAACCAGCGATAGGCTTTGATGTTGCCTTGGAGTTTGTTGCGGTAAAGCAAGTAATAATTGTAAAAGACAAAGAATGCAATTGCGGGAATTACCATTAAGAGAATGACCAGAATCGCTTCATTCACAAAAAGTCGGGACGCAAATAAAAATATACTTACAAAAAGGAAAATCATAAAGAGGCGCACCCCATTATAGAGCTGAAAATCCTTAAACACCGGTGGCAAAAACATTCTCTTTAAGAGATTTGCAATGACTAAATAGACAGTGTATAGCAGAAGAACGCTAAAATAAAATCGAAAAAATCGTTCGGCATCCACATTATTGCCGCCGGCACATGCCCCTGAAAGTCCTGCCGTGATAGCTGCGGTAAGTATACTGAATAGAATGAGGTGCAGTACATTGTTATCCCGGAGATACTTTGGAATAATCACCAAATGCATCACATAAAAACCTATGTAAAGGACTATGGGCAGCACGACTATTCCAAAGAATTTCTCCATAGGATAGCTCTGATTAGACATGGCTATCATGATGTTGGTCAATACGATAATCAAAAATGTGAAGGTAATAACCCACCATTCTACATCTCTAAAAACCAATCTTTTTGATTTCATAATTCACTAGTATTAAATACGTTAAACTACCTTGACTCAATTAGATTCGTCTTGATGTTCAAGGTAATCTTTTCCGATTCTCCTTGCTTTTCGCCATGCGTGTACATCAGCATGAGATTGTAAATAACCGCCAAAAGGATCAGCAAATAAAAGACTTTCTTGGTGTTCATCAGTTCTATACCTAATTGATAGTTCAAGATTAGCGTTACTAGAAAGTCTTTACAAAAGTATGGGACGAAATGGGGAGTTTGTGGGATGAATAAGGAATTGGAACTTACGAAATACGAAGTACGATTTACGAGATCCTCGAGGAGTGGACTTCATTTTATAGTTCAGACTGACATTTCAGCTTGATTGACACCACAGGCAAACTCCCCCTTGGACACAAGAGCTTGTTTAGAATTGAAACCTTCTTAAAGGGGGTAAGGGGGATTTAGACCAGATTTCAATTGTGATAAGCGTCATTGCGAAGCTGATATCAATTACGAAGTACGATTTACGATTTACGAGATCCCCGAGGAGTGGACTTCATTTTATAGTTCAGACTGACATTTCAGCTTGATTGACACCACAGGTAAACCCCTGCTTAGACACAAGAGCAATGTGAAAATTGAAACCTAACTAGTCGATGAGGATCAAATAAAGCCACCTATTATCAAGGATGCCGTAAATCGTAGATAATTCAATGATGAATGTCGAATGAAGAATTTTGAATAATGAAGTAATTCCTCTGCTAGAGATCAACTAGGCTATTTGGTCTTCATTCACTTAGTATCTCTGATGGTTGAATAATGTCCAATCGGAGCGACTACCCCTTGAGCACAGAGCAAAGTGAAAATTGAAACCTAACTAGTCGATGAGGATCAAATAAATGTACCTATTATCAAGGATGCCGTAAATCCCATATCGTAAATCGTAAATGGCCTAATGATGAACGTCGAACGCCGAATGATAAACTGATCTAACTGCTAAAAAGGATTATGCTGTAAATCAATTCCCCACATCACAGGAAGAACAAAATACACCATCAAGGTCACCAGAATAATAGAAATCACATTCAACCAGAAACCTGCACTGACCATATCCTTCATCTCCAGATAGCCGGAACCAAACACCACTGCATTGGGCGGAGTGGCAACAGGTAGCATAAAGGCGCAACTGGCTGCCAGTGTAGCTCCCACCATCAGTCCGAAAGGATGTAAATCAAGTTTGAGCGCCACTGAAGCTAGAATCGGAAGCAACATAGAAGCCGTGGCGACATTGGAAGTGACCTCGGTGAGGAAGTTTACCGATGCTATTATAATAAGGAGTAAGACAAAGAAAGAGATTCCCTCGATCAGGGTAAATCGCGTTCCAATCCACTCAGCCAGGCCTGTTTCCTTGAAACCTCCAGCCAGAGCCAAACCACCACCAAATAGAATAAGAATTCCCCAAGGGATTTTCTCGGCAGTTTTCCAGTCCAGAATTCGCACATTCTTGGTAGAAGAGGGGAGTACAAAGAGTAAAACTACTCCAGTCAATACGATGATGGTATCGTCGATTCCCGGCAGGAATTTCTCCAGAAAAAAGCTTCTAGTAATCCATGAAAAACAAACTAATCCGAAGACAATCATCACTGTTTTCTCCTCCGAACTAATCTTTCCAAGTGCTGCTAATTGCTTGTAAACGATGTTTTTACCGTCATTCAGACTAAAGTTCTTAGGAAGTGGGTTGGCGGAATTCACTAGATAAAACCAACAGATCAGCAGTAAAACAGCCGCCAGAGGAAAGCCAAAAAGCATCCATTCATTGAATCCTATGGTGTAGCCGTACAGATCTGAAACTACAGCAGCGAGAATCGTATTCGTAGGAGTACCGATAAGCGTGGCCACGCCGCCTATAGATGCTCCGTAGGCGATTCCAAGCATGATATTTTTCCCCAGTTTATCTGCAATTCCTGAATTAGAAGAACCTAGTTGATCCTTGAACTGATTCACTACAGCCAAACCTATCGGAAGCATCATCAGAGAAGTAGCGGAATTGGAGATCCACATGGAGAGAATTCCGGTGGCGAGGATAAATCCCAAAACGATACGTCGCAGATCTGTTCCCAATAAGTTTATTATGTTAAGTGCAATTCTGCGATGTAGATTCCATTTCTCTATTCCCGTAGCTAGGAGAAATCCGCCCATATAGAGCATCACTGTAGGATGCATGTAATTCGCAGATACGGAAGCTATAGGCAAAATCCCGAGCATAGGCATAAATATCAGCGGGAGAAATGCTGTGGCGGCAATAGGAATCGCTTCAGTGATCCACCAGATCGCCATCCAAACTGCCAAGGCTAGCATCGCTAAGGCCTGTGGATTCAATCCTGGGGAACTCACAAAAAAATAAATCAACAAAAAGGCTGTAGGCCCTAATAGAAGTCCCATTCGGGGAAGCTGATGGTTCATAAAGCTGCTGGTGGGGGTATAAGCGTATCCAAAGCCTTAAGTTAAAAATAAATGGGAAATGGAGGGTATTGAATTTTGTACTTAACATAATATAAATTATGTAACATATATATATATATATATACCATCATGTAGCAAAGTCCTTCTCAGTCATTAATTCTAAGCCTCAATCTTAATAGTCATTCGATTGATTTTTATATGTTTGGGTAATAGAAATATTTCCGCCTTTTGCTTTTGACCTCAACCTATGTTTTTATCCAGTATCTCAGAGATCAGTACCACTTCATGGATTCTTAGTTTTTTAGCCGCTTTTGTGATCGGATTGTCCAAAGCTGGTATCAAAGGAATAGCAATTATCAATGTGACTTTTATGGCAATAGCCTTCGAAGCCAAACAATCCACCGGTATAGTATTGCCCTTGTTAGTGGTTGCAGATGTGTTTGCGGTGATCTATTACAACAGACATACGCAATGGAAATATGTGGCTAAATTTCTTCCCTGGATGATTTTGGGAATTATTCTGGGAAGTTGGTTCGGTATGGATCTTCCTGAAAAAACATTTAAAATATTTATGGTCATCATTATTTTCTTAGTCTTGGCTATCATTGTTTGGTGGGATCAAAAAAAGGTGAATACGGTGCCAACGCACTGGGCCTTTGCTAGTGGAGTCGGGACTTTGGCTGGCTTTACGACCATGGTTGGTAACTTGGCCGATCCTATATCCAATATTTACTTTTTAGCCATGCGTCTGCCCAAAAATCACTTTATAGGTACTGCAGCATGGCTTTTCCTGATCATCAATATTTTCAAATTACCTTTTCATTTTTTCCTTTGGAACACCATTTCCAAAGAAACCCTCCTACTGGATTTGAAATTGATTCCGGCAATTATTCTAGGATTTATATTAGGAATCAAACTAGTCAAGATGATCGATGAGGAGTTATTTAGAAAAATGATATTGGTATTGACTGCTTTGGGAGCTATCATTATTCTATTTAAATAAGTTGAATATCCGCATTTGCTAGCAGCGATAAGAATGAAATTCGTTTCCCTGCCTACCGGACAGGCAGGCATCCTCCCGCATAGGCATACATTTCCAGAAGATGGTTTTGGGCGGCAGGGGAATTGTTTGGTTACCATCTAACCATGGTCCCGCCACGGCGGGCAAGTTATTAATGGTTGGACCACTTCGTGGTCATACTACCTATGGAACTCTCTATATTTTATCAGATAAATTTCTTTTATCAAAAAAAGCTAATCCACTTATTAAAGCCAAAAATTCTTCTCTATACTTACTACTGATAGGAATCTCTTTTCCATTGATCATCACACAATGATTCTTGACTGTTTCTATGTGTTTGATTGCAATAATATTTGAGCGATGAATTTTTACGAACTGATTTGCAGGAAGTAAATCCAACACTTCAGATAATTTATAGCGAGCCAATATGGGGCTCTTATCCGAATGAAACGTCACGTAATTCCCGTCACTTTCAATGTATTTTATATTCTTAATGGATAACTGATGAAATTCAGAGCCACTTTTGATAAAAATAGTTTGATCAGACACTTCAGAGGAACTTCAGGGTCAGGTTTTTGAACGCCCCTATTTTGATTCAATGCGTCCTTTACTTTCATCGTTGCTTGAAGCAATCGATCAAACTCAATTGGCTTTAGTAAATAGTCTATTGCTTTAAGCTCATAACTTTTCAGAGCATATTCCGAATAGGCCGTTGTGAAAATAATTAAGGGAGGTTTTTGTAAAAATTTCGGAAAACTCAACCCTGATAATTTGGGCATGTTGATGTCCAGAAATATAAGATCAACTTGATTTTCCTGGAGATATTCAAGCCCTTCTATCGGATCTCTAAAAGTAGCTTTCAGTGAAAAGGATGGGATTTTATTCAAATGAATTTGAAGTACTTCAATAGCCGAAGGCTCATCATCAATGATTACGTAGCTTATCATATTTCTAGTCAAGATTCAAACTCAAGAACGATTTGAAAAATCCATTTTCTTCTTTTGTTTCCAGCGTATGAGTAGTTGGATAAAGAATAGAAAGTCTCTTTTTTAAATTGTCAAGCCCAAAACCCGAAGATTCATCTTCAAGGCCATTCCTCTGTCCATGTACTGTATTGCTTACTTCAAAATACAACTTATTCTCTTTGATTTCCAGTGAAATATCGATAACAGATTTGGTGTTAGGTTCAATGCCATGCTTAATCGCATTTTCCACAAAAGGAATAAGCAACATAGGGCTAATTTTAACTGTAGTTACATCTCCTATCACAGAAAAATTTATGAACACGTCATCCTCTTCAGCTATTCGTAATTGATACACTTGAATGAAATTTTTGAGATGATGAATTTCCTTTTCAAGTATGACCTTATCCTCATTTGTTTCATAAACCATGTAGCGCATTAATTCGGCTAATCTTGCAATGCCATCTGCTAATTCAGGGACATCATGTTTTAAGGATTTTGCATAAAAGCTGTTTAAGACATTAAACAAAAAATGCGGGTTTATTTTCGACTTCAAAAAAGCCATTTCTGTGGATAATTTTTCTTCCAGCAATACCCTTTTCATCTTTTCATTTTGCATCCAGTATTTCAGCAAAGCATAGGATAAAGCAACCAACAATATGATGAACCCGACAAATAAATTATATAAAAAATAGATAGTAAAAGTCTCATTATCAGAAGAGAAGAAGTTTACCAGATAATTATAATCAATAAAACTCTCGAATAAGGTAATACCAATAAGTCCTGCCGCAACTAAAGCGATTAGGGTTTTTGTCTTTTTCAGACGAAGGAATTTTGGAACAAGATAAAATGCTGTAGTATAAAAAATGGTTTGGTTCATAATCATTCCAAACAGCAGGGGAATCCAGTAGGGTCCAGTGTCTTTTCTGAAATCTCCAATAGTTGATGTTTGGCTTAAAATTAAAAAGTACCCAATTACCCAGATCAAAATGTGGATAATGGCTTCCGATTTCTTTTTCATGTGTATCCTGATTTCACATATCCAATAAAGAGAATATAACTGATTTAAAAATAGGTTAGGGATGGATTATACCGTTCTAGTGACAAAACTATCCAATTCTGTGATTTTCCTTATTTAACATATTCAGGGCTTTTTATCACATGAAACAGCTCAACAATCACATTCATTTTTAAGTGGTCTCTGCTTGTCCTAATGTTGCTTCAAGTATTTACCTGTCACAAAAAATGCAGGCCAAAACTCTTTAATACAAGCAGACTAAAAATTATACTATCATGAAAAAAATAATTGCCATCCTATGCATCCTGATCTCAGGATTCAGCTCCTTTGGACAAGTAAATCCGAACGAAGGTTTAGAAAGAAAAATCGACCAATTATTTGAAAGCTATACAGCATACAATCGATTTATTGGAAACGTTTTGATCAGTGAAAACAATGAGATTATTTATCAAAAAAGCTTTGGTTATGCCGATTTTGATAAGAAAATAAAAAATACCCAAGAGTCGATATTTGGTATCGCATCGCTTACAAAATCATTAACTGCCATAGGGATTATGAAGTTGGTGGAAGAAGGGAAGTTGACCTTAGAGACTCCCCTCTCCTCTTACTTCCCGGATTTTATACCTGAATATTCTAAGCTGATTACCATTCAACATTTACTAAACAATAGCTCTGGAATGCAGGCTAATATTGGTAGAATAGATGATGCCGGTAATGGTCTTATGCCAGCTACAAATGAAGTGACTTTGGATTCTCTATTGGATGTTTTTAAAGATTCCCAATTGAATTTTGAACCGGGTACTGCCTATGAATACAATAATTTTGGCTATCTGCTTTTAGCAAATATTATCGAAAAGGTAAGTGGTCAATCCTATGAGGTTTATATGCAGCAGAATGTTTTCAATCCTGCAGGGATGGAAAATACATCTTCGGCTTGGTCTGATAAATTAGGCCAAAGAGCATATCCTTATTTTGGACTGGGAATGGATGAAATTCAAAAATTTGACTCTCCTTTCAACTCTTCCTGGCTAAGAGGCGCTGCCGATATGAATTCAACAACTGATGATTTATATCGTTTTATGAAGGCCCTTGAAGATGGAAGCCTATTAAAACCCACTTCTGTAAATGAACTCTATTCCGCTACCCAAGAAATGGGTGTTAATACAATGGCTTCTGGTTTGGGTTGGGTAATTGATCAAAAGGAAGGTGAAAAATGGGTTTATAACAGCGGTTTGCTTCCTGGCTATGCTGCTATCATGGGATCACTTCCAGAAAAAAATATCAAAATCATAATCCTTTCCAATGCTACTTCTGTAAATCCTGTAACGGATGAATTTCAAGGAAAAATGACCTTTGTAGAAGGAGAAATTACAGATAAAATAATCGCTCTGCTACTTGGTAAACCCATTGAACTTTCACCTTTACCAATACAAAACAACAGAAATTTCACGCAAGTAAACAAAGAATTTCAATTGGATGATGAACATACTTTAGTCCTGAAAAGTGAAGACAATACCTATTATTTAGAAGCAGTAGGTGAAGAAAATTGGTCTGTATTTACTTATTCTTTTTCAAGAGATGCAAAGGAAGATAACAAGGCAAGTGAAATTGCATTGTTTTTTGCCAAAGCATTTAGTACCCAACAATTTGAAGGGTTATCCGAATATGGCAATGATCAAATGAAAGCTTTTTTAGGTACAGCCCAAGGGCAAGATCAACTAAAAGGAATGTGGGCCAATTTTGTAAACCATGCAGGTGAATTTCGCTCGTATAATATCTATAAAATTGAGGGAGACGAAGTCAAAAACGTTCACGTTAGATTTCACTTTGAAACCATAGATATAGGAATGGTTTTAAGTATAAACGCAGCGAATAAAATTCAAGGAATGTTTATGGATGATGCGGTTAAAACAAGTCATATATCAAAGGTTGCTTTAGTGCCAACAGGAGTTAATGAATTCTTTATCGATGGTCATAGAAACGGCGGAATGCAGGATTTGAGAATCATTGTTTCAGATACCGAGCTTATACTTATAGATGGATCCGAAAGGTTTATAGGAAAAATTCAATCTTCCAACTAAGCCAGAGATAATTGAATTAACAAAAGATCGAGGTTGGCTTGTTATCATATAGGTAACATTAGCCAACCTCGTTTGTATTTTTAATTTATTCGACTTGTATTATCATTTATATTTTCATCGACTCTTGTCCCAAAAGGGTCAATGGATACATAGATCGGTAAGCTATCAACAATCACTTTGATCTCTTGACCATCCTTGCTGATCTCATGAGCTTGGAGATAAATAATACCTCCATCCTTCCCTATCTCACGTGAGTGCTTTTCGAATAATCCAATCTGTATCGGTTCATTGATGCTAATTGGAATTGCTTCCCCATTGGCTTGAGTTTCGAAACGTCTGGCTTTCAAGTTTATGGTAAGCTCATACTTGCCATTGTCCAGTTCGCGATGTGAAACATCTTCTATGGCCAGATCATACGTAATCACACGCTTAAACCAATCATCAATTAAGACATGATGTTTCTCGGGAGTCACTTGATAGAGTTCTTCTAAAAACTCTACTGAAGTAACACTAAATTCTACGTCATCTCTGTAGCGGTCCGTAATGGTTCGAAGCACTTGATTCAGATTGTCTTCACTTATCAAATCTCTCAATGCTATCATTACATTGTAATTCTTACCGTAGGATATGTATCCCTGTCCGCTTACCAGGTAAAGAGGTGGTTCTGCCTCTGTCGACCAAGCTCTTCCTGTAAAATAAGTTCGGTTGGCATTTTCGCTTAGCTGATAGATCGCCTTTTTACCATATAGTTTCTCCATAATGACAGCTTCAGTATACTTTGCCAATCCCTCTACGAAGATGGATCCTCCTTCAACCACTTTAGGTGACAGAACATGTCCCCACCATTGGTGAGCCACTTCGTGGATGGTACGTTTGGCCACTAAATTGAAAGCATCTGGATTTCGAATGTCAGTCAAATACAACCTATCCTCAACCATGCTTATCATTCCAGGATGAGCAAATCCCCCAAACGGCCAGTGGCTTGGAACTTCAGCAATCCGGATATGATCAAACGGATAAGCCCCGAAATTTTCTATACAATAGTCCAAAGTAGCTGCAGTGCTGGATGCAATGGAATCTATATTGTAATTATGGGCTGGAAAATAGTATTGCTCTATACTCACTCCCTTGTGATCTTGCTTTTGCACTTCATAGCTAGCCGAGAAATAGGCAATAGTAGGCATGATCTTTTGATCCGATTTGTAGTGAAAGTAATTTCTTCCTTCCGTGTTCCATTCTTTGATCAGGTTTCCGGAGCTAAGTGCTATTTCATCTCCAGAGGTAGAAATCACAGTTTCGTAGTTGACTCGCCCTACTTTGATGCCATCCAGTGCCAAGTGCTGATCGGTGATTCCTTCATCCTCTTTTTTGGGGAGCCCCCTCTTCTCTCTTTCGAAATTATCCGAAATCTCCATGCCCGTTCTGTAGCCAAGAAATGGCTCAAAGCTTCCATGAGAGAGATAAGTACCGTTTTTTAGGATCTCCTGATCAAATTCATAACCTTCCGCTTGGTAGTTTATTTCAAAGTTGAACTTGACCGTTTGATTTGGCTCAACCGCTTTTTTGAATTTGAATAAGTAAGACTCAAACTCGGGAAAGTACTCCAGTAGTTCAGCACCCTCAAGCGAGACTTCTTTTAAAGGAACCCGTGCTGTGATAAATAAGTGATTGATTGGGAAATTGGCTCTGTTGACTACTACATAATTTGCTTTGATGCTGTAGGTATTCTCATCAGGAAAGAGATCAACACTTGTTTTGATATCTTCCGAATACAATTGAGGCAATGATTCATATTGCTTGAATTTTCGTTCGTAATCTTCTCTGTAATCAAGCCATTTCTTTGCAGTGACATAGTCATTCACCACATGCATATTGTAGAATACAATTGCTCCACCCGAAATAAATAGAGTTAGAAATACCGCAAAACCTATTCGTTCCCACCTTTTCCAATTGCTCTTCAAAGCCTTGATTTGGAACTTAAAGCTTTGCCCAATGCCTCTTTGCCAAAGTTTAAAAGAGACTATGGCCATCAAGCCAATCACACCAATCCAATAGATCGACAGGTGAAAGAACTTCAAGGCAACTGCTGAGTAACCTGTCATATTGGAGAAATCTACTTGAGGTAGAAATCCAAAACGAAGCATAGCATGCTCAATTCCTAGATATGGGGACAGAAAACTTCCTACTATCAGGGCTCCAGTGATTCCCATTCCCAGATATTTGTTCTTTACCAAGCTTTGAATAAAGACTGCCAATACTGAAAATAGGAATAGTTGCAGACCATTGAAATAAAACATGGACAGATACTGACCTAAGTCAACTTCAAAGAAACCTGTAGCTACTTGAAAACCTATTCCGATGATGATCCCAGAGCCAATAAGTAATGCTGGCAATAATAAAAGAGCCAATAATTTCGATACAAAAAGTGACCAGTTTGCTACCGGTGTGGTATCTACTATTCCGTTGAAATTGAGGGATCGCTCTCGCCAAACTAATTCACCGCTATAAAAGATAATGAGCACAATGCCCAAGAACTTTAAAGGGTCAAGGATATTACTAATGATCAGGCTTGTTAGCGGGTAAAGCGAATCAGAATAGTCTCCCCCCTGAAAGATGCGCGAATAAATTTCCGAGAAAGAGAGTACAACCCAAATCAGGATGATTGCTATAAATGGCAAACTTTTCACCACTCCCTGAAGCTCTATTTTGAGGAGGGAAAGCAGCGATACGAAATCAGATTTTAGGGCTAATGTAGGCTCTATTGTTTTGTAAGCGACCGGCTCTACTTTATCCTCAGCGATAGTTTTCACTTTCTGAATTTTCTGATTCAGTATCCTAAAAGAAAAAATGCGATAAGAGACCAAAAGGATGAACATTGATACTCCTATCCACAAAATTCTATTCCACATGAATAGGCCGGAGAAAGACGCCAACTGCGTGTTTTTTCCAAATGTTGTCCAAAATTGTGTCTGTTCAAAAAAGGCTGATATGCCAAAAGGATCAGCCAATGCGGCAATTGCCATCGCTTCAGGAGATGCAGGAACTGACTGCGCCATCAATGGGGAATTGAGAAATATAGCGCAGATCATGTAGAACATGTAAATAACTACCGCACTAACATAGGTTGCTACGTTGCTTTTAGATAAGGCACTTACCGAGAAAATGATGCTTGCGCAAATGAATATATTAGGCAAAGCCACCACCAGCAAGGGATATAAGTAGGGAACAAGGCTAAAAGAAGCAAGTCTTTCCGGATCTAATGGAGCTACCGAATGTCCTAGTATCATTCCAAAAATAAATGGAGTAAATGCCAGTGTGCTGAATAAAAATACCCCTACAAATCGGCTCCAAAAGTACTTCTCTTTTGAAACAGAAGTACTGTAAATGATCGTATCCATTTTGTAGTGAGCATCTCTTAGAATGCCGCTAATCACAAAGAACATGATGATAAATACACTTGCCAGGGAGAAAAGTCCGGTGAAGTATTGGATCTGATAAGCAGAATTGAAATTGACATTGGCGGGAGCAAATCCATTGGAACTTGCTACGTATCCTAAGAACATGAAGAGCGTTGCCAATAATGGGAATGCCCGCTGCTTGAGCTGATAATATGCTTCGAATTTTAACAATTGACTGAACATATCAAGCAGATTTAATGGATTGTTGATTGAATAAAGTAGCGAAGTATAAGTCTTCCAAGTTTGGTTGAATCGGCTCAAATCCTGGCTCAGGCTTTCCATCTGCTACCACACGAATTTGAGTTTCTCCCGATACTAGTTTTGAGGAAATCAGGTCAAACGTATTCTTGTGTGCAACAAGGTTTTCTTTCTTAATCATTTTGCTCCATAGCTTTCCATTAAGTGCTTTCACAAGTTCCATAGGGTTACCTTCACTCACGATTCTGCCTTGATATAGAATGGCCATATTTTTACAGAGATCACGCACATCTTCTACGATATGTGTGGAAAGGATCACGATCACGTTCTCCCCTATTTCACTCAAAAGATTCAAGAACCTGTTTCTTTCCTCTGGATCCAGACCTGCTGTAGGTTCGTCTACGATGATAAGCTGTGGATTTGCTAGTAATGCCTGAGCGATACCAAATCGCTGTCGCATTCCACCAGAGAATGTATGGACCGCTTTACTTCTGTGTTGATAGAGATTGACCTGCTGTAAGAGCGCAGTGACTTGTTCCTTTCTGTCTGCTGTGTTGATGATGCCTTTTAATACTGCCATATGATCGAGCAGTTTTTCTGCAGATACTTTAGGGTAAACACCGAACTCTTGAGGTAGGTAACCCAGCTGCTTACGAATCTCCTGTGGATGTGCTATGATATCCGTACCATTGAAGGTAATGGCTCCATCACTTGGTGCCTGTAGCGAAGCAATGGTTCGCATCAATGAAGATTTTCCAGCGCCATTGGAGCCAAGAAGGCCAAACATACCATTGTTGATGCTGAGCGAAATATCAGCCAAGGCTTTTACCCCATTTGGATAAGTCTTAGATAGATTGGTAATAGTCAGTGTGTTCATATTGCTTTAGCATTTAATCTGAAGCGAACATAAATACTGGCTTAGACACCAAATAATAAGAGTGATATGCGGCTCTATTATCAAGTCAAACAATAGCTGGGAATAGCTAAGTTAGGTTGATGGTTAAAATCAATTGGTTCATGTTGATTTATTACCTATTCGTCAATATTATTTTACCAGCGATTAGATAGCCGTAAATTTGAAACATGATTAGTTTTTTGAAAAAATACAAGGCATTTGGCATCGGAATCATAATCACGATTATTCTCCGCGTAGTGCTTGAGTATTTTGGAATTATAAGGATTGATAATAGCCAAGTTATTGAGAATACGATATACTTTATAGTTTGGGCATTCATGATATCATTCCCGATTTATAAGTTTTCATATCTGAAAAAGAGAAAAAAAGTAGTGCTTAAAGTGCTTGGATTAATTGCTTTACTCTTTGTTACCCTTATCTATGATTCATATGTGCGAATTCCAGATAATCCACTCACTATTATTCTGATTACTACTTTTTGGATTGGTATAGTTTACCTTTTACTTCCACAGTTTTTCAAAAAGTATAAGTACTTAATTGTTGGAGTTTATGTACTTATACTAGCCTATTTTTCTTTTGTGAGATTAGCATCTGAATCGTTTGAAGAATATACGGTCAATAGTAAAGAATGGGTGTTGACCTTATTGGTTATTCCTGTTCCAATATTTGTACTGATATGGTTGTATGAACAATGGAAATGGATGAAGTCATTAAAGGAAGGTAAAGCCAAAGCAGAATTGGAACTGCTCAAGACGCAGATTAATCCGCATTTCTTTTTCAACACGCTTAACAACCTTTATTCTCTAACAGTCACGCAATCTGAAGAAGCGCCTAAAGTAATATTGAAGCTGTCTGATATGATGCGCTACACGATCTATGAGGGCAAAAAAGAATCAGTCTCCTTGCAGGATGAAGTTGATTATTTGAACAATTACATTGATTTGCATAAAATCCGATATAAGAAGAAAGTGGACATACAGTTCACGCTTTCTATAGCTGAAAGTGTACAAATCGCCCCTTTGCTATTTATTATTTTGCTTGAAAATGCCATCAAGCATGGGGTCGAATCTCTTTCGGAAAGTGCGTTTATCAAAATAGAATTAGTAGCTGAACAGGATCAGGTGAAATTTACCGTACGCAATAATTTTGAGAGATCAGAAAGTCTTGAGGAACCTGGTATTGGTCTTGAAAATTTGAAGCGGAGATTGGAATTAATCTACCCTAAAAAACATACCTTAAGCATTAAAGAAGAAGGAAATGTGTACGTGGCAGAATTAACCATAGACAGCAAGTGATAAAATACATCATAGTAGACGATGAACCTCTGGCGCATGAACTCATTGAGGAATTCTGCAGCATGCTGCCGCATATGCACTTGCAAAAGAACTGCTATAATGCCATGGAAGCCATGCAGTATTTGAATGGCGCTAAAGTGGATCTCATGTTTCTTGACCTCAACATGCCAAAGCTCAAGGGCTTTGATTTTCTTAAAACACTGACTAAACCCCCAAAAGTTATTGTTACCACGGCCTATAAGGAGTTCGCTCTGGAGGGCTACGAATTAAATATTTCTGACTATTTGGTGAAACCCTTCAGCTTCGAACGATTCATGAAGGCTGTAAATAAAGCAGTAGAAAATTCATCTTCTGTGGCTCCCCCATCTGGGACCGCTTTAGCACCAAGTGAGAGTTTACGATTTTTTGTGAAAGGCGATAAAAAGTACCATCAGGTAAACGCTGATGAGTTGCTCTACATTGAAGCCTTTGGGAATTACAGTAAGCTGTACCTACCGGCTGAGATGCTGATCAGCCATGAGAAAATATCTTTTTATGAAGGATTGTTGCCTAGCTCTAAATTTCTTAGGGTACATAAGTCTTTCATTGTCCCAATTGATAAAATTAAGTTGATAGAAGGCAATCGTATTTTCATCAATGACATTGAAATACCAATTGGTCAAACCTATAAAAGTTTGGTTAACAGGTTATATAACTCTTAGATAGTTACAGCTATTTTCATTGCCAGCCAGTCCGGGAGGCGAGCGAAGCAATCTCAAATTAAAATCTGTTCTCTTCACCTCTCAAATCGCTTAAAAAAGGAATCCTCATTCCATGTAGGTCTAGCATCAGTTGTATTGATCAGATAGCTATTCATAAATTGTAACTCCACATAAGTCTTGGCACCTTCAAAGTTAAAGCTGTCCCCAAGTTCATCGGAAGGCATATGATAAATATTGCTCATCATATAAGTGATTGCCGAATCTAAACTTGAATTGGCATCTTTTCCTTGAATTCCAAATTTCATGCGCAAGGCAGGAATCCCGGCCTTTACAAAACTGTAATTATCGCTTCTCACAAATCGTACTTCCTCAGGCAAGTGATCCTCATCAATAGTTAGATTAAGTAAAGCCGTGGTTCGCTGAACAATTTGCATGATACTACTTTGCTCTGCTCCTAGCGGCTCCACTGACACCAATGGTCCCACCATTGTAGGCATATCGGTATTCACATTGGCGATGATGCTCTCAGCAGGAACTACAGGGTTTTCTGCCAAATACAGGGAGCCCAATAAGCCCATTTCCTCTGCCGTAACTGCTGCAAAAATCACTGATCTTTTCGGCTTGTTGGGTAGGTTGCTATACAGCCTGGCTATCTCCAACATGGCGCTGATCCCAGAAGCATTATCATGCGCTCCATTATAGATCGAATCTCCATTGACAGGCTTTCCAACACCCACATGATCCAGGTGAGCGGTATGGATCACATATTCATTTTTCAAATCCCCTCCTTCCAGTACGCCTATCACATTGGCACTTTCGATCTCAGTAAAGGTATTTACAACTTTCCCACTTAATTGAATGGGATGCAGTGGCTGAATCAATTTGCCTTCAGCGTATTGTGCTACGATAGAATCAGCGAAAGAATCTGTGATTTCTTGGATATAATCCCAATCGAGATAGCCTCCAAACTTCATATTCCCAAAGTTTGACCTACCTTCAAATTCCCCTGTCGGCATTTTCACATTGACAATACCATCATCAGAAAACCGCTCATAGGCCCCTTGAAAATTCCCCCTGCCTCCAGGGAATGTAGTAAATAGAACGCCTAGGGCTCCTTTTTGACTAAGTGTTTCAATCTTCGTATTCGTATTACTAAAATGGGCTCTTTCGGTGGCAGGTAAAGCTTCAGGTCCACCACTGTAAACAACCACTATTTTTCCTTCTACATCCAAGCTTTCAAAGTCATTAAACCCGAACTGTGGGGCTTCTATACCATATCCAGCTATCACCAATTCACCATCAAATCCCACCTCAGGAACAGATGCATTCCCAAGAAAAAAGTAATTGGCTCCCACTTTCGCAGTATCCTGATCATTCAGAATTAGATAGGAGGAATTTTCATCCACGATAGTAGTGCGAAGCGTTATCGTCTGGAAATAACTGCTTCCCTCCTTGTCTCCCAGTGGCATGATGCCCATGGATTTATATTGCTTCACCACATAGTTCATGGCTATATCATATTCGGGAGTTCCCGGCATTCTCCCGAGTAAGCTATCATGTGCCAAAACAGCAATATGTCGCTTGATCAGCTCCGGATCTGCAGCGTCCGCATAGGCCAGCAAAGCTTGATCATCCAACGTAGTAGGTTGACAACGGGCAAAGAGGACGACAAGGGAAAGAACAAAAAGTAAGTTTTTCATAGGGTTGGGGATAGATGATTGATCTAGGATACTATAGGGTATTAAGATAAGTTAAAAAGTGAAATGTTAATGTCAGATGTTGGAATTACACCTTCTGCAAAAGTTGGATGGGTAGCTTATTTACCCGTCATTGGTAGGGAGGATCGACCTAAGTAATCTCATCACGATTTCTCGTCCTTGCGAGGAAGGAACGACAGCAGCAGTCTTGTTAATATCACTTATTATTGATTCAGGAGATTTTTCTTTCCTATTTCTAAAGATTTGCAATCCCGAACCCATATCTCAGGAATTTGTAATTCTGTAAATCATAACTCTCAGATGATCGCCCTAATGTGGTTATTTGGATCAAATGAAATTCATTCCTATCCTCCCGCAAAGAATACCGTTTCCAGAAGATAGTTTTGGGCGGCAGGGGATTTCATAAGGATCCTTTTACCATGGTCCCGATAGCTACCGGGAGCACCCATGGCCCCGCCACGGCGGGCAAGTTATTAATGGTTAGACCACTTCGTGGTCATTCAAAATTTTCATGATGTTCTAGTTCCGACCCAATATTTCAGGAATGTGTATTGGTGATCTAATAAGAACAATCGCTTATTATCATTTACCACAAAACTGGTTTTTAGGGCGCGGTGGGCTGTCGTGGCCCTGTCCGCCGAAGGAGGAAGCGGGCCAGCGCCTGGCAAGTGCGGCTGAAGTCCCGATAGCTATCGGGATGCCACGACTTGATCTTTTGGTTCTTTTGCATCAAGGCAAAAGATCAAGGAGAAAGAAAATAAAAGCCTTTTCCATCCTCCCGCATAGACATACATTTCCAGAAGATGATTCTGAGCGGGAGGGGAATAATTTATTAATCTTATTACCATGGGTTCCGCAAGCTTCACCCATGGCCCCGCCAAGGCGGGCAGGATACAAAAATGTCGCTCCTAGGGAGCTTTTCTGGGTGATAATTTCCTCTGCTGAATTCTTCGTGACCATTGCGACTCGGAGGTAAAAAAAATCAGATTTCTCCTTTTAAGTTAAGCACCTTACTGCAATATTCTCATAAAAAAACTACCGACTGAGAACAGCCGGTAGTTTTGAAAAGGTAAACCTCTTTGAGGTTATTAATCTTACACCTTCTTAATTTTTCCCTACCTCACCTACTCCAATAAATGGAATCGCGCCGGCACCAGTCACCTCAGGTAAAATACCATTCCATTTCTCAATGGCTTTAAGGTTGGCTTCGATCTTTCTAAGCTCAATCAAATCAGGTGAAATATTCATTTTCTGTAGTCTTAACGCCTCAGCTTCTGCTGTAGCCGCCGCGATGGTCTGCTCTGCTTCCACTTTGATTCTGTCCAAATCTCTCTTTGCTTTCAGTGCATTTTGCTCGGCTGTTTGCTTCGCTTCAATGGCATCTGTAAAGGTTTGAGAAAAACTAAAATCCATGATAGAGAATGCATCCACTGCGATGTTTGACTCCAGTAATCTGGCTTTTAGCGCTTCTTTCATTTCAGAACTAACAGCAGGTCTTTTGGTAATCAACTCTTCAGCTGTATATCTAGCAGAAACTGCTTTCATTACTTCCTGGATCGCAGGATCGATGATTCGCTCCTTAAACTGCAAGCCAATGGTTTGGTACACCAAATTTGCTGCATCAGGTATCACATGGTAGTTAAGTGCTACTGACATATCCACATCCTGAAGATCAGAAGAGGAAGAGGCAGCATCGGTCAAAACTTTCTGGATTTTAACGTCCATCAGAATTACGGTTTGCACCACAGGCATTTTGAAGTGAATTCCCTCACTCAAAACCTTGTCCTGCACAGCACCGAAGTTCTGCACAATACCTCGTTGTCCTGCTCCCACTTGAACCCATGGTTTGAAGACAAAAAGTAGCACGACCAAAACACCTAAAATGATCAAATATCTTAGGGGACCGTTTTCCCATACTTTCTTAATGTCACTCATACTTTGATCAGTCATAGTTATTTTCTTTTGTCACGAAGGTGAGTTTTCTACCGCTTCAGTGCGTTACATCGTATCACAGCATTCTTACACATATCGCAGGTTATTCTTTAGTTGTAAAATATAAGAAACTGATTTATAGCTATTTCATGATGTTCGTATCAAGAGTCTTATCGCAGAATAGCTGCTTCCAATAATCAATCTTCGCAGCATTTCTTTAGGTCTAATGTGGACTCACAATAGCTTTTAAAAGTGTAAAAAATCAATTTCCAATCTGCCGCATTTAGTGTTTAAATGTTGAATCTTCCCACCTCGACAACAAAACTGACTATTGTGATAAACAACAACTGTAATCACCTTCGCATATGGTAAATCTAATCCAAGCCTGCTAGTATTAACCGATTCTCCAATCTCCTAATCTCTAATCTCTAAATCTCTAATCTCTAATCTCTAAATCTCTAATCTCTTTTCTCCAATCTCCCATTCCTCCTTCTCCAAATGCTGGTATGTTCTTTGTTTCTATATAGATCAATGCGACACAAATACAAAGTTATTTCGGGGGTGTTGGTCCTTACCGCGCTAGTAGCCCTTTCCTTCAAATCGGATAATGCAGCTTCTGTACCTACCAACTCACCTGCTTTTTCAGATGGGATCAATACGAATATCAGAAAGGCTTTTCTGGAAGTATGGCAACAGTACAAGCCATTGCATAGTTATGGGTTTGAAGTAGTACAAGAACAATTGAGTGCCTCAACCATGCAGGCTCAACCTGTGATTGATTTCCATAATTTATTTGGAAAAAAACGCGGATATAGATTAAGCCTGTCTGAAAAAGTATTAGACTCCGAAGATCTAATTGTGGGCGATTTACCTGAGGAAGTATTGAAAGGATGGTTTGCGCATGAATTGGGACATATGATAGATTACGAAAACCATTCAAATGCAGGAATGATCGTTTACGGGATTCGTTACTCTCTCTCTGATCAATACAAACGCGAGCGTGAACATGAAGCTGATAGCATTGCTATACGACATGGATTTAGAGAGGAAATTATTGTGGCCAAAAAATACCTGTTGGAAAACGACTTTATTTCTCCTGCTTATCAAAATCAAATCAGCAAGTACTACATGTCTATACGTGGCGCAGAACTTTGCCCTGATGGAATAGCACCAGTACTTCCTAAGGTTGAGATATAAATTCCAGAAGCGTCTTCATTTTTTCTTCTTTCATCACTTTTGGAGTTTTGGTCTGCCCTCCTTTTCTATTTGTTTGAGCCAAAAAAGCTGTGTACTCCTCTTTAGAGATCACTTTTACTAAAATACCCTTAAGTGCTTTGGATCGGGCAACGGTGTAATTTTTATTTGCTGACTTAAGTAAATCATCTAGTTTCTCAGCCAACCCCTCAGATTTCACATCAGATACTAGCACCCATTGATGTATATAATCTCCTTGGTCATTTTTCACCGCAGCCACCATATATTCATTGATGGTGGTTTTCAAATAACCGGCTAACTCCAGTATAGCTTTATCCATTTTTTCCTCCGAAAGCTGAGAGCCAACCACATTTAGGAAGAATTTGGTACGTCCAGTAATCTTAATCTGAGGAGGATTCAGGGATTCAAACCGTATCACATCTCCAATGACATAACGCCAAGCACCCGCACAGGAGCTCAGTAATAGCACGTATTCCTTGCCTACTTCCACCTCATTTATTCCCAATACAAGAGGCTCGCTGAGCAGGTCTCCCGACTCATTTATCCCTCGCTTATCAAAGGGAATAAATTCAAAAAAGTAACCGTGATTCAAGGCCAATTTCATAGACATAGTATCAGGTCTACTGCTGTATGCAATAAAGCCTTCTGATGCCAGGTAGGTATCCAAAATCGTAATAGGTGTTCTGCAAAGTGCTTCAAAATCTTCTCGGTAGGTTTCGAAGGCTACTCCTCCGGAAGCATACACCTGAAAGTTTGGCCAGATTTCATGAATATTGTTCAATTGATGACGCGCTATGATTCTCTTCAGCATGAGAAGTACCCAAGAAGGAATTCCGGCAATTGCTCCAATATTCCACTCTGGAGCCTGCTCTGCAATGGCTTCTACCCGCTCGTCCCAGTCTCTGATGGCAGCGATTTCCTTTCCCGGTCTGTAGAAGATGTCGTACCAATCGGGGAAATTACTCACATTGATTCCTGAAATCTCTCCTTCCTGAAAGCCCTGTACGTTTTGATCCAAACTGGCGGAACTGCTCAGCATTAAAACCTCTGACTCAAAAAGAGATTCAGGGAAATCGAACTCATGAAGTGAATTGACCATGGAGGTGCCTACAGATTTCATGGTTGCCATAAACTCATCTGTAATTGGGATTCTTTTACTACTGTTGCCTGTGGTACCACTACTTCTGGCAAAAAAATTAGGTCTGCCCGGCCAAGTAATATCCTCAAAACGTTCCTGCCTTGACCACCACTGCTCATGCATTTGCTCGTAATTGAAAATTGGAACCTCTTTTCTAAAGGATGAAATAGGATTTTCAGATTTTAGAATGTCCTCAAAACCATAATACTTTCCGAAGGCTGTATTCTTTGCCTGGCTTAAAAGTTCTTTTAACTGTTTTTCTTGAGAATGCTGTGGGCTTTCCTCTGATGATGTAAGTTTTGAAGTGATATCTAAACCGGCTTTTACGAGCTTTCCTATGAGGGCCATATGTTATCTTTTGCTGTCTAAATGAACAA
>Ga0123337_10001923_pt1 | contig 24988 bp, 36 predicted proteins | sample frozenSSSSmetaG_FD_89792 | JGI IMG/M metagenome (GOLD analysis project Ga0123337, IMG submission 89792) | Glacier valley bacterial and archeal communities from Borup Fiord, Nunavut, Canada, to study Microbial Dark Matter (Phase II) -... | ecosystem: Environmental > Aquatic > Freshwater > Ice >...
GAAGACATGATCGGCCACAAGTTCGGCGAGTTTGCACCGACCCGTACCTATTACGGTCACGCTGCCGACAAGAAGGCCAAGAGGAAGTAAGATGGGCAAGCCAAAAACTGAGCGCGCTCTCAAGGACAACGAGGCTAAGGCTGTTCTGCGCATGCTGCGCATCATCCCTCAGAAGCTGAACCTCGTCGCGCAGTTGATCCGTGGCAAGAAGGTTGAGAAGGCTTTGGCCGATCTCGAATTCAGCCACAAGCGCATCTCCGGCCAGGTCAAGAAGGTGCTGGAAAGCGCCATCGCGAACGCCGAGAACAACCATGGTCTCGATACCGACGCTCTCGTCGTTGCCGAAGCCTTTGTTGGTAATTCGCTGGTCATGAAGCGCTTCACCGCTCGCGGTCGTGGCCGGTCTTCGCAGATCCAGAAGCCATTCGCGCATCTGACGATCGTCGTCCGGCAAGTTGAGGAGGCCGCATAATGGGCCAGAAGATCAATCCAATCGGCTTCCGCCTGGGCATCAATCGCACCTGGGACAGTCGCTGGTACGCCAACAAGAGCGACTTTGGTAACCTGCTTCAGGAAGATCTGAAGATCCGGACCATGCTGCTGGAAGACCTCAAGGCCGCTGCGGTGTCCAAGATCGTCATCGAGCGTCCGCATCGCAAGTGCCGCGTCTCCATTCACACTGCCCGTCCGGGCATCGTGATTGGCAAGAAGGGCGCCGACATCGACAAGATCCGCGCCAAGGTGAAGAAGTTCACCGACAGCGAAGTGCACATCAACATCGTTGAAGTGCGCAAGCCGGAAACCGACGCGACGCTGGTTGCCCAGGGCATTGCCCAGCAGCTGGAACGCCGCGTGGCCTTCCGTCGTGCCATGAAGCGTGCCGTGCAGACCTCGATCCGCATGGGCGCCGGTGGCATCCGCGTGAACGTGGGCGGCCGTCTCGGCGGCGCCGACATTGCGCGTACCGAGTGGTACCGCGAAGGTCGCGTTCCGCTGCACACGCTGCGCGCCGACATCGACTACGGTACGGCTGAAGCCAAGACCACCTATGGCATCATCGGTATCAAGGTCTGGGTCTTCAAGGGCGAAGTCCTTGAGCATGATCCGTCCGCGCACGAACGTCGCGCTACCGAAGGCAATGACGGCGGTCAGCGTCAAGAACGCAGTGAACGTGGTCCCCGCCCTGATCGCGGTGACCGCGATCGCGAACGCGCATAAGAAGGTTAGTTCATTATGCTGCAACCTAAGAAGACGAAGTTCCGCAAGACCCACAAGGGTCGTATCCATGGCGTTGCCAAGGGCGGTACCGACCTGGCATTTGGCCAGTATGCCTTGAAGGCGACCGAACCTGAGCGCGTTACCGCTCGCCAGATCGAAGCGGCTCGCCGCGCGATCACCCGCGAGATGAAGCGCCAGGGCAGGGTGTGGATCCGGATTTTCCCGGACGTGCCCGTCACCAAGAAGCCGACCGAAGTTCGTATGGGTAAGGGCAAGGGTTCTGTTGAATTCTGGGCCGCCCGCGTCAAGCCCGGTCGTATTGTATTCGAGATCGACGGCGTCCCCGAGGACGTCGCCAAGGAAGCTCTGCGCCTCGGCGCGATGAAGCTCCCGATCATGACGCGGGTTGTTACCCGCATTGCTGATTAAGGACGATGAGCATGAAAGCCAGTGATGTGCGGAGCAAGACCGCAGACGAACTGAAAGACCAGCTCGTCGGCCTGAAGAAAGAACAGTTCAACCTGCGTTTCCAGCGTGCTACCCAGCAGCTCGAAAAGCCGACCGAGGTCAAGAAGGTCCGCCGCGATATCGCGCGGATCAAGACGATCCTGGCCGAAAAGAACGCAGCGAAGTAAGGAGCCGCGACCATGCCAAAGCGCGTATTGCAGGGGACAGTTGTCTCCGACGCCAATGATAAGACGGTCGTGGTGCGCGTCGAGCGCCGTTTCACGCATCCGGTTATGAAGAAGACCGTGCGTCGGTCCAAGAAGTATCAGGCCCATGACGAGGCCAATCTGGCCAAGATCGGCCAGATCGTTCAGATCGAGGAATGTGCGCCGATTTCCAAGAACAAGCGTTGGACGCTTGTTGTTGGTTCGGTTCAGCAGGAAGGCGTGACGCCATGATCCAGATGCAGTCCAATCTCGATGTCGCCGACAATTCCGGCGCCAAGCGAGTCATGTGCATCAAGGTGCTTGGCGGTTCGCACCGCAAGTATGCTTCCGTTGGCGACATCATCGTCGTCTCGGTCAAGGATGCCATTCCGCGCGGTCGTGTGAAGAAGGGCCAGGTCATGAAGGCCGTGGTCGTTCGCACCGCGTTCGACATTCGCCGTCCCGATGGCACCGTGATCCGTTTCGACAAGAACGCCGCGGTTCTGATCAACAATCAGAAAGAGCCGATCGGCACTCGTATCTTCGGGCCGGTTCCGCGCGAGCTTCGCGCCAAGAACCACATGAAGATCATTTCGCTCGCACCCGAGGTGCTGTAATGGCTGCCAAGATCAAGAAGGGCGACAAGGTCGTCGTCCTGACTGGCAAGGACAAAGGCAAAACTGGCCAGGTCCTGTCGGTTATCCCGACCGAAACGAAGGCACTGGTCCAGGGTATCAACCTGGTCAAGCGCCACACCAAGCAGACCGCGTCGACCGATGCTGGCATCTTCACCAAGGAAGCGCCGATCCATCTGTCTAACCTCGCGATCGCCGACAAGGATGGCAAGCCCAGCCGCGTCGGTTTCCAGATCAAGGACGGCGTGAAGACGCGCGTCGCAAAATCGACCGGAGATTCGATCGATGGCTGAGACCGCTTATACGCCGCGCCTGCGGACTGAATATGACACCACGATCAAGGCCGCTCTGCTGGAGCAGTTTGGCTACAAGAACGTGATGCAATTGCCACGCCTGGACAAGATCGTTCTGAATATGGGTGTCGGCGAAGCCGTCAACGATACCAAGAAGGTCAAGTCGGCCGCTGCCGAGATGGAACGGATTTCTGGCCAGAAGCCAGTTATCACTTACGCTCGCAAGTCGATCGCCGGCTTCAAGGTCCGTGAAGAAATGCCGCTGGGCGTGAAGGTCACGCTGCGCAAGACTCGCATGTATGAGTTTCTTGATCGCCTGGTGAACATTGCACTGCCACGCGTACGTGACTTCCGCGGGCTGAACCCCAATTCGTTTGATGGCAATGGCAACTACGCCCTGGGCATCAAAGAGCACATCATTTTCCCCGAAATCAACTATGATCAGATCGATCAGGTTTGGGGTATGGACATCGTGGTTGCCACGACGGCCAAGACCGATGACGAAGCGCGTGCGCTGCTCAAGGCATTCAACTTCCCATTCCGCACGTAAGCGGATAGGGAAGGGAAAAAGGATCAGGATATGGCAAAGACCAGCTCCATCGAAAAGAACGACAAGCGTCGTGCCCTCGTCAAGCAGTATGCTGCAAAGCGTGCTGCCCTGAAGGCTGCGACCAAGGATCAGACGATCGCACCGGATCAGCGTTTTGCGGCCCAGCTCAAGCTGGCCGAACTGCCGCGCAATTCGGCCAAGGTCCGCATCCGCAACCGTTGTGAAGTCTCGGGTCGTCCCCGCGGTTTCTATCGCAAACTCAAGCTGAGCCGTATTGCTCTGCGTCAGCTTGGCAACCTGGGTCTTATCCCGGGCCTCGTCAAGTCGAGCTGGTAAGGAGAACCGAAGATGAGCTTTTCCGATCCAATCGGCGACATGCTGACCCGTATCCGCAACGCCCAGATGCGTCGCAAGAATTCCGTTTCGACTCCGGCATCGACCCTTCGTGGTCGCGTGCTGGATGTGCTCCAGTCCGAGGGTTTTATCCGCGGCTATTCGGAGACCAAGTTCGAGAACGGTGCAGCCGAATACGAAATCGAGCTGAAGTACTCGGATAACGAGTCCGTTATCCGCACGATTGAACGCGTTTCGCGTCCTGGCCGCCGCGTCTATGCGTCGGTCAAGAATATTCCGCAGGTTGCCAATGGTCTTGGTGTCTCGATCCTCTCCACCCCCAAGGGTGTGATGGCCGACCACGAAGCCAAGGCTGCCAATGTTGGTGGCGAGGTACTCTGCCGCGTCTTCTAAGAGACGCGGTAAGACGATTACTCAAAGGTAGAAGTTAGAATGTCACGTACTGGCAAACAACCGGTTGCACCGGTAAGCGGCGTTACGGTTACGATCGATGGTCGTACCGTTAGCGTCAAGGGTCCGAAGGGCGAGATGAGCATTGTGCTCATGGATGTCGTGAATGCCGAGAACGGCGCCGATGGCGTCGTGATTACTCCGGCCAATGACACGCGCTTTGCGCGCGCCGCCTGGGGCACTACCCGTGCACTGATCCAGAACATGGTCACCGGTGTTTCTGCCGGCTTCGAGAAGAAGCTGGCGATCCAGGGCGTGGGTTATCGCGCCGCACTGCAGGGCAAGGATGTCAAGCTGTCGCTTGGTTTCAGCCACGAAGTGATCTACGAAGCCCCCAAGGGAATCACGCTGGCTGTCCCGGTGCCGACGGAAATCGTCATCACCGGCATCGACAAGCAGGCTGTGGGCCAGGCGGCGGCTGAGATCCGCGCATGGCGCAAGCCAGAGCCCTACAAGGGCAAGGGCGTTCGCTATGCTGGCGAGTACGTCTTCCGCAAAGAAGGCAAGAAGAAGTAAGGAGCGCCTGCAATGGCTATCAGTGCAAAAGGTGCGGACCGCCGCAAGGCTCGTGTCCGCAAGGCGCTCAAGGCTCGTGCCTTCGGTCGTCCCCGTCTCAGCGTTTTCCGCTCGGACAAGAATATCTACGCCCAGATCATCGACGATACGACAGGCCGTACGCTGGCTGCCGCATCGACGCTCGACAAGGACGTCAAGGCTTCGGTCAAGAACGGCGCTACCGCCGCTGCTGCTGCAACGATCGGCAAGCTGATCGCCGAGCGCGGTACCAGGGCCGGCATTGCCGACGTGATCTTTGATCGCGGCGCCTATATCTATCATGGCCGTGTGAAGGCCCTTGCAGACGCTGCCCGTGAGGGCGGCCTGCAGTTCTAGAACACGGCGAGGAAAGAGAATTATGAGAGACGTTCAAGAACGCGACAGCGAATTCGTCGATCGCCTGGTCCACATCAACCGTGTGGCTAAAGTGGTCAAGGGCGGCCGTCGTTTCGGCTTCGCAGCGCTCGTGGTGGTCGGTGACCAGAAGGGCCGCGTTGGCTTTGGTCACGGCAAGGCCCGCGAAGTGCCGGAAGCTATCCGCAAGGCAACCGAAGCTGCAAAGCGCACCATGATCCGCGTGCCGCTGCGCGATGCGCGTACACTGCACCACGACGTGCAGGGTCGCCACGGCGCCGGCAAGGTCATCCTGCGTGCTGCCGAGCCCGGTACCGGCATCATTGCCGGCGGTCCGATGCGCGCTGTGTTCGAAACGCTTGGCATCAACGATATCGTTGCCAAGTCGCAGGGCACTGCCAATCCGTACAACATGGTGCGGGCTACCTTCGATGCGCTCAAGCGCGTCGACAGCCCACGCTCGGTTGCTTCCCGCCGTGGCCTCAAGGTTTCGGAACTGCAGGCTCGCCGCGGCGAGACCGCGGTCGAAGCTTGATAGGAGTATATCATGGCTGAGAAGAAGACCCTTATCGTCAAGCAGATCGGCTCCCCGATCCGTCGTGACAAAGTGCAGCGTGCGACCTTGATCGGTCTCGGGCTCAACAAGATGAACAAGCAGCGCGAGCTGCTCGACACGCCTGAAGTGCGCGGCATGATCAACAAGCTGCCGCACCTCGTCCGCGTCGTCGGCGAGTAGAGAGAAGGTCTGACTGATGACCCAACTGAACGAACTGCGCGATAATCCCGGTGCCAACAAGCCCCGGATGCGCATTGGTCGCGGTATCGGCTCCGGCAAGGGCAAGACCGGCGGTCGTGGCGGCAAGGGCCAGACGGCACGCTCCGGCGTGGCGATCAACGGCTTTGAAGGCGGCCAGATGCCCCTTCACATGCGTATGCCAAAGCGCGGCTTCAACTCTTTCAATCCCAAGGATTGGAATGAAGTCCGCATTGACCGCGTGCAGGCCTATATCGACTCCGGCAAGCTCGACATCACTGCGGTGATCGACGCTGACGCGCTGATTGCTGCCCGCGTGATCCGTCGCGCCAAGGATGGCGTCCGTCTCATCGGTTCGGCCGGCCTGACCTCCAAGAAGGTTACCTTCAAGGTGAACTACGCGACCAAGGGTGCCCTGGCTGCTGTTGAAGCTGCCGGCGGCAAGGTCGACGTAATTCCGACCAAGGCGCCTTGGAAGAAGACTCCATACGCCGGTTAATCATCGGCATGGCGCACCCGGTCGAGCGGTCGGGTGCGCCTTTTTTTGGTTTGTTGCGTTAGGGACGGGCCTTGGTCTCGCTCCCGAAGCGTTCCGAGCGCACCTGGCCTTGAAGCCATAGGGAGCGATACATGGCGTCCGCAGCCGAACAGCTGGCACGTAATCTCAATTTCTCGACCTTTGCCAAGGCGAAAGCCCTGCAGCAGCGCATCTGGTTCACACTGGGGGCGCTGCTTGTCTATCGGCTGGGTACTTTCATCCCGCTGCCAGGCATTGATCCGGACGCTTTCGCCGCGACGTTCGCGCAGTCGGAGCAGGGCATCCTGGGCATGTTCAACATGTTCGCCGGTGGTGCCGTGGAGCGCATGGCGATCTTTGCGCTGAACCTTATTCCCTATATTACCGCGTCCATCGTGGTGCAGGTGGTGGCGACGGCGTCGCCGCGCCTCGAGGCTCTCAAGAAAGAGGGTGAATCGGGTCGTCGCAAGATGAACCAATACACCCGCTACCTGGCCGTGGTGTTCTGCGCCGTGCAGGCCTATGGCGTTGCTGTCGGGCTTGAGGCCAGCCAGGGCGTCGTGCTCAATCCAGGCTGGTTCTTCCGCGTCTCGACCGTCATCACCCTGGTGGGTGGCACGATGTTCCTGATGTGGCTGGGCGAGCAGATCACCTCGCGCGGTGTCGGCAACGGCATTTCGCTGATCATCTTTGCCGGTATCGTGGCCAATTTGCCGCTGACCGTGGTGCAGACGCTCGAGCTGAGCCGGACCGGGGCTCTGCCCGGGATTGCCGCGTTCGGCATCCTGCTGCTGGCGCTCGTGGTGATTGCCGCCATCGTGTTCTTTGAACGTGCCCAGCGCCGGCTGCTGATCCAGTATCCAAAGCGCCAGGTCGGCAACAAGATGTTCCAGGGTGATACCTCGCATCTGCCGCTCAAGCTGAACACCGCCGGTGTCATTCCGGTGATTTTCGGCTCGTCGCTGCTGCTGCTGCCGGCGACCATTGCGTCGTTCGCGGCCCAGGGTGATGCCCCGCAGTGGCTGCAGGTGGTCACAGCCCTGCTGGGACGCGGCCAGCCGCTCTACCTGGCGCTGTTTGCGTTCTTCATCATCTTCTTCGCCTTCTTCTATACGGCGATCGTGTTCAATCCGACCGAGACGGCGGACAATCTCAAGCGCTCCGGCGGCTTCATCCCGGGCATCCGTCCGGGTGAGCGGACCGCCCAGCACATCGACTATGTGCTGACGCGCATTACGGTTGTGGGTGCGCTATACCTCACGGTGGTGGCATTGATCCCCGAGATCGTGCACAACCAGCTGGCAGTCAGCCAGTTTATCGGTGGCACGTCGCTGCTGATCATGGTGACGGTGACCCTCGATACGGTCAGCCAGATCCAGAGCCATCTGATCGCCCAGCAATATGAGGGGCTGGTCAAGAAGTCCCGTCTTGGAGGAGGCAAGCGTCGATGAGGTTGATTCTGCTTGGACCACCAGGCGCAGGGAAGGGGACGCAGGCCAAGATTCTGGTCGACGCCTACGGCATCCCCCAACTGTCCACTGGTGACATCCTGCGCTCGGCTATTGCGGCCAAGACCCCCCTGGGGATCGAGGCCAAGGCGATCGTGGATCGTGGCGATCTGGTAAGCGATGCCATCGTCAACGGCATTGTTTCGGAGCGTCTTGACGCCGAGGACTGCAAGCCGGGTTTCATCCTCGACGGCTTTCCGCGCACGATCGCGCAGGCGGAAGCCCTCGACAAGATGCTGCTCGACAAGGGTGCCAAGCTCGATGCAGTCATCGAGATCAAGGCCGATGCTGACGAACTGGTGCGCCGTGTTATACAGCGGGCCAAGGAATCAGGCGGGGCCAGGGCTGATGACAACGAAGACGTGCTGCGCAAGCGGCTCGGTGTCTATCAGGACCAGACGGCGCCACTGGTTGCCTACTATTCCGACAAGGGTCTGATCAGGACCGTTGACGGCATGGCGCCGGTCGATGAAGTCACGGCCGCGATCAAGGCGTCGATTGATCACTAAAGTTTGGGCTTGACTTGGCGGTTGACTCCGCGGAATCGAGCCCTTAAAGAACCGCTTCAGTCTCATGGATTATTGGGCTGGATTCGGTTCTCCAGAATGTTGGGGGTCGGATTCCGGTCCCTTGTTGTTTAATGGCGCCAGCCGTGATGGTTCGCGCTGAATAAGGAGAGCAGACGTGGCTCGTATCGCTGGCGTCAATATCCCGACGAACAAGCGCGTTGTCATCGCGTTGCAGTATATCCATGGGATCGGCGACAAGTTCGCCCTGGATATCTGCACCAAGGTTGGCATTCCGGTTGAGCGTCGTGTGAACGAACTTACCGACGCGGAAGTCATCCAGATCCGTGAAGCCATCGACCGCGACTATGTCGTGGAAGGTGATCTTCGTCGCAACGTTGCGATGAACATCAAGCGCCTGATGGATCTCGGCAACTATCGTGGCCTGCGCCACCGTCGCGGTCTTCCCGTGCGCGGTCAGCGGACCCACACCAATGCCCGCACCCGCAAGGGTCCGGCCAAGGCAATCGCCGGCAAGAAGAAGTAAGAACCCGTTCAATCGGGTTCTTCGATGTAGCTGCCGGGGCCATCTAGGGCTAACGGCAGCGCTGATATCGGATTAGAGGAATTACATGGCTAAGACTGAGACCACGCGCGTCAAGCGCAAGGAACGCAAGAACATCACTTCGGGCGTTGCCCACGTGAACGCTTCGTTCAACAACACCATGATCACCATCGCTGACATGCAGGGCAACACGATTTCGTGGTCCTCTTCGGGCGTCATGGGTTTCAAGGGTTCGCGCAAGTCGACCCCTTATGCAGCCCAGGTTGCCGCTGAAGACGCTGCCAAGAAGGCCCAGGAACACGGCATGAAGACCCTTGAGGTCGAAGTGCGTGGTCCCGGTTCAGGCCGTGAATCGGCGCTCCGCGCGCTGCAGGCTGCCGGCTTCAACGTCACCTCGATCCGTGACGTCACCTCGATCCCGCACAATGGCTGCCGCCCGCGCAAGCGGCGCCGCGTCTAATCTAGACCGTTTAGAGAGCTCCCGGCCGATTGAATGGGCCGGGAGTCTTATTGCGTTTGCGGCGGAGCGGCTCGGGCTGGAGCCGCGATTTTGAAAGGACATAACCGTGACGATCCAGATGAACTGGCAAGAACTGATCAAGCCGACCAAGCTGGAGATTGTTTCGGGCAGCGACAACGCGCGCGTGGCCTCGGTAGTTGCCGAGCCGCTTGAGCGCGGTTACGGGCTTACCCTGGGTAACGCTCTTCGTCGTGTGCTGCTGTCGTCGCTTCAGGGCGCGGCAGTTACCGCAATCCAGATTGACGGCATCCTGCATGAATTCTCCTCGCTTCCGGGCGTGCGTGAAGACATTACCGACCTTGTGCTCAATGTGAAGGAAATCGCATTGAACATGGGCGGCGAGGGCCCAAAGCGCCTCGCTCTGTCCAAGCAGGGTCCGGGTGCCGTGACCGCCGGCGACATCAAGGTCACCGGCGACATTGAAGTGCTGAACCCCGAGCTGGTCATCTGCCATCTCGATGACGGCGCCGAAATCAATATCGAGTTCACCGTCGACACCGGCAAGGGTTACGTTGCCGCTGACAAGAACCGTCCCGAAGATGCACCGATCGGCTATATTCCGGTCGATGCGCTGTTCTCGCCGGTTCGTCGCGTGAGCTACAAGGTCGATGCTACCCGTGCCGGCGAAAGCCTGGACAAGGACAAGCTGACCCTGCAGATCGAGACCAATGGCGCCGTGTCGCCGGAAGATGCACTGGCCTATGCCGCGCGCATCCTCCAGGACCAGCTGTCGGTATTCGTGAACTTCGAAGAGCCCAGCAAGGAAAAGGCCCAGGATTCGGTTCCTGAACTGGCTTTCAACCCGGCGCTGCTCAAGAAGGTCGACGAGCTCGAACTGTCGGTTCGTTCGGCCAATTGCCTGAAGAACGACAACATCGTCTATATCGGCGACCTGATCCAGAAGACAGAAGCCGAGATGCTGCGGACGCCCAATTTCGGCCGCAAGTCGCTCAACGAAATCAAGGAAGTCCTGGCACAGATGGGGCTTCATCTCGGAATGGACGTTGCCAACTGGCCACCCGAGAATATCGATGACCTCGCCAAGCGTTATGAAGATCATTATTGATCGCGCGCTGCCAAGCACTTTAGGAGACAACCATGCGCCACGGTAATTCAGGTCGCAAACTCAACCGGACTGCCAGCCACCGCAAGGCAATGTTCGCCAATATGTCGGCCGCGCTGATCAAGCACGAGCAGATCCTGACAACGCTTCCCAAGGCCAAGGACCTGCGTCCGATCGTCGAGAAGCTGATCACCCTGGGCAAGCGCGGCGATCTGCACGCGCGTCGCCAGGCCATCGCGCAGATGCGCGACGAGGGTCAGGTTGCCAAGCTCTTTGCCGTGCTTGGCCCGCGCTACAAGGAACGCCAGGGCGGCTATATCCGCATCATGAAGGCTGGCTTCCGCTACGGCGACAATGCCCCGCTGGCGATCATCGAGTTCGTCGATCGCGACGTCAATGCCAAGGGCCTCGACAGCGGCCCTGTGCAGGTCCGTGAGGACGACGAGTACGAAGCCGCATAAGCTTCTGTCTCGCATAGACTTTTCAAGGCGGCTGCGGTTCACTCCGTGGCCGTCTTTTGTTTGCATGGAGGCCTGACATGCGGACCGGCCAGATTTTGGTGACGGGTGCGAGCGGATTTGTCGGCAAGTGGACCGTGGTCGAACTGCTGCGCGCCGGCTTCACGGTGCGTGCCGCCATCCGCTCCGAGGACAAGGCCGAGGCAGTGCGCCAGGCGGTGACGGCCCAGTTGGGCGAGGACGTGCTGTACCGGCTCAGCTTCGTCAAACTCAACCTGCTGCTGGACAATGGCTGGCTGCGGGCGATGCTGCGCATCGACGCCATCATCCATGCCGCCGGCGTTGTCCTGGCGGGCGAGCCGGACAATCCCCAACGCATCATCGGGCCGGCCGTGGAGGGCACCGAGCGGGTACTCCGCTTTGCCACGCTGGCCGGGGTCAAGCGGATCGTCATGACGTCCTCGGTGGCCGCTGTAGCCTATGGCCATGGGCCGCTGGTGGGCGTGCGCGATTTTACTGCGGATGATTATACCAATCTGGATGCGATGCGGCGGCCGGGGGCGGCTGTCGTGGCGGCGACCAGGGCGGAGCGGGGTGCCTGGGCTTATGCCCGCCAGGAGGGGGTGGAGCTGACGACGGTCCATCCCGGACTTATCCTCGGGCTGGCGCTTGATGGCGATGTCAGTGCGTCGCTGCAGCTGATTGGCTGGCTGCTGGATGGGTCGCGCCCCAGGCTGCCCGGCAATGGCGTCTCGGTGGTCGATGTGCGCGATGTGGCTGCCCTGCTGGTGGCGGCTCTGCACAAGGAGGACAGCATCGGCCAGCGCTATCTGGCGGCGTCGGACTATGTCAGCTTCAGCCACATGGCCTTCATTCTGGCCGCAGCCTTTCCAGAGTGGCCCGTCAGCATGGATATCCTGCCCGATTGGCGCATCCGTCTGTCGGCGGCCTTTGGGGGGCCGCTGGGTGGCTATGTGCATGAGCTGGGCCACGAAAAGCACTATGACCGCGTCAAGGCCGAGGCCTTGCTGGGCGGCCGCCTGATCTCCAGCCGGGAGGCCATTGTCGCTGCGGCCGAGAGCCTGATCCGCTTCGGCAGGGTGACCCTGGCGGGAGCCGTCTAGCCGGGCTGGCCGGGACGCGGCAGCGACCAGGCCCGGTAGAGCTGGTCCAGTTCGCCCATCGAGCGGCAGCTGACTACGGGAAGGCCGCTGCTGGCCGCCATGCGCCGGTATTTGCTGGCGTCGCGCGTCTTCCAGATCCAGGCGATCATCGCCCATTTGACACTGTCCCGCCCTCCGTCCAGGCCGCCAACCCGGTTCGGCTGGAACAAGGTGCGGCGGAAGTAGCGGGCATAACGCCTGACAAAGTGGTCATCGATGACGATGACCCCGGTGGCACGGGCAAAGCGCTGCGGCATGATGGCAGAGTAATTGCCGTCCATTACCCATTCTTCCTGCAGAATGGCGGCATCATGCAGGGCATGGAATTCGGCGATATCGCGCGGTTGCCAGTCGGTGCCGGGCAGGTGGCTGAACTGGTCGAGATGGATGGGTGGGAGACCCAGCCTGACGCCGATGGCTTCGGCGAGCGTGGACTTGCCGGCATTGCTGGGGCCGGTGACCATGATACGGCGGCCGAGATCGGCCAAAGGCGGTATGGGGTGCATTTTCAGTTCCGATATGGGGGTGGATCGGGGTGGAAAAGGCCAGAGGGTAGAGACGAAAATCCCCGCCGAAGCGGGGATTTGAGCATGTTGGGTGAAGCGGACTATTCGGGCTGCTGGTCTTTGCCGGTATAGGCTTCCTCGACATAAAACTGGTCGCGGCGGTCAAAGCCGTTGAATGGCGTCAGCGAGGCCTGGGTATAGGCGCCCATCAGGCCGAACTCGATCCAGTCGTCCTCGTCAATATCGGCGGGCAGGGTGAACACCTGGGGCAGCACGTCATAGCTGTCACAGGTCGGGCCCCAGATGGTGAAGTCGGAGAATTCCTGGTCATTGTCATGCACGCGGGCGCCGCGCCAGACGCGGACCGGCGGGGTGAAATGCATGAACTTGACTTCCATCAGGCTGCCATAGGCGCCGTCATTGACATAGACCGACTGGCCGCCGCGCTGATGTTTTACGCGCAGCAGCAGCGAGGTCGAGGACGTGACGAGGGCGCGGCCGGGCTCGATGATCAGCTCGGGCTTGCGCTTTTCGCCGAAGTGGTCGTTCACGGCCGTGCTGATGGTCTCGAAGTAATAGTCCATCGGCGGCGCTTCGCTGGTCGGGTAGGGGGCTGGATAGCCGCCGCCGATATTGAGGCGCTTGAGCTCGATACCCGATTCTTCGACGATGCGGGCAGCCGCGGCGATGTGGCGCTCATAGGCATAGGCGTCTTCGCACTGGCTGCCGACATGGAAGCAGAGGCTGGGCGTGTAGCCCATCTGCTCGACCATGGTGACGATCTCGGCGGCGCCCTGTTCCATGACACCGAACTTGATGCCGAAGTCATAGGACTTGAGCGCCTTGCCGGCCTTGAAGCGGGTGGTCACTTCAACATCGCGCGAGGGCGAGACAACGGCAGCCAGCTGGTCGAGCTGCTGGGGGTGATCGATGGTGAAGGAGCGGACGCCGAACTCCTCATAGGCGCGGGCGATCTCGCGCTTGTTCTTGATGGGGTTGTTGTAGTGCATCGCCGCGCCCGGCGCATTGTCGCGCACCAGTTCCATTTCGGTATTGGAGGCGACGTCGAATGCCTTCAATCCTTCGCGATGCAGCTGGGCGATGATGTGCGGGGAGGGGTTGCATTTCACCGCATAGGTCAGCAATCCGTCAAAGCCCTTGCGAAAGACCTTTGTCGCCTTGTGCAGTTCACGTTCAGAGAACAGGAAGGCCGGAAAATCGGGGGCTTCGGCCGCGATCAGCGCGGAGGTGTTCGGGTAAACGTGGTTCGGCTCGGTGGTCATGGACGACTGGCCTTTCAGGGCTGGGGAATGCGAGAAAATGAGCGCTGCATATAGGGCCGCATGCCCCCTCGCGCAAACGATTATTTGGGCGGCAAATGCGTCACTGGCGTGACGTCATTTTCGTGCCCGATTTCAGGCGCTTGCGTGGCGCCCAGACCAACCGGATCTACCGGTTTGTCACTATGGCCGGAGGTTGAATTGATGTCGATGCGTAGGCTGCTGCTGTCGGGCGCCGCGATCATGGTCCTGGCAATCGGGGGCACACTCGCCTTTGCCCCCTGGAACGCGCCAGGCCTGGCACAGGTTGCAGTGGCGCCGGCCGCGCCAGCGCCGGAGGCGCCGACGGTGCCGAGCAGCGACGGCCAGATCAAGCTCAGCTTTGCGCCGGTGGTCAAGGCCGTCTCGCCCTCGGTGGTCAATGTCTATGCCACCCGCATCGAGCAGCAATCGGCGTCGCCCTTTGCCAATGACCCGTTCTTCTCGCGTTTCTTCGGTCAGCAGCAGTTCCAGAGCCGGCCGCGGGAATCCCAATCGCTGGGCTCGGGCGTCATTGTCGAGGCCGGTGGCGTGATCCTCACCAACCGTCATGTCATCGAGGGCGCCACCGATGTGCGCATTGCCCTGTCGGATGGCCGCGAGTTCCCCGTCGACGTGGTGATCGAGGACGCACAGACCGACCTGGCCGTGCTGCGGGTGCGCGAAGCCGGCGATGTCCGTTTTCCGGCCATTACCTTTGCCAATTCCGATAGCCTGGAGGTTGGTGACCTGGTGCTGGCTATCGGCAATCCGTTCGGCGTCGGCCAGACAGTGACCAGCGGCATCGTCTCGGCCCTGGCGCGGACCGGCGTCGAGCAGTCCGATTACGAGTTCTTCATCCAGACCGATGCGGCCATCAATCCGGGCAATTCGGGCGGGGCACTGGTCGACATGGATGGGCATCTGGTGGGCATCAATACGGCCATCTATTCGCAGAGCGGCGGCTCGGTGGGCATCGGCTTTGCCATTCCGGCCAATATGGCGCGGCTGGTCGCCGAGGCCGGCGTCAATGGCGGCGACATCGTCCGCCCATGGTTCGGGGCCAAGCTGCAGGCGGTCAATGCAGACATTGCCGCAAGCCTGGGCATGGCGGCGCCGCATGGGGCGCTGATCACCGAGGTGGCGCCCGACGGGCCAGCCGCCCGGGCCGGCTTTGCCTCGGGTGATGTGGTGTTAAGTGTGGACGGCACGGCGGTCGACGATCCGAGCAGCTTCAACTTCCGGCTGGCCACCAAGCCTATCGGCGAGAAAGCCTTGCTGCAGCGGCTGCGGGCCGGCGTCACCGACAGCGTCGATTTCACCGTCGAGGCCGCCCCGGTGCTAGACGCCAGCCAGATGGCGGCGATAACAGGCAACTCGCGGTTTGCCGGCACCAGCGTCGAGCAGCTCAATGCGGCCATCGCCGAGGCCAAAGGCCTGCCCTATGACGCCAAAGGGGTGATCGTCACGGCGGTTGAGCCGGGCTCGCCGGCCGAGCAGATGGGCCTGCAGGTTGACGATGTCATCCTCGCGCTCAATGACGTGACCATGGACAGTGCGGGCATCTTTGCCGACACGGCATCGCAGCGGGTGCGCACCTGGCAGATCATCCTGCAGCGCGAGGGCAGGGTGATGCGCAGTATCGTCAGCGGTTAGTTACGCGTTGCCGCCCGGCGCCAGCAGGCGCGGGCGGAAACGCAATATGGCCTATGCCGGCGCGTGGCAGACCGCTTCGATATTGTTGCCGTCCGGGTCGCGGACGAAGGCGGCGTAATAGGTGGCGTGATAATGCGGCCGCAGCCCCGGTGGGCCATTGTCGGTGCCGCCGGCGGCCATGGCGGCCTGATAGAAGGCGTCGACCTGGGCATGAGTCTGGGCGGAAAAGGCGAAGTGGGCCGGCGGTTGCTGCTTGGCGCCCTCGTTGATCCAGAAGGCAGCGCTGTCCTGGCCAAAGCCGCCGACCTTGATGCCGCCGGTATGCTCGGGCGGGATTTGCACCAGAAAGCGGGAACCCAACGGCGCCAGGGCCTGTTCATAGAAGGTCCTGGCCTGGTCAAAATCGGTTACGCTGATGCCGGAATGGTCTATCATGGTTGTGTCCCTCGACTGATGGTGCGGTCCTGATAGGGCCTGCCTGCTGACAGGGCGCGTCAGCAGGCGCTCGACTTTCCCCGGCATGTGCTTTGGGCGCCCGCCGCTACCGAAATGATATTCTGGCATGGCCGACCTTTTTGCAGCCGATCCCGACAGCGTCGTTGAAAATGACAGTGCCCGACCGCTGGCCGACCAGTTGCGGCCGCGCTCGCTCGACCAGGTGATCGGGCAGGGCCATCTGCTGGGGCCCAGTGGCACGCTGCGCCGCATGATTGCCTCCGGTCGGCTGGGGTCGCTGATCCTTTGGGGGCCGCCCGGCACCGGCAAGACCACGGTGGCGCGGCTGCTGGCCGATCAGATCGGCTACCGCTTCGAGCAGATCTCGGCGGTGTTTTCCGGCGTCGCCGACCTCAAGAAGGTGTTCGAGAAGGCGCGCTTCGAGCGGCTGAGCGGGCACAAGACGCTGCTCTTCGTCGACGAGATCCACCGCTTCAACCGGGCCCAGCAGGATGGTTTCCTGCCGGTGATGGAAGACGGCACGGTGGTGCTGGTCGGCGCCACCACCGAAAACCCGTCCTTTGAGCTCAATGCGGCTCTGCTGTCGCGCAGCCAGGTGCTGCGTTTTGAATCCCTATCCCCGGACGATCTTGAGGCCCTGGTGGCGCGTGCCGAGGCCCTGACCGGGGCCACGCTGCCGCTGGAGCCCGAGGCGCGGCAGACCCTGCTGACGCTGGCCGATGGCGACGGGCGGGCGCTGCTGGGCCTTGTGGAGGAGGTCCTGGCCTCGGCGCGGCAGGACGAAATGCTCGATACAGCCGGCCTGCTCACCGTGGTGCAGCGGCGGGCGCCGATCTATGACAAGGCGCAGGACGGCCACTACAACCTGATTTCGGCGCTGCACAAGACCATTCGCGGCTCCGATCCGGATGCGGCGCTGTATTATTTCGCGCGCATGCTCGATGCCGGCGAGGATCCGCTGTTCCTGGCGCGGCGGCTGATCCGCATGGCCGTGGAGGATATCGGCCTGGCCGATCCGCTGGCTTTGCCGCAGGCCGTGGCGGCGCGCGACGCCTTCCAGATGCTGGGCTCGCCCGAGGGCGAACTGGCTTTGGCGCAGACCGTGGTCTATCTGGCGCTCGCCCCCAAATCCAACGCGGTCTATACCGCCTTCAAGGCCGCCAGCAGCGTCGCCAAATCGACCGGCTCGCCGATGCCGCCCATGGTCATCCTCAATGCCCCCACCAAGCTGATGAAGGGCAGCGGCTATGGCGAGGGCTATATCTATGACCACGACACCCCGGAAGGGTTTTCCGGGCAGGAGTATTTCCCTGAAGCCATTGGCCGGCAAAGCTTTTACGAGCCGGTCGAGCGCGGAGCGGAGCGGGATTACCGCAAGCGGCTGGACTATTTCGAGCGGCTACGGGCGAGCAAGAAGGGCGAGGCGTGATGTATCCATTCCTTCTTGTCGGCGCTGGCGGCGCCTTGGGTGCCATGTCGCGCTATGGCTTGAGCTCGATCATCGGCCGGTTGTGGCCGATGTCTTTCCCGCTCGCCACCCTGCTGATCAACATCATCGGCTCGGTGCTGATGGGGGTGTTCATCGGCCTGCTGGCGCGGTTCATGCCGCCGCAACAGGCCGAGTTGCGGATGTTCGTCGCCGTCGGCGTGCTCGGCGGGTTCACGACGTTTTCGTCGTTTTCGCTCGACACCATCACCCTGATCGAGCGCGGTGCGCTGCTGCAGGCGGGCTTATATGTGCTGATGTCGGTTGTGCTCTGCCTCATTGGGCTTTATCTCGGGCTTTTGATGACCCGAGGCGTGGCATGAGTGGCGTACAACAGCGGCAGGTAGAGGGCGACGAGGACGGCATGCGTCTCGATCGCTGGTTTGCCCACCATTTCCCCCAGCTCGGCTTTGGTCGGCTGCAGAAACTGATCCGCAATGGCGAGGTCAAGGTCGACAAGGCCAAGGTTACCACCAGCACGCGGCTATCGCCGGGCCAGGTCGTGCGCATTCCGCCCATTGATGATCCGGGTGTGGTCAAGCCGGTCAAGGTCAATGATGACGACGCCCAGTTCATCCGCGACATGATCATGTACGAAGATGACGACATCTACGTGCTCAACAAGCCCCATGGCCTGGCCGTGCAGGGCGGCACGGGGATGAAGCGGCATCTGGACGGCATGCTCAAGAGCCTCCCCAACAAGAAGGGCGAGCCGCCGCGCCTGGTGCACCGGCTCGATCGCGATACCTCGGGCTGCCTGATCGTGGCCAAGACCAAGCAGGCGGCCAGCCATTTCGGTGAGGTGTTCCGTTCGCGCTCGGCCCGCAAGATCTACTGGGCCATCGTGGCCGGCAATCCGCATCCGCAGCAGGGCGAGATCTCCTGCTTTTTGGCGCGCCAATCCACCGATGACGGCGAGCAGATGGCCGTGGTCAAGAACGGAACGCCCGGCGCGCAGCACTCGATGAGCTATTATTCGACCACCGATACGGCCAGCCGGCGCTTTGCCTGGGTGACGCTCAAGCCCGTGACCGGGCGCACGCATCAGTTGCGCGTGCATATGGCGCAGCTGGGCACGCCGATCATCGGGGATCCGCGCTATTTCAATATCGAGAACTGGCAGGGCGCGCCGGGGCTGAGCTATGGGCTGCACCTGCATGCCCGCCGCATTGCCATTCCGCTGCGCAATGGCGAGCGGCTCGATGTGTCGGCGCCGCTGCCGCCGCATATGCGGCACAGCTTTGAAACGCTGGGCTTTGATCCTGACCGCTACGATTCCAGCGGGGATCCCGAGGACGGCATATGATCCTTGTCATGTTCGACATGGACGGCACGCTGCTCGATACCGAGGCTCTGATCACCGAGCATATGGCGTCGACGTTTCGGACCATTGGCCTGGTCGAGCCGACGCCAGAGCGGTCGCGCCGGGTGATCGGCCTGTCGCTGCCGGTCGCCATGGCGAAGCTGGCCGAGACGGACGACAGAGTGCTTATCGATGGCCTCGTCCAGGCCTATCGCACGCATTACCGCGCCTCGGTGCTGACCGACCAGGGCCGCGAGGGCCTGTTTCCGGGCGCGCTTGAAGCGCTGCAGCAGCTTAATGCCCGCGACGATGCCGTGCTGGGCATTGCCACCGGCAAGGGGCTCAATGGCGTCCATCGCCTGCTAGCGCTGCACGGTGTGTCGAACTATTTCACCACCCTGCAGACGCCCGACCACAATCCGAGCAAGCCGCATCCGGGCATGCTGGAAACCGCCATGCGCGAGACCGGCATCGGGCCGGAGCAGACGGTGATGATCGGCGACACCACCTTCGATATTGAGATGGGCGTCGCGGCCGGCTGCAAGACCATCGGCGTCACCTGGGGCTATCACGAACCGCGCGAGCTGATCGCAGTGGGGGCCAGCACCATGATTGATCGCTTTGACCAACTGGACGGCGCCATCCGTCAACTCGTGAAGTAAAGCCATGCGCGACCAGCTCGACGACATCCAGAAGCACCTCAATGACGGCTATGGCCGGGCGCAGCACCTCAACAAGGTCGAGCTGCCCAAGCGGTTCTACAAGGACGTCGCCGTGGCCCCCGTCGATGGTGGCTTCGGGCTGACGCTGGACGGCAGGCCGGTCAAGACGCCGGGGCTCAAGATCCCCGTCGTGGTGCCGGTGGCGCCGATTGCCACGGCCATGGCTGGCGAATGGGCGGCGCAGGGCGAGTTCATCAATCCAGGCACCATGCCCATGGTGCGGCTGATCAATTCGGGGGTCGAAAGCGGCGAGACGATCATCCCCGCCTTCCGGGCCGAAATCGTCAAGTTTGCCGCCGGTGACCTGTTGCTCTACCGGGCCGACAGTCCGCAGCCGTTGGTGGCAGCGCAGGAGGCACACTGGGACGGGGCGCTGGTGCGGCTTGCCCGCCATTTCGGCGTCAGCTTCCAGCCCACCTTTGCCATCCAGCACCAGCCGCAGCCGCAGGCGACGCTGGACCGGCTGGCCGAAGTGCTGGAGGGGGAGCAGTTGCTGACGCTGACCGCCATGGTGTCGATGACCGGGCTGACCGGTTCGGGGCTGCTGACCCTGGGCTTCTGGCACAAATTGCTGGATGCCGACGCGGTCTGGGCGGCGGCGCATGTGGACGAGGATTTCCAGATCAGCCAATGGGGCGAAGACGAGGAAGCCGTGGCGCGGCGGGCGATGCGCCGGGTCGAGTTCGATACGGCCGTCGCCGTGCTTGAAGCGATGCGCGCCTAAGCCAGGTTCTGGCCGGTGGCCATAACCCAGGCCACGGTGTCCGGAGCGATTTCGGCCAGCGGTACGGTGACGAAGTCGCGCTCATGGGCATGCGGATGGGGCAGGGTCAGGCGCGGGGATTGCAGCACCAGCCGGTCATAGGCGATGATGTCGATATCGATCAGGCGCGGGCCCCAGACCTCCTTGCGGACGCGGCCCATGGCCAGTTCGATCCCCAGCAGAACATCAAGCAGAGCAATGGGTTCAAGGCCGGTTTCAACCGTGATTGCCATATTGGCGAAGTCGGGCTGATCGGTCTTGCCCCAGGGGGCGGTGGTCAGCACCGTGGACCGGGCGGTGACGGTGATATCGGCGTGATCGGCTATGGCCTGCACGGCCTGCGCCAGCTGGGCCCGAGGATCGCCGATATTGGCGCCGAGACTGAGCCAGGCGGTCGCCATTATGCTCGCTTCCGCTGGCGATGCAACTCGATGGCAGCCTCGCCACGCACCATGGCAATGGGTGCCTCGGGCTTGCGCAGGCGGATGGTGATCCAGCTGACGCCTGGAAAGGCCGCGAACAAGTCATTGACGATATTGCCGGCCACGGCCTCGAGCAGTTTCATGCGGCGGGTTTCGAAGGCGGCTTTGACCACGTCATAGATGTCGGCATAGGAAATGCTGTCGGCCAGACGGTCGCTGGCGGCGGCGGCCGCCAGATCGGTGCCCAGTTCGAGATCGATGAAGAATCGCTGGCCGAGCTTCTCCTCCTCGGCGAAGACGCCGTGATAGCCGTAAAAGCCCAGATCTTTGAGGATGATACGGTCGCCCGTGAATGCGTCGGCCATTGTTTTACCCCAGCGCTGCAGGCGGACCATACAGCGTCGCCTGCGCCACGCGAAGGGCGTCGCGATTGGCCCTGACGTCATGCACGCGAAAGATATGCCCGCCCTGGACATAGCCCAGCACGCTGGTGGCCACTGTGCCGGCGAGACGGTCCTCCACGGGTGCATCGAGCAATCTGCCGATCATGGACTTGCGCGAGGTGCCCACCACGATCGGCATGGACCCAAGAGGATCACCTGATGACATACAGGCGGCGCGCAGATTTTGCAGGATGAAGTAATTCTCGGCCAGGGTCTTGCCGAAGCCGAAGCCGGGATCAAGGATCAACTGGCCGGGATCAATGCCGGCCTGGCGGGCCTTGTCGATGGTCGTGGCAAAATAGCGCTGCATGGCGTCGAGCAGGGGCACGCCGGGGTCGCGTGCCTTGTCCCAGTGCATAGCGATGACGGGCACGCCGTAGAGCGCTGCGACCTCGGCCATTTCAGGCGCGCCCTGCAGGCCATGCACGTCATTGATGATGCAGGCGCCGGCCTGAATGGCCTGGTCGGCGACCAGCGGCTTGAAGGTGTCGATGGAGATGGGCGCGGCGATCCCTTCGGCGATCAGAGCGTCGATGACCGGCAGGACCCGATCAAGTTCTTCCTGCACATGCACCGGCTCGGCGCCGGGCCGCGTGCTTTCGCCACCGATATCGATGATGTCGGCGCCTTCAGCCAGCATCTGGCGGGCATGGGCGAGGGCGTGTTCGACCAGATTGTGCCGCCCGCCATCGGAAAAGCTGTCCGGCGTGACGTTGAGAATGCCCATGACCAGGGCGGTCCGTCCGAGTTGGAGCGGGGAGCGACCGGGCAGGGTGATCGTATGGCCGCTGTGCATCAGAACGGCCAGACCAGCATCAGCATGGGCACCGCCACGATCACCACGATGATCGAGAGCGGCAGGCCCAGTCGCCAGTAATCGCCGAACTTGTAGCCGCCCGGACCCATGACCAGCGTGTTGCACTGGTGCCCTATGGGGGTGAGGAAGTCGCAGCCGGCGCCGATGGCGACCGCCAGCAGAAAGGCCTCCGGCTGGTAGCCCAGATCGGTGGCGAAGGTGGCGGCAATGGGCGCCATGACCAGCACGGTGGCGGCATTGTTGAGGAAGGGGGTCACGGCCATGGCCGCAACCATGATCAAAGCCAGGGCGCCCCAACCTGGCAGGACGCTGGCGGTGGCGGACAACCAGTTGGCAATAACGTCGGTGCCGCCGGTGCTCTGCAGGCTATCGGCCACCGGGATCAGGCAGGCCAGCATGATCAGGATGGGCGCGTCGAGCTGGGAATAGACGTCGCGCAGCGGCACGGCGCGGCTGAGCACCATGGCGACCGCCGCGGCAAAGAAGGCCGGGGCAACCGGCACGAAGCCGAGCGCCGTGGCGCCCATGGCCACGGCCAGGATGGCCAGCGGCAGCAGGCCATTGCGGATGCTGCCCAGGCGCAGGCCGCGCTCGACCAGCGGCAGGCAATCCCATTCGCGCAGCAGTTCGGGCAGGCGGTTGATATGGCCCTGGATGAGGATCACGTCGCCGTTCTGGAAGCGGATCTGGCCGAGCCGCTCGGTGAAGCGTTCGTCGCGGCGGCTCACGGCCAGCAGGTTGATGCCGGTGCGGTCGAACAGGGTCAGTTCCTGCGCGGTGGCGCCGATCAGGCCCGAGCTTTCGCCGATCACGGCTTCGATGACACCAAAATCGGCAGCGTCCTTGGTGGCCTCGCCACGGCGCTCGGAAAACACCATGCCGGACTGGTTGACCATCTTGTCGAGGGCATCGGGCTCACCGGCAATCAGCAGGATGTCGCCAGCCCGCAGCTTGGCATCAGGCAATGGCGTGCGGGTGCGGCCGCCGGTGCCCATGATGCGGGTGACCATGCCCCGGCCGTCGGCCAGCGCCTGGATTTCGCCGATGGTGCGGCCGATGGCCGATGAGTCTTCGGTGACGCGCGCTTCGGTGGTGTAGTTCTTGATGTCGACAGCGCTGTCCATGCCCTGGGACTCGCGCTTGCGCTCGGGCAGCAGCTTGTAGAACAGGGCCAGGAAGATCAGGCCCACCACCGTCAGCGCCAGGCCGACCGGGGTATAGTCGAACATGGTGAAGGCGTTGCCGGTCAGCTCCATGCGCACGCGCGAGACGATGATATTGGGCGAGGTGCCGATCTGGGTCATCAAGCCGCCCAGCAGCGAGGCAAAGGCCATCGGCATCAGGAACAGCGAGGGCGACACGCCTGAGCGGCGCGCCATCTGGAAGGCGATAGGCATCATGATGGCCAAAGCGCCGATATTCTTGATGAAGGCGCTGAGCACGGCGACCACAACGACCAGCAGAATCAACTGGGCCCGCGGGCCGGTCAGGTTGGGCGCAAAGCGGCGCACCGCTACGTCCATGATGCCCGAGCGCGATACGGCGGCGCTGACCACCAGGGCACTGCCGACGATGATGACGATGTCATCGGCAAATCCGGTAAAGGCCTCGCCGGGGGCGACAACGCCCAGAGCCAGCCCGGCCAGCAGGGCACAAACGGCGACCACGTCATAGCGCCAGCGGCCCCAGATGAAGGCCACCATCATCGCGCCGATCAACAGGAAGGCAAGAATTTGCGGAAGGGTCATGAAGTTCCTGTCAGACAGCCAAACGGCTCCCAACACACCTCAGAGCCGGTCCGGAGACAAGGGACAAAATCGACATGCCTGCTTATAAAGACGGGAACCGAATGCAATTTCGAGGGAGGAATCGACATGCAGGACAGAAGGCTTTTCACCACTCTGGGACCGCTGCGCCGCGACCAGCTCGGCATGATCCTGCCGCATGAGCACGTCTTCGTCGATCTGCGTACGCCCGACCAGCCCGGCTATGGGCAGGCCGAGGCAGTCGACGTGGTGGCGCTGATGGCGCCGCAGATCGAGGCGATCAAGGCGCAGGGCATCACCGCCCTGGTGGAATGTTCCACCGGCGGGGTGGGGCTGCGGGTGGATCTGGACCTCGCCGTCTCGCAGGCCACCGGCTTTCCCATCGTGGTGCCGACGGGCAATTATCGCGAACCGTGGATTCCCGACTGGGTGCGCGCAGCCAGCGAGTCCGAACTCGAGGCGCATATGCTGGCGGAACTGACGACGGGCGTAGGGGACACCGGCGTGATCGCGGCCTGGATCAAGGTCAGCGCCGGCGATGACGGCATTACCCCCCTTGAGGCGAAAATCCTGCGGGCAGCGGCCCGGGCGGCCAAGGAATGCAATGCGGTGATCGGCTCTCACACGATCAAGGGTCGCGTGGTGATGGACCAGCTCGATATCATCGAGGAAGCCGGCTACACGGCCAGAAGGTTCATCTCCATCCACACGCAGGCAGAGCCCGATTTCGCCCTGCACCAGGCGGTGGCGGCACGCGGTGCCTGGATCGAATATGATCATGTCGGGCGTGACCCGGATGACGAGGTCGTGGCGCTGATTCTCAAGGCGCTGGAAGCAGGGCTCGGCAACCAGTTGCTGCTCAGCCACGATCTGGGCTGGTATGATCCGGCCAAGCCGGGTGGCGGGACGCCTCGGCCCTATACCCATCTGGTCGACAGCGTACTGCCGCAGCTGCGCGCGGCCGGGGTGGACGAAGCGATGATCGTGCAACTGACCCAGACCAACCCCTTCGAGGCCTTTGCGCGATAGATTTCCCCCACCTGACCTCCCCCTGAAGGGGGAGGGACCGTGTGGTGGGTGTGGCGTGTTCGTGCCAAATACGCGATCTGTTCCTCCCCCTTGTATGTTTGCTTGGAGGCCGTGATTGGCGATGATCGGCCTGGGAGCTTTGGGTTTACCGGGCTCCCGGGCTGGATAGCGTGTGTCCCCCAAGAGCCAGCAAGCTCGCCCCTGA
>Ga0123337_10001924_pt1 | contig 24985 bp, 29 predicted proteins | sample frozenSSSSmetaG_FD_89792 | JGI IMG/M metagenome (GOLD analysis project Ga0123337, IMG submission 89792) | Glacier valley bacterial and archeal communities from Borup Fiord, Nunavut, Canada, to study Microbial Dark Matter (Phase II) -... | ecosystem: Environmental > Aquatic > Freshwater > Ice >...
GTGCACGGCCACCGAGCGTGCGTCGAGCGCGGCGATGGCGGCGGCGCTGCGCTCCTTGGCGCTGACTTCGGGAGGCGCCTCGTCGCTGTCGCCCGACGACTGGGCGCATACGCCGGCGTGCAGCGCCGCGACGACGAGACCAGCCGTGATGCGGCGCAGCAGGCAAATGGACACGGAAGGCTCCTGGGATCGGGACGACCGCGCATTATCGAACGCGCCTTCGTGCGCGACGGCCCCTCATCCCGGTGAGCGGCACGGGCTCGGTCGCCACGATCGGTGAGAATTCGCCAGCACACGATCAGGCACGATGGGACTTCGAGAACGGATCTTCGCCAGCGTCGTCGTCGACATCGCCATCGGCCTGGCCGCCGCGGTGGTGCTGCCGGCCGCGGCACAGTCGCCCGGCGTGGCCCTTGTCGTCGACCGCGTCGGCGCGGTCTCGCTCGGCGAGGCCGGCGCAACGCGCCCGGTCGCGACTCTCGCCGTCCTGCCCGCAGGCACGCGTCTGCAGCTCGAGCCGGCGTCGAGTCTGACGCTGCTCTACGTCGCTTCGGGCGACGAGTACACGGTCTCCGGACCGGGTGGCGCGCAGGTCGACGCCGCCGGCGTCTCGACGACTCAGGGCGCTGTCGCACGCCGCCGCGCACCGGGCGCGGCCAAGCCCGTGCAACTGCGCGGAGACGCGCTCGCGATGGGCGGCGTGGTGATGCGCAGCGGCGGTCTGCGCGCGCGCCGGCCCGCCGGCGCGCTGACGGCGCCGCCCGAGCGCTTCGCGTGGGAGGCGTTCGCGCGCAACGACCGCTACATCGTCGAGCTGCGCGACGCCGCAGGCGCGGTCGTGTACGAAGGCCGCGCCCAGGGCCTCGCGCTGCCCTTCCCCGCATCGATCACGCTCAAGCCGCAGGAACGCTACACGTGGAGCGTCACGGTCGTCGGCGACAGCGCGCTCGCGCTGACGTCGGGCGCGAGCTTCACTCTCGCTGCCGACGACGTGCGCGACGAGGCGAAGCGCGTGCGGCCGGCCGAGAGCGCCGCGTTCTCCGACCGGCTCGTCTATGCGCTCTGGCTCGAGCAGGTCGGCGCCGTCGGCGAAGCGCGGCAGATGTGGCAGGCGCTGGCCGAGCAGCGCCCCGACGACGACGCGCTGACGGCGCGCGCCCGACGCTAGTGCCGGCGCCGCGCCCTGCGTGGCTCGGCGTCGCCGCGGCCATGCTGCTCGGCGCGCTGTGGACGCTGACCCCGATCGCCGCGCCGCTCGACGGTCGCGCCTGGGACGCGTCGTTCCGGCTGCTCGATCGGCTGCGCCCGACGCCGCCGGCCACCGACATCGCCGTCGTCGGCCTCGACGAAGCGACGCTGGCCGCGGTGCCGGAGCCGCTCGCGCTGATCCACCCGCATCTCGGCGCGGTGCTCGAGGCGCTCGCCCAAGGCGGCGCACGCGCCGTCGCGCTCGATCTCGTCCTGCCCGACCGCAGCTTCGACAGCGTCGCGCCCGGCGCCGATCTCGCGCTGATGCGCGGGCTGCTCGCGATGCGCCAGGCCGGCGTGCTCGTGCTCGCGCGCACAGTCGACGACGGCGGCCTCGAGCGCACGATCCACGCGCCGCTGCTCGCCGCCGCCGGACCCGGCGGCAGCGGCTTCGCGCTCCTGCCGGTCGATCGCGACGGCGCCGTGCGCCGCATCGACGAGCGCCTCGGCGCCGGCGGCGCGCAAGTCGCGACGATGATCGGCGAGCTCGCGCGCCGTCTCGGCTTTCGCGTCGAACATGGCCTGATCGACTACGGCCGGCCGATCGGCGTCGAGCCGGTCTCGATGCTCGCGGTGATGACATGGGCGCGCGCCGGCGACACCGCGGCACTGCGGCGCGCGTTCGCAGGCAAGGTGGTCTTCGTCGGCGCACTGTTTCCCTTCGTCGACCGCCACCGCGTTCCGGTGGCCCTCGGCGCGAGCGGCTATCTGCCGGCGTCGATGCCGGGCGTGTTCCTGCAGGCGCAGGCGTTCCGGACGCTGGCCACGACCGGCGCACTGCCCATGCGAACGGCGCCGACCGCGCTGCTCGCCGCCGTGCTGTGCGGCCTCGCGTGGCGCTTCGCATTGCGCTGGCGGCCGGCGCTCGCGGTCGTCGGCGGCGGCCTGGTCGTCCTCGCCGTCGTTGCACCTGTCGCGCTCGCCGCTGGCGTCGCCGTGCCGATTGCCGGCGCGGCGATCGCAGTCGTCGCCACTGCCGCGCTGCGTTATGGCCTCGAGCTGCGCGACGACATCGCCGCACGCCAGCGCCTGCGCCGGCTCTTCGCCGGCTACGTCAGCCCCGACGTCATGACCGAGCTCGAAGCCGGCCGACTCGACGGCATGACGAGCCAGCGCCGCTTCGTCTGCGTCATGTTCATCGACGTCCGCGGCTTCACGACGCGGGTCGAGAGCGACGCGCCCGAGCGCGTGACGGCGATGCTCAACACGTTGTTCGAGACCGCGACCGAAGTCGTCCACGCGCACGGCGGCACGGTCAAGGAGTTCATGGGCGACGGCGTGATGGCGTTCTTCGGCGCGCCGCGGCCGCTGCCCAATCCTGGCCAGGCCGGCTTCGATGCCGCGCGCGCGATGCTCGCGGCACTGTCGCGCATCAACGATGCTTTGCGGCTGCGCGACGAAGCGCCGCTGGCCATCGGCATCGGCCTCGCATCGGGCGAAGCGGTCGTCGGCCACATCGGCTCGACGACGCGCCACACCTACGGCGCGGTCGGCGACTGCGTCAACCTCGCCTCGCGGCTGGAAGGGCTCACGAAGACCCTCGGCTGTCCGCTGCTGATGTCGGCGTCGGTGCACGCGTCGATCGCCGACGGCGACGCGGCCGAGTCGCTCGGCGAGCACGCCATCAAGGGCCACACGTCGGTCGCGGTGTACGGCTGGCGCGGGGCCGCGCCGGTCGCTACGCCGCCGGCGTGACCGACGGCGCCGGACACAGGGCCGCCGCAGCCAGCGCGCACGCGGCGAGCGTCCAGACCACGACCGCGCCCGACGGCAGATCGAACAGCGCGGAGAGTGCGAGCCCGAGCGCGTAGCCGAGCGCGCCGACGCCATAGGCGACGCCGTAACGGCCGCGGCCGCGCCAGGCGCGGGTCGCGAGCGCGGGAATGATCAGGCTCGAGAACACGAGATACACGCCGACGAGCTGCACCGATGCCGTCACCGCGAGCGCGAACACCGCATAGAAGCCGAAGCGCCCGAGTCGCTCGACCCAGCCGAATGCGATCGCCGCGAGCAGCACGACCGAGAGCGCCGCGAGCCACGCGAGCTGCGTCGTGTTGACCCACAGGATCTGGCCGACGAGCAGGTCTTTCAGGTGCTCGCCGCCATGCGGATTGCCGGCGAGCATCAGGATGCCGGCGCAGGCGGCGAGGATGAACATGACGCCGATCAACGCTTCCTGTTGCTGCGGCGCGCGTCGCTCGGTCCACGTCAGCAGCCACGCGCCGAGCAGCGCCGCCGACACCGCGGCGGCCTGCACCGCGACGCCACCTTCCGGCAATCCGACCGCATCGGCGGCGATGACGCCGAGGCCGGCGATCTGCGCGATCGCGAGGTCGATGAAGACGATACCGCGGTCGAGCACCTGCATGCCGAGCGGCACGTGCGTGGCGAGCACGAGCAGGCCGGCGACGAGCGCCGGGCCGAGGATGCCGGCATCGAGCGCGCTCCAGTTCATGGCTTCGCCGCGGCGCCGGCGACGAGGCGCGCGACGGTGTCGTCGAAGAGCGAGAACAGGTCCTTCGCCGCGTCGCTGCCGCCGACGGTGAACGGCACCTTGACGACGGCGAGGCCGGCGTTCTTGCCGAGCCATTCCGACGGCCGCGCGTCCTGGTATGCGGCGTAGAGAACCATGCGCGCCGGCGAGCCCTTGAGCGTCGCCAGCACTTCCTGCAGATGCGACGCCGTCGGCTCGACGCCGGGCTTGGGCTCGAGCACCGCGACCTCCTTCATGCCGAGCCAGTCGTAGAGGTAGACGAAGGCCTTGTGCTGCGACACCGCCGAGACGCTCTTCAGCGGCGCGGCCTGCGTCGACCAGCGCGCCATCGCCTGCTGCCAGCGCTGCGTGAAGTCGGACTGCTGCTTCTCGTACTGCGCCGCGTGCGACGGATCGATCTGGCGCAGCCGCGCGCCGAGCGCAACGGCGACGAGCGCGATGTTGCGCGGGTCGGTCTGGATGTGCGGATTGCCGGCGGCATGCACGTCGCCCTGCGCGCGGTCGAGCGCACCGGGAACGTCGAGCTTCTTCACATAGTCGGCGGCGGCGAAGTTGCCGGGCTGCCCTGCTTGCACTTTCGCGTTTCCCGACTGCTGCAGCAGCACCGGCAGCCAGCCAATCTCGAGTTCGGCGCCGGTGCAGGCGACGAGGTCGGCGTTGCGGGCGCGAGCGATCAGGCTCGGCTTGGCCTGGATCTGATGCGGGTCCTGCAGCGCGCTGGTCGCGACCGAGACGTCGACGAGCGATCCGCCGAGCTCCTGCGCGAGCGCGCCCCACTCGGGCTCGCAGGCGAAGACGCGGATCGCGGCATGGGCCGGCGCGGCGAGCGACAAGGCAGAGGCCGCGAGCAGCGCGGCGAGAAGTGAGCGATGGATCGTCATGGCGATGTCTCCGGATCGAAGCGGGTTCAGTAGCTGTGCGCGCCGTGCGCGCCCAGGCTCATCTGATACTGGACAAAGAGCTGCTTGTCGGTCACGCCTTCGCGCGAGCGGTCCTGCGCGAGCTGCAGGCGCACGCGCGAAAACTCGCTCGGATTGAAGTCGAGCATCAGCGTGTTCTTCTTCGGCCGGAAGCCGTCGTTCGCGAACGCGGCCGCGTTCAGGCCGTAGTCGGGCGATCCGGCGTCGAGTTGCTCGGTGCGCAGGCCGACGCGCCAGCGCGGCATGAACTGGTAGATGCCCTGCACGTACCAGCCCGACTGCACGGCGCGATAGCTGCCGACGCTGGCCGCGTTGGCGACGTCGTAGGTCAGGCTGCCGCGCCGCGTGCTGCGCAGGTACTCGCCCTGCAGCTTGAAGCTGGTGCGCGTCGCGTTGCCGTTCGGCGCCCACTTCCAGAGCGCGTCGGCGATCCAGACGCGCGTGCTGCCGTTGAACGCGTCGAGCACGGCGCTGCCGCTCGCGTTGGTCGCGAGCAGGCCTTGGTCGCTCGCCTTCGCGTTGAGCATCGAGATGCCCGCGCGCCAGCTGCTGCTGACGCCGATGTCGTCGCCGGTGTGGGCGGTGAGCGAGGTCATGCCGGCGCCGTTGCGCGCGCTGTCGCTGCCTGGATAGCTGCGGCCGCGGCCGAGCTCGGCGCCAAGCTCGACGTAGCGGTCGAGCGGCGCGAGCCAGGTGAGCTGGACGCCGTCGTCGCCGTACTGCGTGCCGAGCATCGCCTGGAAGGCGAGCGGGTTGTCGACGAAGTCCCAGGTGTGCGCGTGCTGCTGATTCAGATAGCCGACGTTCGAGAAGAAGCGCCCTGCCTTGAACGAGAAGCCGTTGCCGAGCGACGTCGTCTGCACGTAGGCTTCCTCGACCGACACCTTGTCGTCGGGATGCAGCGAGATATTGGCGGCGCCGCGCAGCCACGGGTCGATGCTCGCCGCGAAGCCGAGCTCCGACTCGGCGAGGCTGAAGCCGCGCGTCCCTGGACCGATCTCCGCACCGGGCGGAAGCTGGAAGCCGGAGATCGCGTAGCCGGCCGGGTTGCGCGAGGTGCGCGTGTAGAGCCCCGAGAGGATGAGCGACATCGCCGGGTTGAAGGCGTTTGCGCCGCCGGTGGCTCCGGCGGCGACGGGCGCGGACTGCGGCGACGCCGCGATGGCTGCATCGGGCACTGCTGGCGCTGCGGCTGCGACGGGAGCGACCGCAGGCGTGGCTGCGACGGCAGGCGTGACGCCGCTCGACGCCGCCGGCGCCATCGTCGCCTCCGCGCGCTGCACGCGCTGCTCGAGCGCCTGCAAGCGCGCTTCGTAGGCGGCGCGCATCGCCTCCATCTGCGTGCGCAGCGCGGCGACATCGGACGAGGTGTCGGCGCGAGCGCCGGTCGGCAAGGCCAGCGCGAACGCGAGGGCCGTGGGAACGAGTGGATGCATGAATCGCTTCCGGAACGGGTCGATGACAGCGCGCCGCCGCGATGCGGCGAACGAGCGACGACGGACGATCAGGAGGCGAGGACGGGCGGCGCGCGGCTCCGGTAGGCAAGCGCGGGAGCGATCGCAGGCGCGAAGCGCACGACGTCGCACGGCGGCGACGCGTCGAATGCCGGCGTCGCGGGCGATGCGGGTTCGGCGGACGGCGCGGCGCCGCCGATGGCGGCTGCCGTGAGACACAGATCGCAATGGGCGAAGTGCGCCTGCGAGCTCGTGTCGTCGCGCGACGACGTCGCCGTGCGCGCGTGCGACAGCACATGCGTCGCGGCCGCGAGCTGCGCGATCGGAAGCAGCAGGCCGAGCCAGAGCAGCCAGCCGAAGCGGCGGGCAGCGAGGCGACCGGAGCGAACGTGCGACATGCGGGCAATGATCTTAGTCCGCCGCCGCCGCGGCGGCGCGTGCCGCGCTCGCGCGAGCCGCATGGTCATGTGACCGGATGCAACGGCGAGGCTCGCGGGCGAGCGGAGCCGGCGTCGTCGTGTCGCAGTTGGCAGTCGGGCGCGGGTGCCGGTGGTCCCGCCGCGCGCGAGTCGTGGCACAGTGATCGCGACCCTGCACGACCACGCCCGTGACGCCCATCCAGCTCGCCATCTACGCCGCCGAGGTCAAGCTCATCATGACCGGGCTGGCGTTTCTCGCCGCCCTGTTCTTCGCGGCGGCGCTGCTCTTCGCGTTCTTCTTCGGCACGGTCAATCCGCGCCTCAAGCGCGCGATGGACCGCAACCGCCGCCTGACCAGGGAGAACGTCGCGCTGCGCGCCGCGACCAAGGCCTTGAAGGCCGAAGCAGCTGCGGGCGGCGGCAGGATCGCCGCGCTCGAGAAGATGGTCGCGACCTTCGAGCGCGAGATCCATCGCCTCGACGGGATCCGCAAGCGCACCGACACCTCGCTGCTCGAGACCCGGGCACTGCTCGCGCGCCTGCAGGACAGCCCCGTCGGGGTCGACGAGCGCTGACCGCGGCGCCGGGCCGCGGCGCTCGCCGCGCTACTGGCGGATGCCTTCGACCTGGATCAGCAGCCTGACGTCGTCGGGCGCGACGCTCGGCGCCATCCCGAGGCCGTACTGGCTGCGCTGGATGGTCGTCTCGAAGTCGCCGCCGCAGACCTCGCGCTTGAGCTGGCTGTTCTCGTAGCAGTTGAAGCGCACGGCCTTCAGCGTCACCGGCTGCGACTTGCCCAGGATCGTCAGCGTGCCGGTCGCCGAGGCGAGCTTGTCGCCGTCGAACGCGAACGAGTCGGCGACGAAGCGCGCGGCCGGGTTCTGCGTCACGTTGAACGCCCGCTCCCCTTTCAGCACGCCTTCGAACGACGGCGTCGCGACGCTCACGGTGGCGACGTCGATCGTGATGTCGGCCTTGCCGGTCTTGGCAGCGCGGTCGAGCGTGACCGTGCCTTCCTTGGCCTGGAAGCGGCCGCGGTTCGTCGACGTGCCGAAGTGCGACACCTCGAAGGTGACCACCGTGTGGTTCGGATCGATCGCGTAGGTCGCGGGCTCGGCCGAGACGGCAGCGGCGGCGACGGCGAGCAGCGAGGCAACGAGGATTCTGGACATGGGCTGTGTTTCCGAAAAGTGATGGGCGATCGGGAATGGACGATCGGCGAAACTACAAATTCCCGACACCCGTGAAAACGAGCTTGAAACGGACGCGAACGTCGTTGGCGACCAGCGAGAGGTCGGACCACTCGCCCTCGCCGATCCTGAAGTCGAGCCGCTTGACGACGAACTCGCCGGTCGCGGTCGAGGCGCCTGCCGCCTGGACGATGGTCACGGGAATGACGAGGTCCTGCGTCGAGCCCTTGATCGCGGGCTTGCCCGCGGCCTCGAACCGGCCGCCACCGAGGCCCTTGATCGCGCTCGACTGGAAGATCGCGCGCGGGAACTTCGCGGCGTTGAACCACTTCGCGCCCGGCAGCTCCGCGTCGCTCTCGGCGAAGCCGACGGTCGCGCTGGCGCTGTCGATCGAGAGCGAGACGGATCCTGTCTGGGGCGCCTTTGGATCAAGCGCAAGCTGTGCGTCGAAGCGCGCGAACTTGCCTTCGACGGGCACGCCGCTCTGCTTGATCTGGAAGCGGATCTCGCTTTGCGCCGGCAGCAGCTTCGCCGGTGCGGGCGCCTGCGCGTTGGCGATCGACACGACGCATCCCAGCGCCATCGCCGGGAGCCACGCGAACGGGCTGAACTTCATGGGCGTCTCCGACTCGGCCACCAGGGCCACATCCGCACCATCAGCCGGTCGCGGTCGACGAGCTGGTGCTTGAACGCGGCGCCGACGTGGAGAACGACGAGCGCCGCGAGCGCATAGGCGGTGAAGGCATGCAGCGGCTTGAAGACGCCGTCTGCGAGCGGCTTGTCGACGGGCGTGAGGTCGGGCAGCGGCAGCCAGCCGAACCAGACGACCGGAACGCCCACCGCCGACGTGTAGAGCCAGCCGAGCAGCGGCACGACGAAGAAGAGGCCGTAGAACGCGAGATGCGTGGCGCGATAGGCGACGAGCTGCCAGCGCGGGACGCCGGGCGGCAACGCCGGCGCCGGATGCCCCGCTGCGCGCCAGACGAGGCGCGCGACGGACAGCGCGAGCACCGCCACGCCGGCCCACTTGTGCCAGTTGAAGAGGCGAAAGCGCAGCGGGGAAAAGCGCAGGTCGACCATGTAGAGACCGACGAAGAGGCTGGCGACGATGAGCGCGGCGAGGATCCAGTGCAGCGACACCGCGACCGAGTCGTAGACGCCGACGCCGACATGCTCGTCTGATCGCTCCGTCATCGGGAGTGCCTCCGCGGGACGGCCGTCGCGGCCGCCGGAAAGAAAGCGATTCTAGAAGACACGGCCGCGCAGGACGCGCGGCCGCAGCGAGCTCAGCGCAGCGCGCCCACCACCGGATCGGGTCGCATCCGCTCCATCACTTCGGCCACGACCACGGGCGAGCTGTCGGGGATCAGCAGCAGTGTCTCCAGATCGTCCTCGAGGGTGAGGTCGTGCAGATAGCCCATCGACCAGTCGGCGTACTCGCGCTCCTCGCAGCTCGTCTCGCGGAGGAAGCGGACGTCGAGATGGCGCGCATCCGCGGCGACGCGCTTGGCAAGCGCGCGCACGACGACCTGGTCACCCTCGAGCACCTGCGCGAAGCAGTGGCCCGAGAACAGCAGGCAGCCGGTCACGTCGACGCGGGCGTTGTTGCGGCGCGAGATCTGCAGGATCGACTGGACCGCGGCGTTGTCGAAGGGAACCGTGGCGCGGCTGACGTAGAAGGTCTGGAAGACGGAGCGCATGGCGTGAGACCGAACGAGCGATGTCGACCTATCGGCCGATTCGCCTGCGGAGTCGAGCGCCATCGCGACGCGCGACGCGCGTTCAGGCGTCGGTGCGCAGGTCGATCTCGTGCAGGCCCTCGGCGACAGCCTCGGGGCTCTTGGCGCGCAGGTTGTCGTCGAGGCTCATCTCGTGCGCGAGGTCGAGCGCATGCTCTGCCGTGAGGCCGGGATTGAGCCCGACCAGCCGCTTCGAGCAGCGCGCGCACCAGTCGATGTTGGAGCGGACGTACTCGGCGCCTTCCTGGTCCCAGCGCGACGGCTGCGGCAGGGTCTGATCGAACGAGGTGTGCATCGGAGCGGCTCCGCGTGAAGATGCGCAAGTGTCGCGTGGCGATCGCGGCACCGGTCCGGCAGCGCCAACCGTTCATCCCCCGATCGCTGTAACACGGCGGGCAAACGTGAAGTGTTCGGCGCTTCGTACGGCGCATGCCGTGCTCGGGGATACTTCTTCTCCCGTCGCGCACTTTTCCCGGAGGCCGCGCCATGAATGCACCCACCGATCTCTTCCGTCTCGTGCCCGCGCTCGAGGGCCGCGTGTCGACCGAGGAATGGCAGGCCCGCGTGGACCTCGCGGCCGCCTATCGGCTCGTCGCCCACTTCCGCTGGGACGATCTCGTCTTCACCCACATCACGGCGAAGATTCCCGGCACCGAGCACTTCCTGATCAATCCCTACGGGCTGATGTTCGACGAGATCACCGCCTCCAGCCTGGTCAAGATCGACATCGACGGCAAGGTGCTGCAGGACACGCCGTTCCCGATCAATCCGGCCGGCTTCGTGATCCACAGCGCCGTGCACTCGGCCCGCCACGACGCGCAGTGCGTCATGCACACGCACACGCTGAACGGCGTCGCGGTCTCGTCGCAAAAGAAGGGCGTGCTGCCGATCTCGCAGTTCTCGATCTTCGTGCTCGCGAGCCTCGGTTACCACGACTACGAAGGAGTCGCGCTGCGCGACGCCGAGAAGCCCAGGCTGGTCGCCGATCTCGGCAGCAAGACCTTCCTCATGCTTCGCAACCACGGCCTGCTCACGGTCGGCAAGACCGTCGCGGCGGCGTTCCAGGCGATGTATTTCTTCGAGACGACGTGCGCCGTGCAGATCCGTGCACAGGCCGGCGGATCGACGACCGCGGGCGACCTCATCGAGATCGACGGCGCGGTCCTCGCGACGGCCACCGAGCAGGCGAAGATGGTGTCGCTCGGGACGTCCCCGGGCGCGCTCACCTGGCCCGGCCTGCTGCGCCGGCTCGACCGGATCGACCAGAGCTATCGACACTGACCGACGCGATCGGCATCAGCTCACAGTCCTCGATGGCCACCCGCAAGAAGCCGCCCGCGAGGAGCCGTCGCGCCGAGCAGTGCATCCTCGTCCTGCAGGGCGGTGGCGCGCTCGGCGCCTACCAGGCGGGCGTGTTCGAGTCGCTCGCCTTGATGGGCCACATGCCCGACTGGGTCGCGGGAATCTCGATCGGCGCGATCAACGCCGCGCTGATCGCCGGCAACCCGCCGGCGCGCCGGGTCGAGCGTCTGCGCGAGTTCTGGGAAGGCGTCTCGTCGTTTCCTTTCGCGCCGCCGCCGCTGCCGACCGGCGCGCAAGGCGTCGACGGCGCGCGCGATGCGCTCAACAAGACCAGCGCCAACATCGCGGTCCTGTTCGGCGTCGCCGGCTTCTTCTCGCCGCGCGTGCCCGCCGCGCCGTTCCAGCCGGCCGGCACGCCGGCGGCGATCAGCTACTACGACACCGAGCCGCTGCGCCGCTCGCTCGAGCGGCTGGTCGATTTCGACCTGCTCAATTCCGGCGCCGTACGGCTGTCGGTCGGCGCTGTCAGCGTCACGACCGGCAACTTCCAGTACTTCGACACCACCGAGCGGCACATCGACGCGCGCCACATCATGGCCAGCGGCGCGCTGCCGCCGGGTTTTCCGCCGATCGACATCGACGGCGAGTTCTACTGGGACGGCGGCATCGTCTCGAACACGCCGCTCCAGTACGTGCTCGACGAGCCGGGCAAGGCGCCGCGCCTCGTGTTCCAGGTCGACCTGTTCGCGGCGCGCGGCGCGATGCCGGCCAACCTCGGCGAGGCGAACGAGCGCGAGAAGGACATCCGCTTCTCGAGCCGCACGCGCCTGAACACGACCTACGAGCTGCGCCGCCAGGCGACGCTGCAGGCGGCGCGCCGCCTCGTCGCCAAGCTGCCGGCGAGCCTGCGCGACGATCCCGACGCGAAGGCGCTCGCCGCGCTGCATTCGGAAAGCTCGGTGGCCGTCGTCCACCTCATCTACCGCAGCAAGCACTACGAGAGCCAGTCGAAGGACTACGAGTTCTCGCGAGCATCCATGCTCGAGCACTGGTCTGCGGGCCTGTCCGACACTCAATCGACGCTCGAGGACCCGCGCTGGCTCGGTCGCGACCGCAGCGCCGAAGGTGTGCACGTATTCGATCTCGCGTCGGCCGCACCGAGCGCCTCCAAGACCATCACTCCGACCACCGGCTTCAAGGCCGCCGCACCATCATGAGCAAGCAGCTTCAGGACAAGATCGCCATCATCACCGGCTCGGCCAGCGGCATCGGCAAGGAGATCGCCGACGTCTACGCGGCCGAAGGCGCGAAGGTCGTGATCGCCGACCTCAACATGGCCGCGGCGCAGGCGGCCGCCGAGCAGATCAAGGCGACCGGCGCGCAGGCGATGGCCGTGGCGATGGACGTCACCGACGAAGCGCAAGTCAACGCCGCCGTCGCCGAGGTCGTGAAGGGCTGGGGCGGCGTCGACATCCTGGTGAGCAATGCCGGCATCCAGATCGTCCATGCGGTCGAGGACTTTCCGTTCGCCGAGTGGAAGAAGATGATCGCGATCCATCTCGACGGCGCCTTCCTGACCACCAAGGCCTGCTTGCCGCACATGTACGCCTCGGGCCGCGGCGGCAGCGTCATCTACATGGGTTCGGTGCACTCGAAGGAAGCGTCGATGCTGAAGGCGCCGTACGTCGCCGCCAAGCACGGCCTGATCGGCCTGGCCAAGGTGATCGCCAAGGAAGGCGCCCAGCACAAGGTGCGCGCCAACGTGATCTGCCCGGGCTTCGTGCGCACACCACTGGTGGAAAAGCAGATCCCGGAGCAGGCCAAGGCACTCGGCATCAGCGAGGACGACGTCATCAAGAAGGTGATGCTGAAGGAGACCGTCGACGGCGAGTTCACGACCGTCGCCGACGTCGCCGCAACGGCACTCTTCTTCGCCGCCTTCCCGAGCAACGCTCTCACCGGCCAGTCGCTGGTCGTGAGCCACGGCTGGTTCATGCAGTAGCCGACGACGTAGCGCCATTGCGCGCGACGTAGGAGAGCAACCACGCCGAGGGAGCCTGTCGGCCCACGCGGCGGCGGGTCGTTCGCCTGCCTCTGTGGCCAAACACGAGCCCTAGGCTCCACGTCGCGATGCCCGCCCCCGCGGCTCGACTCCACGGAAAGACCGCCATGACGCTTGGAACCATTCTGCTGATCATGCTGATTTTGATCCTGATCGGCGCGTTGCCGACCTGGGGCCACAGCCGAAGCTGGGGCTATGGCCCGAGCGGCGGTCTCGGACTGGTCCTGCTGATCGTGGTGGTTCTGCTGGTCATGGGCAAGATCTAGCAGCGGAAGTCGTCTCGGCAGGGACGTCGCGAGAACTATCGCGCACGTCCACCGCTCGGTCTGTACCATGTTCGCGAGAGCCGCGTCCCGCCGGTTCCCTCCGATCCTTCCATGGACAGTCTCGATCTCCAGGTTCTCCAGCAAGCCCGCGACTGGCGCGAGCAGGGCCGTGCCGTCTGGCTCGTGAGCGTGATCGAGACCTGGGGCTCGGCGCCGCGTCCGCCCGGCGCGCTGCTGGCGATGCGCGACGATGGCGTCGTCGTCGGCTCGGTCTCTGGCGGCTGCGTCGAGGACGACCTGATCGATCGCGTCAGGAAGGGCGAGCGCGTCGCGACCCCGTCGCTCGTGACCTATGGCGTCAGCAAGGAAGAAGCGGCGCGCTTCGGCCTGCCGTGCGGCGGGAACCTGCGCCTCGTGCAGGAACCGCTCGTCGACACCGCCTGGATCTCCGAGGTTCTCGAGCGTGCCGCGCGCCACGAGCTCGTCGCCCGCGTCGTCGACCTCGAGACCGGTGCGGTCCGCGTCGAGGCGGCTCGTCGTGGCGAGTCGTTCCGATTCGACGGCAAGACGATGCGCGCGCTTTACGGCCCGCGCTGGCGCATGCTCGTCATCGGCGCCGGCCAGCTCTCGCGCTCGCTCGCGCAGATGGCGCTCGGCCTCGACTTCGAGGTCGTCGTCTGCGACCCGCGCGAGGAATATGGTCTCGCGTGGGACGTTCCAGGCACGACCTTCAGCACCGCGATGCCGGACGACCTCGCCGCCGAGATGCGGCTCGATCCGCATACAGCCGTCGTCGCCGTCACGCACGATCCGAAGCTCGACGACCTCGCCCTCCTCGAGGCGCTCAAGTCGCCGGCGTTCTACGTCGGGGCGCTCGGCTCGCGCGGCAACACCGCCAAGAGGAAGGAACGGCTGGCGCTGTTCGACCTCAGCTCGGCCGAGATCGAGCGGCTGCACGGCCCGATCGGGCTCGACATCGGCAGCAGGACGCCGGCCGAGATCGCCGTCGCGATCCTGGCCGAGGTCGTCGCCGTGAAGAACGGTGTCGCCGTCACGCAGAAGAAGCCGGTCGTGGCCGCGGCCGCCGAGCACTGAACGCGGCGGCGTGATCCGCTGGCTGAAGGGTCCCGACGATCCCCTGCCCGATCCCGAGGGGGCGCAACCGCGCGACAGCGACGTCCCCGGCCTGCTCGCCGCCGGCGGCGAGCTGACGACGACTCGCCTGGCCGAGGCGTATTCGAAGGGCGTCTTCCCCTGGTACAGCGACGACAGCCCGATTCTCTGGTGGTCGCCCGACCCGCGCATGGTGCTGCTGCCGGCCGAGTTCAAGCTGAGCCGCTCACTGAAGAAGACCGTACGCCGCTTCGCCGCGACGCCGTCGTGCGAGCTGCGCATCGACGCCGCCACCGACCGCGTCATCGAACATTGCGCAGGAACGCCGCGCGGCGGCGAGAGCGGCACCTGGATCGTTCCCGAGATGATCGCCGCCTACCAGGCGTGGCACCGCGAGGGCCATGTGCACAGCTTCGAGACCTGGATCGATGGCGAGCTCGTCGGCGGCCTCTACGGCGTCGGCCTCGGCCGCATGTTCTTTGGCGAGTCGATGTTCGCGCACAGGACGGATGCGTCGAAGATCGCGCTCGCCGGACTGGTCGCCTTCTGCCGCGCCAACGGCATCGAGACGATCGACTGCCAGCAGCGGACCTCGCACCTGGCCTCGCTCGGTGGACGAGAGCTCGCGCGGCGTGACTTTCGTCAGCGTCTCGGCACGGCTCTTGCGCAGGTGGATGTCGCCGATTGGTCCTATGATTTGCGTCTGTGGGAGCTGATCGGTGTGACGCAGTCTGCCCTCGAGGACACCCGCCCGTGACCCATCCGAAGGAACTCCCGCTCGCGTCGCTGCAGTTCTACGCCACTGCACCCTATCCGTGCAGCTATCTGCCGGGACGCATGGCGAGGTCGCAGGTCGCGACGCCGAGCCACCTGATCCACGCCGACGCCTACTCGGGCCTCGTCGCCAACGGCTTCCGGCGCAGCGGCATGTTCACCTATCGGCCCTACTGCGACGGCTGCCGTGCCTGCCTGCCGCTGCGCGTGCCGGTCGCGACCTTCGAGCCGACCCGCAGCCAGCGCCGCGCGGTGCGCGCGCACGGAGCGCTCGACGCACGCGTGTTGCGGCTCGGCTTCGTCGCCGAGCACTACCAGCTCTACCTGCGCTACCAGGCCGGCCGTCACATCGGCGGCGGCATGGACCACGACTCGATCGACCAGTACACCCAGTTCCTGCTGCAGAGCCGCGTCAACTCGCGCCTCGTCGAGTTCCGCGAGCCGAGCGCAGACGGCCTCGGCGCGCTGAAGATGGTCTCGATCCTCGATGTCCTGAACGACGGCCTGTCTGCCGTCTACACCTTCTTCGAGCCCGAGCCGAAGACGAGCTACGGCACCTACAACGTGCTCTGGCAGATCGAGCAGACGCGGCAGCTCGGCCTGCCCCACGTCTACCTCGGCTACTGGATCGACGGCAGCGGCAAGATGGCCTACAAGGCCCAGTTCGGTCCGCACGAGCTGCTCGTCGGTGGCGAGTGGCGCCCGGCCGCGGCGGAGCGGGACTGACGCCATGGAGTTCGACGTCACGCGCGAACAATGGGTCGAGCGCTTCGCGATGCACCTGAGCCAGCTCGAGGTCGGCGCCGAGCCCGCGGACTTCGCGACCCTCGCCCAGCGCCTCTTCGCCACGCACGGCCACCTCGATCCGGTGATGGCGGCCGACGACGAGTTCGCGACCCGGCTGCAGGCGGGCTCGCGCACCGGCGCCGTCGCCCACGACCCCGAGGCCGAGTCGCGCTTCGAGCGCACCGAGCGCATCCCGGTCGAGCGCCTGATGACGGCCGGCGAATACGTTCGCGACACCGACGAGTGGATCGCCCGCTGCCTCGCCCGCGTCCTCGAGCTCGATCCGATCATCAAGGCCGACGAGGCGCGCCGCTCGGTCACCGAGCTCGCCGAGCTCGAGCGCTGGCGCCTGATGAAGCCCGAGGCGGCCGCCGAGCAGCTCTACACGCCGATCCGGCCCGGCCGTTGATCGTTTCGATGCCGGACGGCGGCCCTCCGGCGCACGGCAAAATCGGCACGATGCATCCACGCCTCGCCTTCCTGATCCTGCCCTACACGCGCACCGAGCTTCCGGGCTGGTCGCGGGTGATGCGGATGTTCGGCTTCGGCACCGCCCTCGGCGGCGCCAAGCCGATGGGACCGGCCTGGAAGCTGATGCCGAAGGCGATCCTGCGCGGCAAGTGGCATGGCTTCAAGATGAAGCTCGACCGCTCCGACTGGGCTCAGTGCTCGACCTGGTTCCTCGGCCGCTACTGCGAGCTCGGCGTCCAGCGCACGCTCGACCAGCTGCTGCGCGAGGGCGACACGATGATCGACATCGGCGCCAACATCGGCATGATCGCGCTGCACGCTCGCTCGCTCGTCGGCAAGACCGGCCGCGTGATCTGCTTCGAGCCCAATCCGGAATGCGCGGATGCGGTCGAGGAGCACATGAAGATAAACGACATCCGCAACGTCGAGGTCCGGCGTTGCGCGCTCGCAGCCCAGCCGGGCACGCTGACGTTGAACCTCACGTCGGAGCACACCGGCACCGCGACGCTGGCGCCCGTCTCGGGCTCGCTCAAGGCGATCCAGGTCGCGGTCCGCGTCGGCGACGACGAGCTGGAGCGAATCGCGCCGAAGGTGATCAAGATCGACGTCGAGGGCTTCGAGCTGCAGGTGCTGCAGGGCCTGCACAAGACGTTGGCCAGGCACAAGCCCTTCCTCATCACGGAGCTGGTCGACGACCACTTAACGCGCGCCGGCACCAGCGCCGACGAGGTCCACGAATTCCTGCAGGAACTTGGCTACATGCCGTACGGCATCGACACCAGGCGCTCGCCGATCCGGCACGACGTCGTGCTGCGGCCGCGCTCGGCGCCGTCCGCCGAGTTCTCGGACTGGCTCTGGAAGTGAGGGGAAGCGCCCCCGCGTCGCGGAGAGTCCTCTTCTGGTCCTGCATCGTCGCGATCGCCTGCGTCTGGTTCGGGACGCTCGACGCGCGCCACCTGCTGCGCAGCGACGAAGGCCGCTACGCCGAGATCGCGCGCGAGATGGTCGCGACCGGCGACTGGGTGACGATCCGCTACAACGGCGTCAAGTACTTCGAGAAGCCGCCGTTCCAGATGTGGATGACGGCGCTGGCGTACGAAGGCTTCGGCATCGGCGAGTGGCAGGCGCGGCTCTGGGTCGCCGTCAGCGGCGCGCTCGGCATCGCCATGACGATGGTCGCGGCGCGGCGCTGGTTCGGCCCGACGGTCGCCGTGCTCTCGGGCGCGGTGCTGCTGGCCGCGCCGGGATGGAACCTCGGCAGCCACTTCAACTCGCTCGACATGGGCGTCTCGGGCGCGCTCGCCTGCGTGCTCGCCGGCGTGCTGATGGCGCAGCATCCGTCGGCGTCGCCCGCGGCGCGGCGCCTCTGGATGTGGTTCGCCTGGGGTTCGATGGCGATCGCGGTGCTGACCAAGGGGCTCATCGGCATCGCTTTGCCCGGGCTCGTCCTCGTCGTCTACACCGCGGTCGCGCGCGACCTCGCGATCTGGCGGCGCATCCATCTCGCGAGCGGCGCGCTGCTGATGCTCGTGGTCGCGGCACCGTGGTTCGTGCTGATCTCGTCGCGCAATCCCGAGTTCGCGCGCTTCTTCTTCATCCACGAGCACTTCCAGCGCTACCTCTCGACCGTGCATCTGCGCGACGGGCCGTGGTGGTACTTCATCCCCCTGCTCATCGGCGGCTTCCTGCCGTGGATCGCGCTCTTTCCGCGCATGGCGATGGCGGTCCGCGACGAGTCGCGCCCCGCGAGCTTTCGGCCGGTGCTCCTGCTCGCGATCTGGGCCGTGGCGATCTTTCTCTTCTTCAGCGCGTCGAGCTCGAAGCTGCCCGGCTACATCCTGCCGGTCTTCCCGGCACTCGCGTTGCTCGCGGCCGTCGCGCTCGAACGCCTGACGCCGGCGCAATGGCGCCGTCACCTCATCGGTGCGATCGTGGTCGTCGCCGCCCTGCTCGTCGCGACGCCGTTCGCCGAGCGCTTTGCCCGGACGGCGGCGCAGGCCGCGAGCTACAGGAGCTTCGCGACGTGGCTCGCGATCGGCTGCGCGCTCGCGCTCGTCGGCCTCGTCGCCGCCTGGCGACTGAACACGGGTGATCCGCTCCGCAGCATGGTCGTCTACGCGATCGCGCTCTTCCTGATGGCGACGGCAACGCTGCGCGGCCACGAAGCATTCGGGGGCACGAGCTCAGGCGCCGATCTCGTCCCGGCGATCGCGGCGATGGCCGGACCCGAGGTGCCGCTCTATTCGGTCCGCACGCTCGACCACACGCTGCCCTTCTACCTGCGACGCACGCCGGTCATGGTCGACGTCACCGACGAGCTCGAATTCGGCCTGGCCCAGGAGCCCGGACAATCGCTGCCGACGCTCGCCGCCTTTGAGCAGCGCTGGAGCTCGGGGCAGAGGGCGCTGGCGCTGATGTCGCACGAGACCTTCGCGACATTGCGCGAGCGCCGCCTGCCGATGACGCCGGTCGCCGAGGACGACCGTCGCGTCGTCGTCGCCAACTTCGAAAGTCAACGCCGATGACACTGACCACCTTCTTCTTCCTCCTCACCGGCGTGCTCCTCAACGCCGGCGCACAGCTGCTGCTGAAGGCCGGCGTGAAGCCGCTCGGCGCGCTCAGCGTCGACGCCTCGACCTTGCTCGCGACCGGCGCGCGCGTGCTGACGCAGTGGCCGATCCTCGCCGGCCTCGCCTGCTACGTGATCAGCGTCGGCGTGTGGCTGGTGGCGCTGTCGCGGGTCGAGGTCTCGCTCGCCTATCCGATGCTCTCGCTCGGCTACGTCGTCAACGCCGTCGCCGCGTACTGGCTGTTCGGCGAGGCTCTCGGCCCGATGCGATGCGCCGGCATCGCCATCATCCTGGTCGGCGTCTTCGTGATCGCCCGCACCTGACGTCGCACCATGTCCGATCCACGCTTCCTGCCCTTCGCCAAGCCGGTCATCGACGCCGCGACCATCGCCGCCGTCGGCGAGGTGCTCGCCTCCGGCTGGATCACTTCCGGCCCGAAGATGCGCGAGTTCGAGGCGCGCCTGTCGGCGCTCTTCGGCGGCCGGCCGGTGCGCTCCTTCGCCAACGGCACGGCGACAATGGAGGTGGCCCTGCGCATCGCCGGCATCGGCCCGGGCGACCAAGTCATCACGACACCGATCAGCTGGGTCGCGACGGCCAACGTCGTCCTCGCGGTCGGCGCGCGGCCGGTCTTCGTCGACGTCGATCCGCGCACGCGCAACATCGACCTCGACGCCGTCGAGGCCGCGATCACGCCGCGCACGCGCGCACTGATGCCGGTCTACCTTTCGGGCCTGCCGGTCGACATGGACCGGCTCTACGCGATCGCGAAGCGCCACGACCTGCGCGTGATCGAGGACGCTGCGCAGGCGATCGACTCGCGCTGGAACGGAGCGCGCATCGGCAGCTTCGGCGATCTCGTCAGCATCAGCTTCCAGGCCAACAAGAACATCACCTGCGCCGAAGGCGGCTGTCTGGTGATGAACACCGAGGCCGAAGCCGAGCGTGCCGAGCGGCTGCGCCTGCAAGGCGTCGTCCGCTCGGGCGAGGACGGCATGGAGGTCGCCGAGCCCGGCGGCAAGTTCAACCTCACCGACATCAACGCGACCATCGGCCTGCACCAGCTCGACGGCCTCGCCGAGGTGACGCGCCGCCGCGCCGAGCTGGCCGAGCGCTACTTCGCCGCAGCCGAGCGCGCAGGCCTCGAGTCGCTCGGCATCGAGCTGCCGCGGCCGCTCGCGACCACCGGCGCGACGACGAACTGGCACATGTTCCAGGTGGTCCTGCCGACGGATCGGCTGCGCGGTGGCCGCGCCGCGGTCATGGCGGGGTTGCGCGCGGCAGGCATCGGCACCGGCGTCCACTATCCGGCGGTGCATACCTTCTCTCTCTACCGCGGCCTCGGCTGGCGCGACGGCATGCTGCCGCACGCCGAGCGCATCGGCCGCGCCATCCTGACGCTGCCGCTCTACCCGAGCCTGGCCGACGACGACGTCGATCGCGTCTGCACCGCCCTCGCCAGCACCTGCCGGAGCCTCCTCACGTGATCTCGCCCATCCTGTCGATCGTCATCCCGGTCTACAACGAGGAGGACGTGCTCGCGGCACTGTTCGCGCGGCTCTATCCGGTGCTCGATGCCATCTGCGAGCCTTACGAAATCATCTTCGTCAACGACGGCAGCGTCGACCGCTCGGCGCAGCTCCTCGCCGACCAGTTCCGCGCCCGGCCCGACGTCACCCGCGTCGTCCTCTTCAACGGCAACTTCGGCCAGCACATGGCGATCCTCGCCGGCTTCGAGCACGTGCGCGGGCAGATCGCGATCACGCTCGACGCCGACCTGCAGAACCCGCCCGAGGAAATCCCGAAGCTCGTCGAGGCGGTCCGCGCCGGCCACGACTACGTCGGCACCTTCCGTCACGCGCGCCAGGACAGCACCTTCCGCCGCGTCGCGTCGCGCATGATGAACGCGATCCGCGAGCGCACGACGCGGATCCACATGACAGACCAGGGCTGCATGCTCTGCGCCTACGACCGCGCGCTGGTCGACACCATCAACGCCTGCCAGGAGGTGAACACCTTCATCCCCGCGCTGGCCTACACCTACGCGGCGCACCCGACAGAGATCGAGGTCAGCCACGAGGCGCGGTTCGCCGGCGAATCGAAGTATTCGCTCTACAGCCTGATCCGCCTGAACTTCGATCTGGTCACGGGCTTCTCGACCGTGCCGCTGCAGCTCTTCTCGCTCATCGGCACCGTGCTGGCGCTGGCCTCGGGCGCGCTCTTCATCCTGCTCGTCGTGCGGCGCTTCCTGTTCGGCGCCGAGGTCGAGGGCGTGTTCACGCTCTTCGCGCTCCAGTTCTTCCTCACCGGGATCATGCTGTTCGGCGTCGGCCTGATGGGCGAGTACGTCGGCCGGATCCAGCAGGAAGTGCGGCGCCGGCCGCGTTACCGGATCAGTGCGGTGCTCGAGAAGACCGCGGCAACGGACACGCTGCGAACGCTGCCCGAGTCGGTCAGGGCGAGATGAAGGCCGTCGTCTTCGCGTACTCGAACGTCGGCGACCGGTGCCTGCGCGTGCTGCGCGCGCGCGGCATCGAGGTCGCGCTCGTCGTGACGCACCGCGACCATCCGGGTGAGACGGTCTGGTTCGAGCGCGTCGCCGACACCGCCGCCGAGCTCGGCCTGCCGTGCGTCTACGACGACGATCCCGCGTGGCAAGCCGCCGTCGAACGCGCCCGCGCCGACGTCATGTTCTCGTTCTACTTCCGCTCGATGCTGCCGATGAGCGTGCTCGGCCTCGCACCGCGCGGAGCCTTCAACATGCACGGCTCGCTGCTGCCGCGCTTTCGCGGTCGTGCGCCGACGAACTGGGCGGTGCTGAAGGGCGAGAGCGAGACCGGCGCCACGTTGCACGAGATGGTCGCCAAGGCCGACGCCGGCAGGATCGTCGACCAGCAGGCGGTGCCGATCCTGCCCGACGACACGGCGCGCCAGGTCTTCGACAAGGTCACGGTCGCGGCGGAGATGGTGCTCTGGCGCAGCCTGCCCGCGATCGTCGCGGGCGAGATCGCGTGGCGCGACAACAACCTCGCGCGCGGCAGCTACTTCGGCGGCCGTCGTCCGGAAGACGGCCGCATCGACTGGAGCCAGCCGGCGGCCGAGGTCTACAACCTCGTGCGCGCCGTCGCGCCGCCGTATCCGGGCGCGTTCACCGAGGTCGGCGGCGCGCGCCTCGTCGTCGCGAAAGCGCGTCTTGCCGGAGCCAGCCGCGCCGAGGCAGCGACACTCGCACCCGGACTGCACGTCGTCGACTTGGCCATCGTCGGCGTCTGCGGCGACGGCGGGCGGATCATCATCCACGAGCTCCTGGGCGATGGACGGAGCCTTCGACCCGACACGCTGGCCGCGCTTCTCGCCGGCCACGACAACGCAGGCAAGCCATGAAAAAGATCCTCATCCTCGGCGTCAACGGCTTTATCGGCCACCACCTGACGCAGCGCATCCTCGAGACCACCGACTGGGAGGTCTACGGCATGGACATGGCGTCGCATCGCCTCGGCGATTCGGCCTCGCATCCGCGCATGCACTTCTTCGAGGGCGACATCACGATCAACAAGGAGTGGATCGAATACCACGTCAAGAAGTGCGACACGATCCTGCCGCTGGTGGCGATCGCGACGCCCGCGACCTACGTGCGCGAGCCGCTGCGCGTGTTCGAGCTCGACTTCGAGGCCAACCTGCCGATCGTGCGCGCGGCCGTGCGCTACAAGAAGCACCTCGTCTTCCCGTCGACCTCCGAGGTCTACGGCATGAGCCCCGACCGCGAGTTCGACCCCGAGACCTCGACCCTCGTCTACGGCCCGATCAACAAGCCGCGCTGGATTTACGCCTGCTCGAAGCAGCTGCTCGACCGGGTCATCGCGGCGTACGGCATGGAGCAGGGCCTGAACTACACCCTCTTCCGCCCGTTCAACTGGATCGGCTCCGGCCTCGACTCGATCTTCGAATCGAAGGAAGGATCGTCGCGCGTGGTCACCCAGTTCCTCGGTCAGATCGTGCGCGGCGAGAACATCCACCTCGTCGACGGCGGCCGGCAGAAGCGCGCCTTCGCCGACATCTCCGACGGCATCGGCGCGCTGATGAAGATCCTCGAGAACAGGGAAGGCATCGCCTCGGGGAAGATCTACAACGTCGGCAACCCGGCGAACCACTGGTCGGTGAAGGAGCTCGCCGAGTCGATGCTGGCGATGGCGGCCGAGTACCCCGAATACGCGAGCGCGGCCGCGGGCTGCAGGATCGTCGAGACTTCCGCCAGCGACTTCTACGGCGCCGGCTATCAGGACGTGCAGGACCGCCTGCCGAAGATCTCCGGCACCGTTGCCGACCTCGGCTGGGAGCCGACCGTGGGCATGGAGGAATCGCTGCGCCGGATCTTCGAGTCGTACCGCACCAAGGTCGTCGACGCTCGCTCGCTGACCCAGAACGACTGAGGACCGGTTGGCGCGGATCGCCCTCAAGGTCGACGTCGACACCCTGCGCGGCACGCGCGAGGGCGTGCCCAGGCTCCTCGCCTCGCTCGGGCGAGCCGCGGCCCGGGCCACGTTCCTGTTCAGCCTCGGTCCCGATCACACCGGCTGGGCGCTACGCCGAGCGTTTCGGCCGGGCTTCCTCGCCAAGGTGCAGCGCACCTCGGTGCTCGAGCACTACGGCCTGCGCACGCTCATGTACGGCGTGCTCCTGCCCGCCCCCGACATCGGCCGCAAGGCCGCGGACGCGATGCGCGTGGCGCGCGACGCCGGCCACGAGTGCGGCATCCATTGCTGGGACCACGTCGTCTGGCAGGACAACGTGCGCCGCCGCGACGCCGCCTGGACCGAGCGCCAGATGACGCTCGCCTTCGATCGCTTCGTCGACGTCTTCGGCGCGCCGCCCGCAACCCACGGCGCCGCCGGCTGGCAGATGAACACGGCAGCGTTTCGCCGCATCGACGCCTGGGGCGTGGCCTATGCCTCCGACGGCCGCGGCACGGGTCCGTACGTGCCGCAGATCGACGGCATCGCCCTCGCTCATGTCCAGCTGCCGACGACGCTGCCGACGCTCGACGAGCTGATCGGCACCGACGGGCTCGACGCCGGCAACGTCGCCTCGGCGCTGCTGAAGAGGACGGAGGTCGACCGCGATCAGGTCTTCACGCTGCATGCCGAGCTCGAGGGCGGCCTGCTGGCGCCCGCCTTCGACGCGCTGCTCTCAGGCTGGCGCGCGCAGGGTCACGAGCTGGTCGATCTGGGGGGACTGTTCGCGGGGCTCGATCGACGCCGGTTGCCGACGTTGCCGATCGCGTGGGGCGAGGTGCCCGGGCGGAGCGGCGAGCTGATCGTCGCGCCCGTCGCCCTTGCCGAAGCGCGCTAGCGCAGGAAGACCGAGAACGGCGACTCGAACTCGAAGTTGCCGCAGGTGCAGGGCGATGCGTAGAGCACGGCGACCGACTCTTCGAACTCGTGGATCTTGCCGCAGGAGATGCAGCGCCAGAACGGGCTGCGCGCGAAACGGGCGCGGCGCTGGGCCGGCGTCAGGACCATCGACGGATCGCCCCAGATGACGCGCTGGTCGCGCCGCGTGCGGCGCGGGACGACCTGGTACGGCGTGCCTCGCCGCATCACCCGATACCATCCCGATGCCAGAGCCGAAGCGATTGTTCTCATGTCCCTGCCTCCCAGCGCGGACGATACGGCGAAGCTGCTTTGTCGTGGTGCCTTCTCGTCGGGACCAATCCCCCTCGGTCGCGGGGTGAGAGCGACCCATCAACTCGTCGGAGCACCACCTCATGTCCGGATTCATTCGCGTGGCCCTCGTCGCCGCGGCCGTCGCCCTTTCCTGCGCAGCGGCCGTGGCACAGCCGGTACGCGGCACGATCGAGAAGGTCGACGGCAACGTCGTCTCGTTCCGCTCGAGCGAAGGTGCAGAGCTCAAGATGACGCTGGTCGACACCGTCATGGTCGTCGCCCTCGTCAAGGCCTCGATGGCCGACATCAAGGAGGGCACCTACCTCGGCAGCGCGGCAATGCCGCAGGCCGACGGCAGCCAGAAGGCGCTCGAGATCCACATCTTTCCCGACCAGATGCGCGGCACGGGCGACGGACACCGGCCATATGCGCAGGTGCCGAGCGGCACGATGACCAACGGCGCCACGTCCGGGCCGATCGTCACCGGCATCGACGGCTCGACCATCGTCGTCAA
>Ga0123337_10001928_pt1 | contig 24932 bp, 24 predicted proteins | sample frozenSSSSmetaG_FD_89792 | JGI IMG/M metagenome (GOLD analysis project Ga0123337, IMG submission 89792) | Glacier valley bacterial and archeal communities from Borup Fiord, Nunavut, Canada, to study Microbial Dark Matter (Phase II) -... | ecosystem: Environmental > Aquatic > Freshwater > Ice >...
CGGCGCCAGCAGCCAGATCCGGCAGAACCTGGCGCTGATTGTCGGGCTGCAGGGTCGGTTCGATGAATCGCGCGCGCTCTATGCCGCCGAACTGCCACCCGATCAGGTCGAGAACAACATGACCTATGTCCGCGCCCTGCTCACCCAGCAGAACCGCTGGGACGCCATCGCCAAGAGCTGACAACACAGATCGCGCCGCCGCCCAGCAAGGCCGTCCCGCGGGGCGGCCTTTGTCATTTCTGGGGCTAGCCGCCGGCGACGCCACCCGGGCCAAAGACCTTGATCATGGCGGGCGAGATGATGACGATGAACAGCACGGGCAGGAAGAACAGGATCAGCGGCACGGTGAGCTTGGGCGGCAAAGCTGCCGCCTTCTTCTCGGCGTCCATCATGCGCTGCTCGCGACCTTCTTCGGCCATGACGCGCAGTGCCTGGCCGACCGAGGTGCCATAGCGATCGGCCTGGATCAGCGCCGTCATCACCGATTTGACGCCATCGAGCCCGGTGCGGCGGCCGAGGTTTTCATAGGCGCGGCCGCGATCCTCGAGAAAGGCCAGTTCGGCCGTGGTCAAAGCCAGTTCTTCGGCCAGTTCAGGACTCTGCTGGCCGATTTCGCGGCCGACCCGCTTGAAGGCGTGCTCCATGGACATGCCTGATTCCACGCAGAGCAGCATCAGATCGAGACAATCGGGCCAGGCGCGGCGGATCGAGAACTGCCGCTTGTCCGTGCTGTTCTTGAGCATGACGACGGGCAAAAAGGAGCCCACCAGGCCGGCACCGACCGCATAGGCCAGGTTGAGGTAGAGCGGGCGCTCGGCCGGGGCTAGGACCAGCAGGTAGACGGCCGCCACCAGGAAGATGGCAATAGGGGTGGACAGGCGCATGAACAGGAATGTGGTCAGATGCCCCTGGCCGCGAAAGCCGGCCATCGCCAGCTTGTCGAGGGTGGCGTCGTCCTGGAAGGCCTTCTTGAGGTCGAGCCTTTCGACAACGCTCTTCATATAGGTCTTGGTTTCACCGGACCGCCGGATGCCCCGCCCCTCGACAATGGCGCCACCATTGCCGCGCAACCGGGCCATTTCTTCGGCGCGCATCTTCTCGCGCTCGAGGGCGACGCGCTTGATGCGGTCCTTCATCTCGGATTTGACGATGAAGCTGGAGCCGAAGGTGAACACCACGGCTGCCATGGAGATGGCCGCGAGGACGGCAATCATGAAGTCGCGCTGGGCCAGAAGGTCAAAGATCATCATTGCTGGGTTCCTGGCCGATCAATAGTCGAACTTGACCATCTTGCTCATCACGAAAATACCGGCGCAGAGCATGGCTATGCCAATGCCCAGCCAGACATTGCCCAAGGGCGTCATAAACAGCGGCGCCAGATAGGTCGGCGAGGTCAGGCTCACCAGAATGCCCACGACAAAGGGCAGCGAACCGATGATGCCAGCCGAGGCCTTGGCCTCCGAGCTCATCGCCTTGATCTTCTGCTTCATCTTCTTGCGGTTGCGCAGCACCTTGGCCAGGTTGCTCAGCGCTTCGCTGAGGTTGCCGCCGGCCTGCTGCTGCACCGTGATGACGACGACGAAGAAGTTGACCTCGGGTAGTGGCACGCGGTCGAGCAGCACGGCGACCGCATCGGTCATGCCCATGCCGACGGCCTGCTGGTCGAGTACCCGGGCAAATTCGGATTTGACCGGCTCCTTGGCATCCTTGGCCACCACACGCATGGAATCGTTGAGCGGCAGACCGGTCTTGACGCCGCGGACGATGGCCTCGACGGCATTGGGCAGTTCGTCGAGGAACCTGTCCTGATATTTGCGGCGCTTGCGGCTGACATACATGCGCGGCAGCAGATATCCGGCGGCGACGGCAAAGACCGGCGCGAAATAGAGCGGCACCTGCACGACGATCAGCAGCAGGAAGACCAGGGTCCCGAAGATGACGCTGTTGCGGACGAAGGCGGCCGGCTTGATGGTCATGCCGGCCTGGAACAGCAACTGCTTGAGCGTGACGCGCTTCTTCTGGTTGAGGGCGGCGGTCTGGCTCTTGAGGGTCTGCTGCAGTTCCTTGCGACGCTGATCGCGGTTGCGTGCGGCATTTTCTTCCAGCCGGTTGACCCGGACGTCACCCTTGAAGGTTTTCAGGCGCTGCTGTGCCCGCCCACCGCCCAGCGCCGCCGGCGCCAAGGCAAAGCCGAGCGCCGCGACGACGATCATGGCCAGCAATGCAATGCCAAGGGGGGCGAGCATGGTCAGGAGCCCATCAGTTCGTGCTGTTCGACATTGGACTTCTCGAGCGCTTCGACCAGATTGGCTTCCTCGTTGAAGTAGCGGGCGCGCTCGGCGAACTGGGGCTTGGTGATGCCGGTGGAGCGATGCCGGCCTACCAGCATGCCATTGGCGTCTTCGCCCATGATATCGTAGAGGAAAATATCCTGCGTCACGATCACGTCGCCTTCCATGCCGAGCACTTCGGTGATGTGGGTGATGCGGCGCGAACCATCGCGCAAGCGGGCGGCCTGAACCACCACGTCGATGGATGAGGTGATCATCTCGCGAATGGTCCGGCTGGGCAGGCTATAGCCGCCCATGGTGATCATGGATTCCAGACGGGCCAGGGCTTCGCGCGGGCTGTTGGCATGCAGCGTACCCATGGAGCCGTCATGGCCGGTATTCATGGCCTGAAGCAGGTCGAAGCTCTCGGGGCCACGCACTTCGCCGACGATGATGCGTTCGGGCCGCATGCGCAGGCAGTTCTTGATCAGATCGCGCATGGTGATCTCGCCCTCGCCCTCAAGATTGGGCGGGCGAGTTTCGAGCCGCACCACGTGGGGCTGCTGGAGCTGAAGCTCTGCCGAGTCCTCGCAGGTGATGACGCGCTCGTCCTTCTCGATGAAGGCGGTCAAGCAGTTGAGCAGCGTGGTCTTGCCCGAGCCGGTACCGCCCGAAATCAGCACATTGGCGCGTACCTTGCCCAGGATACGCAGCACTTCGGCGCCTTCGGGAGAGATCGAGTTGTACTTGACCAGCTGCTGGAGGGTCAGCTTGTCCTTCTTGAACTTGCGGATGGTGAGCGCGGCGCCATCGATGGCGAGCGGCGGGGCGATGACGTTGACGCGGCTGCCATCGGGCAGGCGCGCATCGCAGATGGGCGAGCTTTCATCGACGCGCCGGCCGACCTGGCTGACGATGCGCTGGCAGACATTCATCAGATGGGCGTCGTCGCGGAAGCGGACATTGGTCAGCCGCACCTTGCCGTTGACTTCGATGTAGCAGCGCTGGCTGCCATTGACCATGATATCGGCAATGTCGTCGCGGGCCAGCAGGGGCTCGAGCGGGCCATAGCCCAGCACGTCGTTGCAGATGTCCTCGAGCAGGTCTTCCTGCTCGGAAATCGACATGATGATGGATTTGAGCGCGATGATTTCGGCGACGATGTCGCGGATTTCCTCGCGCGCCGCCACCTGTTCCATGGTGGCGAGCTGGCTGAGATCGATGGAATCGATCAGGGCGTTGAAAATGGCCGACTTGGTGTGGAAATATTCCTTGTCGCGCGCAGCATCGGCGGGGGCGCGCACGTCGACGACCTCTTCATTGCCGCGAATGCGCGCGGCCATGCCATCGGTATCGCTGCCGCGGCGCGCCAGTGGCGCCGGTTCGGCGCGGGGCGGCGGGCTCTGCACCGGGCGCGCGATCTCGCCGACGCCGGGGGTGTTGCCGCCAAAACTGGTGCGCTTGCCAAACATAGTCATCTCACCATTTCAGGCTGCCGCAACGCGGTCAGGCCCGCTTCTTGAGGAACGAGGGGAGCTTGATCAGGCCCGATGACTTGCCCCCGACATGGGCAGCCTGGCGACCCGTCACATGCATGCCGATGGCACGATAGACGTCGTTGATCTTGTTGTTGGCGGCGACCTCCGCGATCATCTGGCCATTGTTGGCCGCTGTGCCGAACAGGGCCGCGTCAAAAGCCAGCTGACCGATCAGCTCGCATTCGACCGAGGCGGCAAATTCGCCGGGATTGATCTCGGGGCGGCGCGGCAGGCCGACCTTGTTGAGCACCAGCGAGGGCGGGGCCTCGGTGGGCCGCAGGGCCTTGATGGTATCGGCGAGGTTTTTAGCATTGCGCAGATTGGCGAGGTCCGGCTCAGCCACGATGACCACTTCATCGATGGTTGCCAGCGTGTGGCGGATCCACGCATTCCAGGCGTGCGGGATATCGAGGATCACCACGGGCATGGTGTTCTGGCACATGTCGAGGATCTGCTCGAACTGGCGCTCCTCGAAATCGAAGGTGTGGTCGAGCGTCACCGGTGCGGTCAGCAGGTTGATGTGGCTGGCAGCCTTGCTCATCAGGCGGTCCAGCATGGTCTGGTCGACCTTCTGGTTGGCGGTGACGGCATCGGCCAGGCCGTGCGGCGGATCCTGGTTGAAGTTGAGACCGGCGGTGCCGAAGGGCAGATCCATGTCGAGGATCAGACAGTCCTGGCGCAAAGCCGTGGCAATGGCCCAGGTGACATTGTGCGCCACGGTGGAGCCGCCGGCGCCGCCCTTGGCCGAGACAAAGCCGATGGTGCGACCGATCGGGGCGGCATTTTCGGAAGCGAACAGCTCGGTGATCGCCGAGACGATCTGGCTGGCCGTGGCCGGCAGCACGATATATTCCGAGATGCCGGAACGCACCAGTTCGCGATAGAGCAACACGTCATTGACGTGGCCGAGCAGGACCACCCGGGTCGAGGAATCGCACACCTCGGCAAGCCTTTCGAGCGCCGCTGGGATGAGCTCGGGCGAAAGCGTGCTCTCGACGATGATGAGGTTGGGGGTCGGGTTGGACTTGTAGGTCTCGATCGCCCCGTCGATGCCGCCATTGTGGGTGGTCAGCGCCACCTTGGACATGCGGCGATCATGGATGGCGCTCTCGACCAGCTGGGCGGTCTGGGAGTGTTCGCAAAAGGCCTGGATGGTGATGCGCGGAATCAGCCGCGCGCCGGCAGCGATATCGGTCGCCGGTTCGTCGGTCTTCCTGGTATCGGGGGTGAGAAAACTCATGAAACCTAATCTCCTTGACCGGGGGGCCGGTACGCTGCCCCTCAAGCCAGTGGCCCTGGGACAACGTCCTCGGGCCGGCTTGCACTAATCTGTTGTCGCCCGGCGCATGGTGGACAGGTTTTGTCACCGCGCGCCCGGCGCTAGTCGAGCACGAAGCCGACCGAACCCGAAATGCTGCCACGCATCTCGCCGGTCTGGCCAACGCCATACATGTTCTCCAGCCGGCCGAGAAAGATCGACTCCGCATCGGTGGCTACGCTTGAGGCATCAGTCGGCACCGGGATGGCATTGGCCGGGCTGGGCGCCACCAGATAGGGGGTGACCAGGATGACCAGTTCAGTCTGCTCGGTCTGGAAATCGCGGGACCGGAACAGGACACCGAGGATCGGAATGTCGCCAAGCCAGGGGAACTGCTCGATCTGCTGGCTGGACTTTTCTTCCAGCAACCCGCCGATCGACAGTGTCGTGCCGCTGGGCAGTTCCACAGAGGTATTGGCTTCGCGCTTGGTGATCGAGCCATTTGCCTGCGGTTCGGAGACCGAGGTCTCTACCTTCAGGCTGATGGTGCCGTTGGATTTGACCACCGGGGTGAACCCCAGCTCGACGCCATAGGGCTTGAACAGGACCGTGCGGGTGCGGGTGCCGTTGTCCTCTTCGGCAAAGGTGTAATAGGGCATTTCGCCGCCGGCGAGGAACGTGGCAGCCTCGCCCGAAATGGCGGTAAGGGTTGGCTGGGCCAGGACCCGCAGGGCGCCGCGGCCTTCAAGGGCGCGAATGGCGGCACTAACCGAGTTGCCACCGCTGCTGAAGCTTGCATCGACGCCATCGAGCGGGAAGGCATCGGTCAGCAGGCCGTTGGCGAACTGCAGCAGATTGGTGGTTCCGACATTGAAAGCGGCCCCCAGATTGATGCCAAGCTGCTTGGCGATGGTCCGTTTCACTTCGGACACGGTGACCTGAAGCATCACCTGCTGGGCGCCGGAAACGTCGAGAATATTGGCCACGTTTTCAGCGCCACCGGCAAACTGCACGGCAACTTCGGTGGCGCGGGCACGGTCTTCACCGGAAAGCACATTGCCGGTCAGGACCACGCGGTTGGTGTCACTGCCCAGCGTGACGGATTCGACGCGTATATTGGACCCCGGAATGATGCGGGCCAGCGCAATCTGCAGGGCGTTGCCAACCTGAGACGGTTGCTCAATGACGTTCACGTCCAGCACGGCAATGGTGCGGCCCATGTCATCGAGAAAGAAGATATTGGTATCGCCGCCCGTCATGCCCTGGACGATCGCCCGGGTCCGGCTGCGCATGATGGCTGCGGCCACATTGGGTTGGGACACGATGACCTCGGCCGCGCCGGCCGGCAGATCGACCAGTACGGTCTTGTTGATCTGCACCTCAAGCTGGCGGGTAGCGCCATAGGCGGCGGCCGAAATGGTCACATGGGTTTCACTGGCAGCAGCGGGAGCAGCGCCGAAACCGGCGACGGCCAGCACGGCGAACACAGCGGGGGCGATGAGCTGGTGGACGGCGCGGCGGCCGAGGTGGTGCAAAAAGTTCGTCATATTGTTCTCCACCTACTGCACCATCGGCCCGGCTGGTGCCCCGCCGACTTCGCTGGACGGCACCGACCCGCCGGTCGGGCTGCTCGGCATGGTCATGCTGGTCGGCTCAAGCATTGGCGCCTGACCGGTGCTGCCAGCCAGAACGCTCTGCTCCTTGCCGAAGCGGAAGACGCGAATGGCCTGGTTGTTGCCCGGCCGCTGCGTGCTGGCATCCTCGGCAAAATCGGCCACCGAGCGCAGGGTCAGCGACAGCTGTCCCTGGGTGGTGGCGTTGATCAGCGTTTCGGCCTGGCTGGGGTCAAGCTCGAGCGTGGCAATGGTCGTATCGTCAAACGTCACGGCCTGCGGCGCACCGCCGGCGGCAAGCTGTTCGTCGGTCTGTCCACCGCTGGCGCCAAGCTCGCCGAGGCGCTTGCCGATGGCCAGGATGCGCACATTGGCCAGAATGACGTCCGAGCGCTCGCCCGCCGCGCTCTGGGTGGTCAGGACAACATCGACATGGTCATTGGGCACGATGAAGCCGCCGGCGCTGGATACGGCGCTGACGCCGACCGAGACGCCGCGCATGCCGGGCTGGAGCACAGCCGAAAGATAACCTTGGTCGGTGGTGACCAACTTGGCCTGGCGAATAGGCTCGCCGGCGAAAAACTCAAAGCGCGCCACGGCGCCGGTCAGCTCGGCTGGCGCATCGGGCATGGCGTCGATGGTCACATAGTCGGCCCGCAGGGCGCCTTGCGGCCATTCCTGCCATTCCAGCGTCTCCACTTTGAGCCGCTCGCCCATGCCGATAGGAACACTGGCGACCAGTATCTGCGTCTTGGCCTCAGGGACGATTTCGGTAACGGATTGGGGTGCGGGGGCCGGGCCGCCGCCTCGGGTCACCAGAAAAGCAGCCAGGCCACCGGCAACCAAGGCTACAAGCAACAGGATGATACGCGCCGGCTTCATGACTCACTCCGGTTGTACTCAGGACGCTGGCGCCCAACTCGACCGGCTGAACCTTGCACCCAAAGGGTCAAAGTTTGGTTAATCGGAGCTTTGTAGAACCGGTTAACACTTTGTGAAATCCGGCAAAGCCGGACTCTGTATCACTGCGGTATTAGACAACAGAACGCGCTTGATCGGGCATTTTAGTCTGTGTCTGAACTGCAATCAGGCTGCCAGACGCTCGAATATAGTTGAACTGGAATAGGTCAGCAGGCCGGCAATGGCCAGGGCTATACCATAGGGGACGCCCGACTTGGGGTTGTGCAGGCGTTCGAGCCAGTCAAAGCGGGCCAATACCGGCATCAGCGGCAGATTGCGGAGGGCCAGTATGGACAGGGTCAGCACGCCGCCGAGCAGGGCAGCATAGACCAGAAAGGGCGCGGCCAGGCCAAACCCCAGCCACAGCGCCGTGGCCGCGGCCAGCTTGGCGTCACCGCCGCCAATCCAGCCGAATGCAAAAAAACTGAAGCCGGCGACGAGCACCACAAAGGCGCAGGCGACATGCATGGCTAGGACGTCGAGAGGCAACTGGACGGCAAGGGCGACGCCAAAGAAGGCGGCGACCAGCAGCAGCACCAGCTTGTTGGAGATGGTCATGGTGAGCAGGTCGGAGACTGCCGCCAGGGCCATGCCGGCCGGAAACAGCAGCAATGCGATGGTCGACATGCCCGGTGGGACCCAAGATTGATTGATGACGGTCCGAAATGTGCCGTCGAACGGTTAACAAACAAGAAAGGGGACCGCTGATGCGGCCCCCTGTTTCATGCTTGCAGCGACCAGACTGTTACTTGATCGAGGTGGTCGAGGTATTCAGCTTGCCGGAAATGCCGGTGAACAGGTTACCAAGGCTGTTGCCGAGGGCGGATGCGGCAACGATGATGCCGACAGAGATCAGAGCGGCGATCAGGCCGTATTCAATTGCGGTCGCGCCGGACTCGTCCTGCGCGAAGCGTGCGAAAAGGTTCATTCCCAGACTCCATTATACGTCATCAAGAGACGCCATCGTTCGACACGTTAGACATCGAACATGATGCAAAGCTATGCCGCACTTCTTGAAAATACGTTAACCGGAAGCCGACAACGTCCAAATTTGTGAATGAATTCAATATAGTTACCGAATTCATAAGCATATTTCTTGTATTTTAATTACATGCGACCCAGGTATTTTTTACTATCATTTTTCGCTGGGCAAATGGGCTCAAATGCAATTTCGCCACTCGCAGTACATCTTCCGATTTTCTCGCAATTTACTTCTATTGGCCAACCACGGCCCGCAGGCGGCGTTTGCCAAATATTCACCATTCGGGCGGAAAATGGCGTCATCGAGTATCAGTACCGCCGGAACCGCCATGCGCACCCACCTTGCCGTTTTTGTCCTCTGCCTGTCGCTCGGAAGCGGTCTTGGCATGGCTCCTGTCGCCGCCCAGGACGGCGCGCCGATCAATGTCAATGTGAACATGGCCCGGGTGCTGCGCATCAATGCCTCGGCCGCGACCGTGATCGTGGGTAATCCGGGCATTGCCGATGTAACCATCCAGGATCCGAAAACGCTGATCCTGACCGGCAAGAGTTTCGGCCAGACCAATCTGATCGTGCTGGACAATGCCGGCAATCCGATTGCCGACACCATCATCGAAGTGGTGCAGATGCAGGCCGGCGTCACAACTGTCTATCAGGGGCAGGCCCGTACCAGCATCGCCTGCGCGCCGGTGTGCCAGAACATCATCATGATGGGCGATGATCCGGCCTTTTCTGGCCAAGCCGTGGCTTCGTCCAGCATCATGAGCTCGATGGGCAACTAGGCCGACGGCCGGTGTTAACCCGCCATTAACCGCGCGGGCAGTTGACGGAACGTTTGCACCTGCTCCTAACCATCAGTTAGCCCCGCGCGGGTAGCCTTGCCCCATTGCAACAAGGCACAGCTGATGGCCACGGGATTGGGATCATTGATCGGACGGGCGCTGTTCTGCCAGCCGCGCCGCCGCTTCCTGCGCGATCAGCGTGGCGCCACGGCCGTCGAATTCGGCCTGCTGGCTTTGCCCTTCTTTGCCATTATCGGCGCCATTCTGGAAACCTCGATTGTATTCCTGTCCGGTCAGGTGCTGGAAAGCGCCGTGCAGGATACCAGCCGCTATATCCGCACCGGGCAGGCCCAGGGCGTCATCGTGACGGCAGCCGACTTCAAGGCCCGGGTGTGCAGTCGCCTCTACGGCATGTTCGGCGATTGCAGCGGGCTGCATGTCGAGGTGCAGACCATCAATGATTTCGACACGATGCCCATATCGGCGCCCGTCGACTGGAATTGCGTCAGCAATTGCCAGTGGAACAGGCCGGAGACCTATACCACTGGGGCGGGCTCAAGCATCGTGGTGGTGCAGGTCTATTACAAGTGGCCCATCATCCTGTCGCTGGGCGACATGACCCTGGCCAATCTGCCCGAGCAGAAGCGCCTGCTGGCAACCGCCACCGTGTTCCGCAACGAGCCGTATAGTTGATGGGGATGCGTGCCACATGGCGCCATTGGGCGCGGTCGTTCAAACGCGCGGAGAGCGGCGTCGCCGCCGTGGAATTCGCGCTGATTCTGCCCATCATGCTGATGCTCTATGTCGGCATGGTGGAGGGTAGCGCCCTGATTTCCATGGACCGCAAGGTGCAGACGGTTTCGGGCGCCGTGGGCGATCTGGTGGCCCGCTCCAACGGCGCCATCAGCATCGGTACGCTGGACAATTACGTCAAGATCGCCAGCGGCATCATGACACCTTACCCCACCAGCGACCTGGTGCAGATCGTGACGCAGGTTCATGTCGATACTGCTGGCAAAGCCACCGTGGACTGGTCGCAGCGCTATGTGGGACAGGTCCGTCAGAGCACGGGCGCCCATACCAAGGGCGCCGTCTATCCCCTGCCAGTCGAGGTCGTGGCCATTGCCAAGGGGGAATATGTCATCGTCACCGAGAGCGGCCTGGCCTATACGCCACTCTACGGCATCATCTTTGACTCGGCGGTCAACCTCTACCGCGAAAACTTCTTCATGCCGCGCTTCCGCGAGCCGATACTGCTGAACTAGGGCCGCGGCCTTGCAACGCTCCGGGCTGCATGGCACAAGCCGGATCAAGATCCCTCTTTTCCGGCAGATTCAGCATGACCGATACGCTCGTCCCCGTATTCGACCTTGGCGGCGTTTTCGTCGACTGGAACCCGATGTACCTGTTCCGCAAGCTCTTCGAGACCGAAGAGGACGCGGTTTGGTTCCAGCAGAACATCTGCACGCTGGACTGGAACCTCGAATTCGACGCCGGCGAAATCTATTCCGAAGGCGTCGCCAAGCTGATTACCCGCTTTCCCAAATACTGGCGGGAAATCCAGGCCTATGACCTGCGCTGGAAGGAAACGCTGGGCGGCTTCATCCAGGGCACGATCGACATCCATGACGAGTTGATCGAGCAGGAGATCCCGACCTTCGCCATCACCAATTTCTCCTGGGAGAAATGGGTCAGTTGCCTCGGCGAATGGCCGTTCCTGGAAAAGTTCGACGGCGTCATCGTCTCGGGTCTTGAAGGCCTGGTGAAGCCCGATCCGCGGCTCTATCGCGTGTTCAGCGAGCGCTATGGCATCGCCGGCGAAAACTGCGTCTTCATCGATGACAGCGAGCCCAATATCATCTCGGCCCGCAAGTTCGGCATGCATGGCATCCACTTCAAGGACCCCGTGCAGTTGCGCCAGGAGCTGATCACCCTGGGCCTGCCGCTCAAGGCGAAGTAGCAAAAGCAAAACCCCGGAGCGATCCGGGGTTTTTCGTTTCCGGCGTCAGCCGAAGCGGCCACCGCGCTGGATGACCTCGATCTGGTAGCCATCGGGATCGGCAATGAAGAAGAAGCGCCCCACAGGCACGTCGCCATTGTTGAAGTCGACCAGCTTGCGCGGGCCATAGCCGAGCCCGCTCAGCCTGGCGTGTTCGGCGTCGAGATCGTCCACCACCAGGGCGATATGGCCATAGCCATCGCCCAATGCATAAGGTTCGCTACGGCCGTGATTGATGGTCAGTTCAAGCTCGAAGCCGCCGGTTTCGGCCGCGAGATAGACCAGGGTAAAATCGGCAAAGGCCAGCCGGTCGGCAATGCGCAGGCCAAAGGCCTGGGTGTAGAAATCGACAGAGCGCGCCTCGTCGAGCACGCGGACCATGGAGTGGACGAGCTTGGCCATGAATTGAACTTTCAGTTGCCGTGGACGAGCGCAGCGAGGACCCCGCGCGTGGCTTTGGGCGCATAACGCGGCCATTCGAGCGCAGCTCTCATGGCCTTCTCACCTCAAACCGCTCCACCGGAGCGGTTTGCCCCAAGGGACGGTTCGAAGAAGACCGCTATTTCGTGCCGTACATGCGGTCGCCGGCATCGCCCAGGCCCGGAATGATATAGCCTTTCTCGTTGAGCTTCTCATCGATGGCCGCGGTGAAGACGGGCACATCGGGATGGGCCTCAGTAAAGCGCGCCACGCCTTCGGGTGCAGCCAAGAGACAAAGAAAGCGGATATTGTTGGCGCCGCGCTCCTTGAGCTTTTCAATGGCGGCGGTGGCCGAATTGGCGGTGGCCAGCATGGGGTCGACGACGATGATCAGCCGGTCTTCAAGGTTGGACGGCGCCTTGAAGTAATATTCAACCGGCTGCAGCGTCTCGTGGTCGCGATAAAGGCCGATATGGGCGACGCGGGCGGCAGGCACCAGGTCCAGCATGCCGTCGAGCAGGCCGTTGCCGGCGCGCAGGATCGAGGCGAACACCAGCTTCTTGCCCTTGATGGTAGGGCTGTCCATCCGCGCCATCGGCGTCTCGATGGAAACCATCTCCAGCTGGAGATCGCGCGTCACCTCATAGCACATCAGATGGGCGATCTCGCGCAGCAGGCGGCGGAAACCGGCGATCGAGGTCTCCTTGTTGCGCATGATGGTCAGCTTGTGCTGGATCAGCGGGTGATCGATGACGGTTACATTGCCGCGCGCTGGAGTCATGGGATCGCCTGCTGCTGAGGGTTGTTAAAGGAAGCTCTTGCCGTGGCGGCCAGGTGCCAGACCGAGCCAATGGGCTATGCTCTCACCTATATCAGCGAAGGTGGAGCGAATGCCAATCTCTCCTGCGCCCAGGCTTGGGGAAAAGACCAGGATGGGGATCTGCTCACGCGTGTGATCGGTGCCTGACCAGGTCGGATCATTGCCATGGTCGGCGGTCAGAACCAGCAGATCATCGTGCCGCATGGCGGCGATCATCTCGGGTAGTCGGCTGTCGAAGAATTCGAGTGCAGCGGCATAGCCGGGTACGTCGCGACGGTGGCCGTATTCGCTGTCGAAGTCGACGAAATTGGTCATGATCATGGCCCTGTCAGCGGCCATCGTCATGGCATCGAGCGTCTTGTCGAACAGCTGGGTGAGGCCGGTGCCCTTGATCTTGTGGGTGACGCCATGGCCGGCATAAATGTCGGAGATCTTGCCGATGGCATAGACCTGATGACCGGCCGCCTGGTTACGGTCGAGCAGGGTCGGCTCGGGCGGGGCAATGGCGAAGTCGCGGCGATTGCCGGTGCGCTTGAAACTGGCAGCGTCCTCGCCAATGAAGGGCCGGGCAATGACGCGGCCGATCATCAATGGCGCGGTCAGCTCGAAGGCGATCTGGCAGATTTCATACAGGCGCTCGAGGCCAAAATGGCTTTCATGCGCGGCGATCTGGAACACGGAATCGATCGAGGTGTAACAAATCGGCTTTCCGGTCCGGATACTCTCTTCGCCCAGTTCGGCAATGATGGTGGTGCCCGAGGCGTGCTTGTCGCCCAGAATGCCGGGCAGCCCTGCCCGCTCGATGAATTGCGCGATCAGGTCGGGCGGAAAGGTTGGCTCGGTATGGGGGAAATAGCCCCAGTCGAACGGCACCGGCACGCCGGCAATTTCCCAATGACCGGATGGTGTATCCTTGCCATTGCTGACCTCGCGGCCGACCCCGAAGCGCCCGCCCTTGGGGGTAGCGGACAGGCCAGTGGGCAAGGTGCCGGTCGAGAGCTTGATCGCGGCGCCGATGCCCAAGGCATCCAGATTGGGCACGTGGAGGGGACCGCTGCGCAGGCCGGCACGGTCGGCCTTGCCGGCATGGGCCCATTCGGCGATGTGGCCAAAGGTATTGGCGCCGACATCGCCGTACTTGTCGGCATCGGGTGCGCCGCCAATGCCGACGCTGTCGAGAATGCACAGAATGGCGCGGGGCATGGGTCAGATCTCCTGAGACGTGGCATAGGGCACGCTGTCGGGGATCAGCGCGTGCACGGGTGCCGCGGCGCCCAGCCGATAGGCGGCCTTGATCCGGCGTTCCGCATCGTCGGCACTGGCCGTATCGGCAGCGTGCAGCCGCGCGAGCGGGGTGTGCCCGTCAATCGTGGCGCCCAGGCCCACCAGGCGATCAAAGCCGACCCGGTGGTCAATGGCATCACTGGGCATGGTCCGACCACCGCCCAGCGCCACCACGGCCATGCCGACGCCGCGGGTATCAATCTCAGCAATCGTGCCCTCACCATCGGCGAACACGTCGCGGATGATCGGGGCGGCCGCCAGATAGGCGTCCGTCTTGTCCAGAAAGTCGCCCGGCCCGCCCAAAGCGTGCACCATGACGCCGAAGCGCTCGGTGGCGCGGCCGCTATTGAGCGCGGCTTCGGCCAGCAGGCGGCCGGCTTCGACGGTGCCGGCAACCCCGGTCATTTCCGCCAGCACGGCACAGAGCGACAGGGTTACTTCCTTTAGGCGCGGATCCTGGTGGCGGCCGGTGAGAAAGTTGACGGCATTGCGCATTTCAAGGCCATTGCCGGCGGCGCTGGCCAGGGGCTCGTTCATGTCGGTAATCAGCGCCCCGGTCTTCAGCCCGGCGCCATTGGCCACCTCGACGAGGCTGCGCGCCAGTTCGCGCGAGCGGTCCAGCGTCGGCATGAAAGCGCCCGAGCCGGTCTTGACGTCGAGGATCAGCGCGCCGAGCCCGGCGGCCAGCTTCTTGGAGAGGATCGAGGCAGTGATCAACGCGATCGATTCCACCGTACCGGTGACGTCGCGAATGGCGTAGAGTGCCTTGTCGGCGGGGGCAAGATCGGCGGTCTGGCCGATGATGGCGCAGCCGGCCTGGCGCACCACCTGGCGGAACAGGGCATTGTCGGGCTGGGTCTGATAGCCGGGAATGGCATCGAACTTGTCGAGTGTGCCGCCGGTATGGCCCAGGCCCCGGCCCGAGATCATCGGCACGAAAATGCCCATGGCAGCGAGGATCGGCGCCAGCATCAGACTGACATTGTCACCGACGCCACCGGTCGAATGCTTGTCGGCCACCGGCCCGTCGAGATCGGACCAGTCGAGTACGGTGCCGCTGTCGCGCATAGCCAGCGTCAGCGCCACCCGCTCGGGCATGGTCATGTCCCGGAAATAGACGGCCATGGCAAAGGCCGCCGCCTGGGCATGCGAGACCGTGCCCTTGGTGAAGCCCGCAATGAAGGTGGCGATCTCGTCGGCGCTCAGGGCATGGCCATCGCGCTTGCGGGCGATGACTTCTTGGGGGAGGAAGACCATTGATCGGCTTTCTTTCTTCGGGCTGCCGGCTCAGGCTCCGTAGGGAATCCAGACATTCTTGACCTGGGTGGCCTTGGCGAGAAAATAGTCGCCCTCAAAGCGCCGGTCGGCCAGATCGTAGTACAGGCCGCGGCTGGTCCAGGTCTGCTTGAGGTTGGAGGTCGAGGCCTTTTCCACCATGGTCGAGGCTTCGGCATTACCGGCGAACCACAATCCGTCGACACCATCATGCTCGGCCAGCGTCTTGGCCAAGGTCACGCTGTCGCCGGTGACGATATTGATGACGCCGGCCGGGACGTCGGAGGTTTCGATAACCTGATAGAGGTCGGTCAGTGACAGCGGCGACTGGGCGGAGGGCACCAGCACTACGGTATTACCCATGGCTAACGCCGGGGCGATCAGGGCGATCGAGCCCAGCAGCGGCCGGCTCGGCGGGGCAACAATGCCCATGACGCCGAGCGGCTCGATCATGGCCGCGGCCACGGCGCGCAGCGGCGGATTGTGCACAGCGCCATCATATTTGTCGGCCCAGCCGGCAAAGGCGAAGAGGCGCTCGACCGATAGGTCAACCTCCTCGGCGCCGTCGTGACCGGTCTGCAGCTTGATGCGGGCGGCGAACTCGTCGCGGCGGTAGTCGAGGTTTTCCGCGAGAAAATAGAGGATCTGCGCGCGGCTATGGGCAGGCGTGGTGGACCAGCCAAGCGCGGCGCGGGCGGCTTCCACTGCGTTGCGGATGTCCTTGCGGTTGCCGTCGCCGACCTCGCCGATCAGTTCACCCTTGGGCCCAAGCACCGGACGCGAATAGCCGCTATCGGGCCGCGCCTGCTTGCCGCCGATATACATCTTTGCCGTCTGGTCGAGATGGCTGGCATCGAGCGGATTGGCGGCTTTCGCCTCAACAGTCTTGGCAGCGGGCGCGGGCTTGAGATCCTTTTCCCAGGCCGGCTTGAGATAGGCGCTCATGCCCTCGCGGCCACCTTCGCGGCCGAAGCCGGATTCCTTGTAGCCACCAAAGCCGACCGCCGCGTCGAAATTATTGGTGCCGTTGATCCAGACCACGCCGGCCTTGATCTGCGGCGCGATGTCGAGCGCAAGGTTGATGTTCTCGCTCCAGATCGTGGCGGCGAGGCCATATTTGGTGTTGTTGGCCAGGGCCACCGCCTCTTCGGGGGTGCGGAAGCTCATGGCGACGAGGACCGGCCCGAAGATTTCCGCGGCCACCAGCGTATTGGCGGGCGAGACGTTGGTGACCAAAGCCGGCTTGAGGAAGCAGCCCTTGGCGGGCAGCGCGCCATCGGGTTCGTAGATCATCGCGCCTTCGGCGGCGCCGCGTGCCATCAGCTCGCGGATCCGGGCGACCTGGACCGGGGCAATCATGGCGCCGATATCGACGGACTTGTCCATCGGGTCGCCGACGCGCAGCGTCTGCATGCGGGTCTTGAGCTTGGCGATAAACCGCTCCTCGATGCTCTCCTGCACCAAGAGGCGCGAACCGGCGCAGCAGACCTGGCCCTGGTTGAACCAGATGGCGTCGATCAGGCCCTCGATGGCGCTGTCAATGTCGGCATCTTCAAAGACGATATAGGGCGACTTGCCACCCAGTTCGAGGCTGAGCCCCTTGCCGGTGCCGGCGGTGACGGCGCGGATGGCCTTGCCCACTTCGGTCGAGCCGGTAAAGGCGATCTTGTCGATGCCGGCATGGGCAGTGATGGCAGCGCCGGTCTCGCCTGCGCCGGTGACGATATTGACCACGCCCTTGGGCAGGCCGACGCGCTGGCAGATTTCGGCAAAAAGCAAAGCCGTCAGCGAGGTGAACTCGGCCGGTTTGAGAATGACGGTATTGCCGGCGGCCAGCGCCGGGGCGATCTTCCAGGCCAGCATAAGCAGCGGGAAGTTCCAGGGAATGATCTGGCCGCAGACGCCATAGGGCACGGCGTCGGGGAATTCACGGGAGAGGTGCTGGGCCCAGCCGGCATGGTGGTAGAAATGACGCGCCACCAGCGGAATATCGATGTCGCGGCTTTCCCGGATCGGCTTGCCATTGTCGAGGGTTTCGAGCACGGCGAAGAGGCGGGCATGCTTCTGCACGGTGCGGGCGATGGCATAGAGATACTTGCCGCGCGCATAGCCCGACAGCGCGCTCCAGCCCTTGAAGGCGGCGCGGGCGGCCTTGACGGCTGCGTCGACGTCTTCGGCCGTACCATCGGAAATCTGGGCCAGGCTCTCGCCGGTCGCCGGATTGTCCGAGGAAAAGCTCTGGCCGGGCTTGGTCCATTCGCCATCGATGAAATGGCCGAACTTGCGGTCATGGGCATCGAGCCAGGCATTGGCCTGTTCGGGGCCTTCGGGGGCCGGGCCGTAATCCAGCGACTGGAAGATTTGCGCGATCTTGTTCATCTATATTCCTCCGGAGAGTTTCCCGTCTGCGCGGGAACGGCGCCGTGCGTGCTGCTTGTCCGGGCCCTGCGCGCATAGCGCTCCGGGCGTTCTTCGTTCGAAACAGTCCACCGGACTGTTTCGTGGGCGCGATCGCGCCCAACACTCATCACACCATCGGCTGGCGATAGTCCGCCGCGTAGTGACCGGTCAGCCCATGTTCGAGCTGGCGTTCGATATCGGTCAGCAGGGTCGAGGCACCGAAGCGGAACAGATGCGGCTGCAGCCAGCCATTGCCCAGTTCCTCCTTCATCAGCGCCATGTATTTGAGCGCGTCGGCAGCCTTGGAAATGCCGCCGGCCGGCTTGTAGCCGATTTCGATGCCGGTCTCTTCGGCGAACCAGCGGATCATGCGGATCATGGTGAGGCTCGTCACCAGATTGGCATTGACCTTTTCCTTGCCCGTCGAGGTCTTGATGAAATCGGCGCCGGCCATCATGCAGACCAGGCTCGCCTTGGCGATATTGCTCTGGGTGGCCAGTTCGCCGGTGCCCAGGATGGTCTTGATATGGGCGTCGCCGCAGGCCTTGCGGAAGGCGCGGATCTGGTCGTAAAGACCCTGCCAATCCTGGCGCAGCACCATGCCGCGCTCGATGACGATGTCGATTTCCTGCGCCCCGTCGGCGACCGAAAGCTCGATTTCGCGCAGCTTGGTTTCGAGTGGGGCCAGGCCGTGGGGAAAGGCGGTGGACACGGCGGCGACGGGGATGCCGGTGCCTTCAAGGGCCTCCACGGCGGTCTTGACGAAACTATGATAGACGCAGACCGCGCCGGGCAGGATGCGCAGTTCTGGCACATCGAGCTGGTCGAGAATGTCCTGGCGCAGCGGATGGCGCGCCTTGGCGCAGAGCCGCTCGACACGGCCGGCCGTATCGTCGGCATTGAGCGTGGTCAGGTCAATGAGGGTAATGGCCTTGAGCAGCCAGGCCAGCTGATAGTCCTTCTTGACCGTCCGGCGCGCGCCGATCGAGCCGGCGCGGCGCTCCAGCGCCGAGCGGTTCATGCGCACCCGCTCGACCCAGTCGAGATCGAGCGGAAAACCGGGATTGCGCTGGTGCGGGATATGCGTGGCCTGCCCGCTCTGGGGCGCCTTGTCGATAACGCGTAGACTCATAGCTCCTCCACCAGCGCCGGAATGAGCCTTTTCAGCTTCTGGGCGCCCTGTACTGCCATGGTCTTGGTATGCTCATGGCTGATGTTTTCGCTCGACAGGCCCGCGCCCATATTGGTGATGGACGAGCAGGCCCAGATCTTCATGCCCAGGAAACGCCCGAGAATGACTTCGGGTGCCGTCGACATGCCCACCGCATTGGCGCCGAGACGCACGGCCATCTGGATTTCGGCGACGGTCTCGAAGCTGGGGCCAGAATACCACAGATAGATGCCTTCGCCGAGCTTGATATCCATGCCCTCGGCCAGGCGCTGCGCCTTGGCCCGCAGGTCGGGATCGTAGCAGTTGACCATGTTCACGAAGCGCCGGTCGGTGGCCTCGCCGATCAGCGGGTTCATGCCGGCATAGTTGATATGGTCACTCAGAACCATCAGGTCGCCGGGCTGGAAGCGCTCATCGAGCGAGCCGGCCGAATTGGTCAGCAACAGCTTTTCTGACCCCAGATCAGCCATTGCTTCGAGCGCCGGCCGCATGGCGGCAGCATTGCCGTGCTCGTAATAGTGCTCGCGGCCGGTCAGCACGGCGACGCGCTTGCCGCCCAGGGTGCCGATCATCAGGTCACGGCCATGGCCGGACACGCCGCCGCCGGGAAAGCCCTTGAGCTCGGAAAAAGGAATGGTGACCTTGTCCGCCAAAAGGTCGCCAATGGCCGACAGGCCGGAACCCAGCACGATGGCCGCCGCAATCGGCTCCTTTCCGGCGATCTTGATGATGGTCTTGCTGGCCTTGGTCATTTCGGCAGATACTCCGGCCCGAAGCTGTGCGGCAGCAGTTGATCGAGCGTACAGATCAGGGGCGCGCCGTCGACGCCATGGGAAATGATTTCGACATCGAGATCGGCGAACTCGCGGATGCGCTGGCGGCAGCCGCCACACGGGGTGACCGGCATGGTGCCGGGACCGGTGACGTAGATGCGCTTGATGCGCTTGGCGCCCCCGGCCAGCATGGCGGCGATGGCGCTGGGCTCGGCGCAATTGCCCACCGGATAGGCGGCGTTTTCGACATTGCAGCCGGTATAGATCTTGCCGTCATCAGCCAGGATGGCCGCACCGACCTGGAAGCGCGAATAGGGCGCATAGGCCTTGGCCCGAATGGCCTCAGCGGCCAGGAACAGCTCCTGGTCCCTTGATGTGTCAGCCATGTGCAATCCTTCTGTCAGTAGACCTCAATGGGTCGAGCGCCCGCGGCTAGCGCTCCTTGGTATAGGGCACGCCGGCGGCCTTGGGGGCCACGGCCCGACCGATAAAGCCGGCGAGCAGCACCACCGTCAGGATATAGGGCAGCGCCTGGATGGCCTGGACGGGCACTTCGCCAATAATGGGGAAGGACTGGCCCTGGATGCGGAACTGCACCGCGTCAAGGAAGCCGAACATCAGGCAGACCAGCAGCGCCGGGCCCGGCCGCCACTTGGCAAAGATCAGCGCCGCCAGCGCGATATAGCCGCGGCCGGCCGACATGTTGTTGTTGAAGCCGGCCGACTGGGCGATCGAGAGATAGGCGCCGCCGATGCCCACCAGCACGGCGGTGATGATCAGTGCCTGATAGCGCAGCAGGGTCACCGAAATGCCGGCCGTGTCGATGGCCTTGGGATTTTCACCCACGGCGCGCAGGCGCAGGCCGAAGCGGGTGCGGAACAGGATGAAGGCCGTCGCCGGGACGCATAGAACGGCGAAATAGGTGATGATATTGTGGCCCGAGATCAGCTCCCAGTAAATCTGGCCCAGCACCGGCACGTCGCGCAGCTGCTCGGCGAAGGGCAGTGTGATGGGGCTGAAGCGCTGGTCACCGCTCAGCTGGGGCGTGTAGCCACCGCGCTGGAACCAGCTCTGGCCGAGGAAGGTGGTGAGGCCGGCGGCAAGGAAGTTGAGCGCCACGCCGGAAATGGTCTGGTTGCCCTTGAAGTTGATCGAGGCCAGGCCATGGATGCCGGAGAACATCAGCGCCGCGCCGATGCCGGCCAAGAGGCCGAGCCAGGCCGAACCGGTGACGGCCGACATGGAGGCGGCGGCAAAGGCGCCGGCGAGCAGCTTGCCCTCGAGGCCGATATCGACGATGCCGGCGCGCTCGGAATAAAGCCCGGCCAGGCAGGCCAGGATCAGCGGCACCGCCAGGCGGATAGTGGAATCGAGAATCAGGGTGATGTCGACGAGATACTGTTCCATCACTTGGCTCCGGCCACGGGATCGGGCTGGGCCAGGATGCGCGACAGCGGGCCGCGCAGCATGTCGCCCATGGCGCCGGTAAACAGGATCACCAGCGCCTGGATGGTGACGATCATTTCACGGGTAATACCGGGCATCTGGAAGGCCAGTTCCTGTCCGCCCTGGTAGAGGATGCCGAACAGCAGCGCCGACAGGGCCACGCCGACGGGATGCCCCTTGCCCATAAAGGCCACGGCAATGCCGACAAAGCCGGCGCCGTTGACGAAATTGAGGATCAGCCGGCCCTGGACGCCGCCAACATTGTTGACCGCGACCATGGCGGCAAAGGCACCGGCCAGGGCCATGACGATCATGATCATCTTCTGGTTGGAAATGCCGGCATAGTTGGCGGCGACCGGATTATTGCCCAGCGCACGGACGGCATAGCCGAACTTGGTGCGCCAGATCAGCCAATAGACAAAGAACAGGGCGGCAATGGCCAGAAAGAAGGTCAGGTTGACCGGGGAGTTCTTGAACAGCTCGATGAAGGTGCGCAATTGCGGCACGCGGGTGATGGCATCGAGCGGCGCGCTCTCGTCGGAATTGACGCCTGCAGGCTTGAGAATGCGCGAGATGATATAGCCCATCATCGAGACGGCGATGAAGTTGAACAGGATCGTGGTGATCACCACGTGGCTGCCGCGCTTGGCCTGCAGATAGCCCGGAATGAAGGCCCAGAACGCGCCAAAGGCGGCGCCGCAGACGATCATCAGCGGAAACACAATGGCCCAGTGGGTGCCATTGAGCGCCAGGCCGACCAGGATGACGCCGAGGCCGCCGACATAGGCCTGGCCTTCGGGACCGATATTGAACAGGCCGGCATGATAGGCCAGCGACACGGCCAGCCCGGCAAAGATGAAATCGGTGGTATAGTAGAGCGTATAGCCAAAGCCCGAGCCATAGCCGAAGGCGCCATAGAGCATGATGCCGACGGCTTCGATCGGGTTCTGGCCGACGGCGAGCACGATGAGTCCGCCGACCAGGAAGGCCAGCACCACATTGAGCAAAGGCAGAAGGACCACGTCGGCCCAGCGCGGCAATGTGGTCATCAGTTGGTTTCCCTGCCGGAATTGTTCTTGGGGCTCATTTCCACCAGCGTCTGCTGGATCGGAGTCTCGTGCGCCGGCAGCGTGCCTGGCGTGGTGACAACGCGATCGGGGTGCGAGCCGGTCATCAGCAGGCCCAGTTCGGTTTCGTCGGCCGTGGCCGGATCGGCCTCGCCGACGATCTGGCCGTCAAACAGCACCAGGATGCGGTCGGAAAGCGAGCGGATTTCGTCGAGCTCGACCGAGACCAGCAGGATGGCCTTGCCGGCGTCGCGCATCTTGATGATCTGGTTGTGGATGAACTCGATGGCGCCGATATCGACGCCGCGCGTCGGCTGACCGACGATGAGCACTTCGGGATTGCGCTCCATCTCGCGCGCCAGCACGATCTTCTGCTGGTTGCCGCCCGAGAAGTTGGAGGTCTTGAGATCAATATTGGCCGGACGGATGTCGAATTTCTTGATGTAGTCGGCGGCCGTGGCGCGTGCCTTGGCGATATCGAGGGCCGGGCCATCGCCATAGGAATGCTGATAGCCCAGGATGGAGTTTTCCCACTGGGAGAAATTGGTGACCAGACCCATGCGCAAGCGGTCTTCGGGCACATGGGCAAGGCCGGCGGCGCGGGCGCGGGCGGCGCCATCGTCGCCCTCAAGCGAGAGCGGCTCGCCATTGAGACGGATGGTACCGCCTGCCTGGTCGCGCATGCCGGCAATGGATTCGAGCAGTTCGGACTGGCCGTTGCCGGCCACGCCGGCAATGCCGACGATCTCGCCGGCGCGGACTTCAAAACTCACATGCTTGACGCGCGGCACGCCGAAATCATCGGTGACGACAAGATCTTCGACCGAGAGCAGCACCTTGCCGGGATTGGCCGGCCCCTTGTCGACGCGCAGCAGCACGTGGCGGCCCACCATCAGCTCGGCCAGCTGCTCGGGGCTGGTCTGGGCGGTGGAGAGCGTTGCGACCATGGCGCCCTGGCGCATGACCGAGACGTCATCGGTAATGGCCATGATCTCGCGCAGCTTGTGCGTGATCATGATGATGGTCTTGCCCTCGTCGCGCAGCTTGCCGAGGATGCGGAACAGGTGATCGGCCTCGGCGGGCGTCAGCACGCCGGTGGGCTCGTCCAGAATGAGGGTTTCGGCACCGCGATAGAGCGCCTTGAGGATTTCGACCCGCTGCTGCTGGCCCACCGAGAGGTTCTCGACGATGGCGTCGGGATCGACCTCAAGGCCATAGTCGCGGGCCAGCTGCTTGAGCTGTTCGCGCGCCTTGGTCAGGGTCGGCGCCAGCAAAGCCGAGTTTTCGGCGCCGAGCACGACGTTTTCGAGCACGCTGAAATTGTCGACCAGCATGAAATGCTGGTGCACCATGCCGATACCCAGAGCCAAAGCATGGCGGGAATCGGTGATGGCGTGAGGGATGTCGTTGACGCGGATTTCGCCGCTGTCGGCTGTGTAGAAGCCATAGAGGATCGACATCAGCGTCGACTTGCCGGCGCCGTTTTCGCCGACAATGCCGTGCACCGTGCCGCGGCGGATGGCCAGGTGGATGTCGCGATTGGCGTGCACCGGGCCGAAATGCTTGTTGATGCCGATCAGCTCAATAGCCAGTGGCGCAGCAGCGGCCCTTTCGGGCCGCTGCTGGTGTGTCGGGTCAAGACTCGTCATCGATGAAAGTCCAACCCTGTTGGCATTAGAGCGACGGGCACTGCTTGTCGCTGCGGAAGTCGTGCACGGTGACGGCGCCCGAGATGATGTCGGCGGTCGCCTTTTCGACGGCGGCCTGCATTTCCGGCGTGATCAGCGCGGCATTGTTGTCGTCCATGGCGGCGCCAACGCCTTCTTCGGCGAGGCCGAGGACGATCAGGCCGGGGGCCCAGGTGCCGTCTTCAACGCCCTTCATGGCGTTGTAGGTGGCGACGTCGACGCGCTTGGTCATCGAGGTCAGCACCGAACCGGCATGCAGGTGGTTCTGGTTGGAGTCCACGCCGATGCCGAACTTGCCGGCGTCGGCAGCGGCCTGCAGCACACCCGCACCGGCACCGCCGGCGACCTGGAAGATCACGTCCACGCCCTGGTCGAGCTGGGACTTGGCAACTTCGGTGGCCTTGACGGGGTCGTTGAAGGCTTCAAAGCCGGTGCCGACATAGGTCTCGAGCACTTCGATGTCGGGGTTCACCGACTTGGCGCCCTGGGCATAGCCGCAGGCAAAGGCTTCGAGCAGGTCGAAGTTGAAGGCCGGGACGACGCCGATCTTGCCGCTTTCCGACTTCATCGCGGCCAGGATACCGACGAGATAGGAGCCTTCCTGTTCCTTGAACACCACGGACTGCACGTTGGGCAGGTCGACGACGGTGTCGATGATGGTGAACTTGGTATCGGGGAATTCAGGCGCAACGGTGCGCAGCGCGGTTTCCCAAGAGAAGCCCGGCAGCACGATCGGGTTGTTGCCGCGCGCGGCGAACTGGCGCACGGCCTGTTCGCGCATGGCGTCGCCCGAGATCTCCAGATCCTGGTAGGCGCCGCCTTCGGCCTTGAACTTTTCGGCGCCGGTATAGGCGGCTTCGTTGAACGACTTGTCGAACTTGCCACCGCCGTCATAGACCAGTGCACCATCGGCGAAGGCAACGCCAGCCATCAGCGCGCTGAAGGCAACGCCGCCAGCGACGGCCTTGGTAAGGGTCGAAATTTTCATAGATTGCATCTCCCTGTCTTGCACGCTCGCGCCGGCATAAGCCCCATCAGCTACTCGGCGTGCACTGGAAGCCGATACAATCGTGCAAACGGGCCGCTTGCAAGATGCAATTGCGCAATTTTTTCCGGTTGGCCAAAAATCGGGCAGCCGGGGTGACACGGGGGCGCGCTTTCACCCGGTAGCGGGCGCGCTCAGAGGC
>Ga0123337_10001929_pt1 | contig 24932 bp, 22 predicted proteins | sample frozenSSSSmetaG_FD_89792 | JGI IMG/M metagenome (GOLD analysis project Ga0123337, IMG submission 89792) | Glacier valley bacterial and archeal communities from Borup Fiord, Nunavut, Canada, to study Microbial Dark Matter (Phase II) -... | ecosystem: Environmental > Aquatic > Freshwater > Ice >...
ATGACAACAATGACGACCAGGAGTTCGACGATGGTAAAACCTGAATGGGATTTATTTACGCGTTTTTTAAACCCAAATAAAGATAACCCATTGTTTTTCATTAATTTTATTATAGCACTAGCGGTATACGTGAAACAATGAAAAATAATGGCGCAGTAAAATTGCGCCATTATTTATAAAATTTATTAATTATTCAGCTGAATTTTCAACAGCGCTGAGTAAATCATCTTCAATATTTTTATGACGAGCAGGTGCAACTGGTTTAGAAACTGCAACAACTTGTTCAATATCAAGTTCATAACCAGTTAAACGACTAGCAAGGCGTACGTTTTGACCAGCACGACCAATTGCAATTGATTGCTGATCTTCGTTAACATAAACAGTTGCGCGTTTGTTAGCTTCATTAATCACAACCTTTGAGACTTCAGCTGGGCTAAGTGCATTTTTGATAAATTGTTGAATGTCAGCATCATAAGCGACAATATCGATTTTTTCTTGATCACCAATTTCATTCATGACTGACTGAACACGCGTTCCGTGACCACCAACAAATGTACCGATTGGATCTACCCCAGGAACAGTACTTGCAACAGCAATCTTCGTACGACGGCCAGCTTCACGAGCAATGGCTTTAATTTCGACTGCGCCAGTTTCAATTTCAGGAACTTCTTGACGGAAAAGATATTCAACAAATTGTTCGTTGCTACGACTTAAAATAAGTTGTGGACCGCGATTATCACGTTCGATATCTTTAATAAATACTTTGATACGGCTACCAACGTTATAAAATTCACCTTGAATCTGTTCGCCTTGTGGAATAATGCCGTTAGCTTTGCCAAGGTCAACACGAATAACGCGTGGTTCAACACGTTGCACAATTCCATTAACAACTGTACCAATTTTGTCTTCGAATTCACCAAGAACAACTTCGCGTTCAGCTTCGCGTAAACGTTGCAAAACAACCTGCTTAGCAGTCTGAGCAGCAACACGGCCAAAGCTAGTAACTTCAAATTTCTCTTCAATAGTATCGCCCAAAACGACATCTTTTTTAATCTTCTTAGCATCTTTTAAGCTAATCTCAACTGCTTCAGAGCCAGCTTCTTCGACAACCTCACGAGATACGAATACGCTTGCTGTACCGTCGTTAATATTAAGCTCAGAACGAACTTCCTGATCACGTTGACCATTATCACGACGCCAAGCGGCGGCAATTGCCTGTTCAATAACTGACATAATTGTTTCTTCAGGTAAATTTTTTTCCTCAGCAATTGTATGAACTGCAAGTACTAGTTGTTTGACATTAATTTCTTCCATAATAATTCTCCTTTGTTACTGTATTAAAAAAGCCGACCTGCCGGCCGACGATATGCAAATGAACTATTTGTATTATAACCAACATTTATAATATTAGCAATATTACAAATAACTAGCTAGAAGTCTCAGTTTATTTTACGCAGACTCGCTATCTTAGTTTTCTCTATTCTTACATTTATAATGAACGCCCAGCATTAATTTCCTAAACAACGCACCGAAAGGCCGTAACTCTTGACGAACCAGGTACGGTACACCGTCGCGTCACCCGAATTCAAGTGACGCCTCCAAGCATTACCGCTCGACTCCCAACTCGACCACAGGTTAGTGTAAGACGACAGACTACTGAAGCCCCCGCCAGAGACGCGGATGCCAGCAAGCGGAATATTTAGACCTGAGCCACCACCAGACTTGAGCTGAGTGCCCGCAGTTGCAGGGCCAAGATATGTTTCGAGAGTCGTCCACTCACTGTCAGTTGGGATATGTGAACCAGCTGGACAGATACCTTGAGCGCCATTTGTAGTGACGTATTGCATAGCTTCGTCCCATTGGTATAGGCCTCCGTAGGTTGTGCAATTTGATTCAAGGTTATTGTAGCAATACTTTTCAAGGATACTATTATTAGTTTGGTCAGTCACGTCAGAAACCATAGTACCAACATTGAGATTAGCTTTGGCCCAAGCTTGAGTGCCGACAGCTAGCCAGTTAGCGGGATCTGTAATGGCCAATAATGAAACTGGTGGGGTGGTTGGTGCTGAATCATTAACTATTTGGTAAGTTGTCGTACCGTTAGTTGCATTTAATGCGAAGACTTTGGGATTAGCTGCATTGTTTGAGGCATAGGCATACGCATTACCGTTACTTGCTTTTAAACAGATTTCAGTAGTGCCAGGGGTTGGGCAATTGTTGGCGGTTGGATAATTACCACTGGCTTCAGTTGCTTGAAATAGTTTTATTTGGGTAGAAGCATTAGCTAGATCGGATTGCATCACGGCAATGTTGGCTTTTTGGGATATGCCTGCGTAGCTAACTATGGCTATGGCGGCGAGTATACCAATAACAACGATGACTACGAGGAGCTCAACGATAGTAAAGCCACGATTAGGATTAGATTTTTTGGAGATTTGTTGCATTATAAAAAAACAACTTCCTGATTAGTTAGCTAATTTTAGTTTAACATTAGCTAGATGGGCTGTAAAGTAATCACAGGTAACCAAAGCTGTGTGGAACAGCATGATTAGGTTCTCTATCCAAAACCTAAGGTAATTGTTGTTCGGGGCAGATATTTAAAATAGTAGTCATTGCATCATATTCAGATTGGGTGACCCAAAGGCTATACTTTTGTTTAACAGCGATTTGTCGCGCCACATACTGGCATCGGAACGATTTATTTGGCGGCAGCCAAGTCGCAGCATCACCGTCTGATTTTTGTATATTTGATGGACCATCAACTGCTAATAATTCAAGCGGATCATTTGCTAATTCTGTTCGACGTTCTTTTGTAAATTGTTGCGCACCTTTTTGCCAAGCATCGCCAAGGGCAACAACATGATCAATTTGAATTGCACTACTTGTCTCACTGCCTCTCACAAATACAATTAGCTTTCCAGTATACGGATCATTCAAAGTGCCACTCGTTACATTGCAAGATTCGTCGATTTGTACATCAGTAAGATCTCGATTTAAAATTATATTTCGCATATCACAACCATTTTTAGTAGACCAGCCAGATCCAAACTGCTCTCTTAAATAATTAGTCTTTGGTACACGCCCTTTAATCTCTAATGTGTTTAAGGCCAATATGGCAGGGCTAGATACGTTGACAGCAGTATTTGTATCAGTCTTAACTGGAATTTCTTCTTTGGATATATACGGAGTATTAGTAACAATTACAAAAGCAAAAATGGCAAAAATAATTTGCGCAATAATAATTCTTCTTTTGCGATAAGCATTAGCCATATATCTATTATGCACTCAGAATAAGCTGATTACGAATTGTCATTATTATTCAAAACTTCAAGAGCCATAAACACACTATCGATTTTCTTAATAAACATCGACAAAGTTTGGTCTTCAATAAACGAGCTCGAAAAAATCGGTATATTTATCGCTGCCGCATATCCAACTTCCATTGCCGTACTAATCCCAATATAGCCACACGGAGCATGTACCCAAAGAAAATCAGATTGAGAGATAGCAAGCAGATGATGTTTTTCGAGATTAAAATCTGTCTCGGCCTTTTCCGAAATATCTCTTACAAATAATACCGAGCTGGTTTCAAAATCCAACTTATGGGGAGAAAGAATTTGACATTGGTTACAGGCTAATTCGTTATATGCCCGCTGAAGACCTTCAACATCTTTATGGAAAGATCCAGAAAGCGTTGCGCGAATGATTCGCTGCATATCTAAAATTCGGTTTTTGTATATATTTGTTCAAGTTCAATAAAAGTTTTTAACCCAAGCCCAACCTCAAGCTCTGTATCAAAGCTTTTATATACATTTTCTTTATTTTTTATCTCATCAATTAAAAGCCATGAGTTTCGGCCACCATCAAATTGTTCAATGATTTCACCTTTTTCACCAGACCCATATACAATATGAAATATTTTATCTTCCAAAATCTCACCATTTTCCAAAGATTTGACGTGTTCATGATAAACTCCACGATACAAAAGTTTGGCAGTAATCCCCGCTTCTTCCATCAACTCTCGAGCGGCGCATTCAATTATCGTTTCACCCCAACGGATTTTACCACCGGGAAAACCCCAAAACCCAAAATATGGGTGCTTTAAGCGTTCTTGAACTAAGAATTGGTTGTTTTTATTTTGAATTACTAAAATAACTGCTGATTTTGGCTGTCTTTCAATTACATTTTTATCAGTATCAATTTTATTTGCGTATTCTTTACCTGCGCTCGTCAACTGATAATCACCATTTGATAATTTAGAAACATATTTAAGATCAACTAATCGGCCAATGTGAAATTTAAAGTAGTCACTATCAAGACCACTACTTTTTTGCAGATCAACAAATCGCGCCGACTTAACAAATAACAAATCTTTTAATACCGATGTTTGAACATTATGAATTTTTACTTCAAGTGCCATGATAATAACTCCTTACGGTTTAGAGTACCTCGAAAGTAATTATGAGTCTAGGGAAATACACTTCCGTAAAACTTTTTAGTGAAAGTTTAGCCACTTTGCTCTGCTACAATAGAGTAATGCAAACAGTCCAACAACTAATTCACCAATTTGTTCCAGATACCTATAAATTATCACTAACCTTTGATCGTCCAAATCGAACATTTGACGGAACCATTGCCATAGAGGGTGTAACACAGTCTGGGTTTGATAGTATTATTTTACATAGCAAAGATTTAAATATTAAATCAATAATATTTGATGGCAAAAATGCACAATATTCATATGGTAACGATGATGAGCTAATTATTACTCATCCTGATATCAAAAGTGGCAAACATATTTTATTTATCACTTATGATGGTAAAATTACAGACACAATGCACGGTTTATATCCATGCTATTTTGAACACAATGGAGTTAAGAAAGAACTATTAGCTACTCAGTTTGAAAGCCATCATGCCCGCGAAGTATTTCCATGCATAGATGAACCAGCCGCAAAAGCCACTTTCGGCGTAACATTAACGACCGAAAAAGATATTACCGTATTAGGGAACATGCCAGTTAATAGCCAAAAGATTGAGGATGATAAATTAGTTACAGAATTTGAAACCACTCCAATAATGAGTAGCTACCTACTCGCTTGGGTTTTTGGTGAACTTCATAAAAAAACCGCATTTACAAAAGGTGGCGTCGAAGTTAACGTTTGGGCAACGCCAGCTCAACCAAGCGAAAGCCTAGATTTTGCACTTGATATTGCAACTCGCTCTATTGATTTTTTTGATGAATATTTTGGAATTCCATATCCATTATCAAAATCTGATCATGTAGCATTACCTGACTTTTCGTCTGGTGCAATGGAAAACTGGGGACTAATAACTTATCGTGAGATTGCACTATTATCCGATCCTGCTACGGTATCAATCAGTAGCAAACATTACGTAGCCACAGTCATTGCACATGAATTAAGCCATCAATGGTTTGGTAATTTAGTTACCATGAAGTGGTGGAATGACTTATGGCTTAACGAAAGCTTTGCAACACTAATTGAATATGTAGCCGTTGATGCACTTGAGCCCAGCTGGAATGTTTGGCTTGATTTTGCAAGCTCGGAAAGTATATATGCACTTAGGCGAGATAGCCTTGACGGCGTTCAGCCAGTTCAAATTGAAGTTAACCATCCAGACGAAATTAATACATTATTTGATGGCGCAATTGTTTACGCAAAAGGCGCACGACTATTACAAATGCTACAACATTACATCGGAGAAAATAATTTCCAAATTGGATTAAAAAACTACTTCCAAAAATTTGCATATAAAAATACCGAAGCTTCTGATTTATGGGAATCATTTAGTGAAGTTTGTGGTATAGATATAGCTTTATTTATGAACAAATGGATTTCACAGCCGGGATTCCCCGTCTTAGACGTATCAAAATCAGATGAAAAGATATATCTATCACAAAAACGCCTAGCCAGCAGTCTAGCTGAGCCATCAGACTCACTTTGGCCAATTCCTTTAAACTCTAACGACCTAAGCCTTCCTAAAATATTTGATTCAAAATCAATAGTAGTTAATTCCGATAGAAAGTTGCCCTTAAGATTAAATATAGGTAATTCGGCCCACTTTATTACTAATTACAGTAATGAGACACTCTCACAAATTATTGAACAAATAAAGAATAACGAACTTCAAACAATTGACAGGCTACAATTGTTAAACGAACAAGCAATTCTAGCAAATACCGGAGTTATAAGTAGTAGTAAGCTGATACCACTAATCGAAGCCTATAAAAACGAATCTGTCGAATCTGTTTGGGATGTAATAGGCATTGCAGTTAGTGAATTAAAAAAGTTTGTCACCGATGATGAACGAGCCGAGTTAAAACTCCATTCCCTTATTATTAACCTCGCGAGAGAGCAATATCAAAGATTAGGTTGGACTGCAAAACCATTAGAATTAGAAACAGATACAAAACTACGAAGCATTATTATTGGATTAATGCTTTATGCTGAAGATTCAGAAGCTATTGCAACCGCTAACAGTTATTACAATTCTAGCCCGCTAGAATCACTCGACCCAGAGCTACGTTGTTTAATTATCTCAACAGTCGTTAAACATAATGAGAATAACGAATTAATTGATTTTCTGATCGACACTTATACGACATCTGATTCTGCAGACTTAAGGCAAGATATAAACTTCGGGCTAACTACAACAAGAAATATAGAAACTGCCAAAAAACTACTTAACTTAGTTACAGATAGCTCCGTAATACGAAATCAAGATGCATCTAGGTGGGTAATATATCTTATGCGAAATAGGTTCACAAGGACAATAACTTGGCAATGGCTTCGAGACAACTGGGATTGGATAGATAAAGTCTACAGTGGCGATAAGAGCTATGACGAATATCCAAGATATGCCGCAACAGCACTATCAACTCGAACGCAACTAAATGAATATTGTGACTTTTTTGGGCCACTTCAATCTAACCCATCACTATCACGCGTAATTATTATGGGCATTAACGAGATAAAAACTCGTGTTGATATAATCGAAAATGATGGACCTTTAGTTCGCGAAGCTTTGTTAAACCTCTAAAAAAGTTTCAACATATGGAGGAGTACTGCAAGTTGAAATAACGGCTAGTCGTAAATTTACATCAGTTAATTTATTTGAAAGTACATAAAATTCTGAAGCAAATTTCATTTGACATAATTTTTTAGATGTAACAGCAGCTAAACCGCCACCCTGGTCTGGATTTTTACGATATTTTACCTCAGTAAAATAGATAATGTCCCTATATCTTGAAATAATATCAATTTCGCAAAACTTAGTTTTCCAATTGCGATCAATAATATTATGGCCAGCTCGAACCAAATATTCCGCCGAGACAGTTTCAGCTAAGTCCCCTATCTGTTTTGTTGTTTTAGATTCGATCGTTTTTAATAGCCTTGCATCATTTTTTGGATAAATTAGCTCTTTAGATTTAGCATATTTTTGAAGTGGTGCAAAAGATAATCGATGAAGTGGTGTAACGCCCAATTTATTTATCGCCGCAATATGCGCTGCCGTTCCATAACCAACATGGTTTTTAAAACTATAACCTGGATAAACAGTATCCTGCGCAACCATATAGTTATCACGAGCAACTTTAGCAATAATTGAAGCAGCTGAAACACTTGGCACTATTAAGTCTGCCTTTTTCATTGTTGTTACATATTGGCCTTTATTTGTTGATGCTAAAAAATTAACCGTGCCATCAATAATAATTTCATGATATGGAGCATCAACTTGCTCAACGGCTTTTTTTGTCGCTAAAACTAAAGCCTGAGACAATCCAATCTCATCAAGCTCAGCCGCATCAACCCAGCCAATCCCAAATCCCAATGCTTTTTCACGAATTTCAATATCTAACTTTTCGCGCTGTTTTTTTGTTAGCTTTTTACTGTCAGTTAGGCCTTCAATTTTAGCTCCACCTAAAACCACAGCTCCAACAACCAAAGGACCAGCCCACGGCCCACGCCCAACTTCATCAATTCCAAGTATCATTTAACTATAATAACATCCAAATATAATTAATATTAAGTATCAGGTTGTTTGGTAAATTGATCTTTTAGTTTTGCGGGTCCTGCCGCTTTGGTTTCCCCTAGAATTTTTTATTGATTACAATAAAACAATTTTAGGGGGTCCCAACCAAACGTCACCCGAGATAGCTGGAAAATCAACTTTGCTATTTTTCGTAAGCCATCAATCTCACTTTATTACCCAAGTACGTCAACTATCATTACGTTATAACCAACAGACTGTGCGAAGCAGCCGAACGCCACGTGCTGACCAAAGGTCACACGTAGAGTGTGCTGTTGGTATAAACGTAATGAGAGTGGACGCTAGAAAAGCGATATACTTCAAAGTTAGACAAAAAATACCCGGACTAATCCGGGTATTTAAATTATAAGACTAATTATTAAGCTTCGTTGTGTCGTGCTTCGACTTCAGCTTGCTTAGCTTCCAAAGCTGCCTCTTCAGTAGCCTTTTCTGCCAAACGTGCTTCAGCATCAGCTTTTGCAACTTCTTTTAGACGAGCTTCTTCTAACTCTGCAGACGAATCGTCAACATCATTAACTGCTTCACGATCAAAGCTTTGGTTTTTGAGTCGAGCGCTTTTACCGCTGCGTCCACGTAGATAGCTTAAGAAATTACGGCGAACCTTTGAACGACGAACAATTTCAATTTTTTCAACTAATGGGCTATGGATTAAAAAGCTTTTTTCAACACCAACACCACTTGCAACTTTGCGAACAGTAATGCGTGAAGTATGAGAATCACGGCGATCAGTACGTATTACTACGCCTTCAAACACCTGAATACGCTCTTTTGTACCTTCTTTAATTTTTTGGTGAACACGAACCGTATCGCCGCTACGAACAGCAACTACATTCGCTTTTTTCTGTGCATCATTAACTTTTTTTATCAGTTCAAAACTCATATTATTCTCGCTTATAATTTATAAATACAATCAGTAAACAACTATACCACAGTGGTGGAAGTTTTGGAAGGGGTTTTATATAGCTTGATTAACTTCTTCAAGAGTTGTTTCACCGCGAAGGGCTGCAAGTACACCGTTTTCAAGCAAAGTAACCATTCCAGCTTCACGTGCTGTTCTTTCAATGGCTTCGGAGTTAATTTCAGAAATTTCACCACGTAAAAACTTTTGGATATTTTCGCCAACAACCATCTGTTCCATAATTATTATTCTACCCTTAAACCCAAACGGAGAAGATTCACTGACTACTGGCCTCCAAAGTTTAAACGAATTTAAATCTGGCTTTTCAACATGTGATGGTAGATTTTTTAAGACGTTTTGAACCCATCGTCGAGTTGCATCATCTGGATCGTATGATTGTTTTGTTGAATCATCTAATTTTCTAACGAGTCTTTGTGCAATAATCATACGAATTGCTGAGCTAAATATCGGATTAACACCAATTAGATCAATCATCCGACTAAATGCAGTTGATGATGAAGTCGCGTGAAAGCTAGAAAGTACTAAATGCCCCGTAATTGATGCCTGGATCGCTGTTTTTGCCGTGTCGGCATCGCGAATCTCACCAATCATAACAACATCTGGATCAAGTCTTAAAACTGAACGCAAACCATCGGCAAAATTTTGACCACCATTAGTGTTAATAGAAATTTGTGAAATACCAGTAATTCCATATTCAATTGGGTCTTCTAGCGTGATAATTTTGCGATTGGTTGTATTTAACGCATTGATAATACTGTAAAGTGTCGTCGACTTACCGCTTCCAGTTGGGCCAACCATCAAAACCATGCCTCTTGGATGGCTAATAATTTCATCAATTTCAGCTCGTTCAACCTTTGCAATACCTAACCTATCTAAATTTAGCATCGATTCATCAAAGTTAAACAATCGAAGTACGGCATCTTGACCATACATAGTTGGAATAGTCTCAACGCGAAGATTTAACAAATGAGTTACGCCATCACGAGTAATTTCTTTTTGCATATGACCAGATTGAGGTTCGGTTGCAGCCGTAGATATATTTGTTTTTGAAGCAAGTGTACCAAGTATAATTCGGTAGCGTTCGTTTTCTAGATCAGCGACTGGGTGTAAAACTCCATCAATACGCATTCTAATGCGCATATGAGTACGCTGATTCTCAATATGAATATCACTTGCCCCTAATCGATCTGCTTGATCAACTAAGTAATCAAATATTTCATCACTACCAACTGAATTAAGAGTCTTGCTAACTTCGTTTATTGTATTACTATCGCCATCGCGAGCAATTTGAATATCATCGTGAATTACTTTAACAACCGGATCATATCGATCCATAAGTTTGTTATAGCCGCCAACACTAATTAAAAAGAATTTAACATTATGGCCAGCGTCATTATATTGTTTTGTTAAATCACGAATAAATGACTGCGGTGTTTGAGTAGTAACACCAAATTGCCATGGCGATCCATCAATCCCTGAGACTAAAGGAACTAATCGATTTTGGTGCATAGTAGAAACATCAAGTATGTTTTCTGCAAGCGTAAGTGTATCGTCAAATTGGCGTGTATCAAGATACTGAAGACCCAAAATAGCTGCACGCTGTGCGGTAGCTTGCTCGTCTTGATCACGACGATTTTGTTGAATCTTATCTTCTTCCATTAACCACCATAATAGCAGAAAGCGTTAGCGTTTTATATGGTCAAAATAATGTCTATAAATACAAAATAGCTAAAGATTGCTCAATTTTTATAGTTGCCTTGTGTATTTTCAACCATTCATTGACAGCCCTTGCCGCACCTGGCAATGCCGAGTTAGCATAGTCGTCAACCACAATTATCGCGCCTGGTGCAAGTCGCGATTCAATTAATTTAAGTGGCGCCATAACTGACGCATAGTAATCACCGTCCAAAAAAGCAAAAGATATTTTTTCAGGTACGTCATTATTAGTTAAATCAGAAAACCAACCTTTTTTAATTTGTGGCATTGTCACACCGGCCTGAATCATATTCTTTATAAACTGCTTTTTTGATACACATAATTCACCAGGTTTGAAAGATTCGCCAAGAGGGCTTGTATCTTCTTTGGTTTTTTCAGGTAAACCCTCAAAAGAGTCATAAACATACAGTCGTTTATCGATTTTACTAGTCATTAAAGTTTTAGCTAAAAAGACACTTGTCGTACCGGCATAACAACCAAACTCAACTACATCACCAGGTATATTTTTATCAATAACCCGCTCTAACTCGCGAACAATTATTGCAATCTCTTTTTTATCAACCTGGTCAGAAAGTAAGTTCATAGCTTCTTAATCTAACAAGGTTATTATCTATTTGTAAATAGTTATTAAGATCATTTTGTTTTGTGGAGTATCTATTTCTTACCGTCCACTATCATTACATTTATACTAACAGCACACTCTACGTGTGACGCGTTAGCGTCAGCGCGTGGCGTTCGGCTGCTTCGCACAGTCTGTTGGGTATAAAGTAATGATATTGGACGTATTTGGGTAGAATTGAGAGATTTGTGACTTACGGTAATTTAAAACTAACAAGGATAACCTGCAAATAATAATAAAGTTGATTTTAGTATCCATCACGGGTGACGTTTGGTTGGGACCCCTAAAATTGTTTTATCGTAATCGGTAAAAAATTTTAGGGAAAACCAAAGCGGCAGGACCCGCAAAGCTACAACGGAGGCTATTCAGTTTTAGTGCTACAATAATATCAATGTCCAAAATTATTGTAATCGCCCATAATATACGGTCAACCCACAACATTGGGGCGATTTTTCGTACCTGTGAAGGTTTTGGCATATCGAAACTGATAATTAGTGGGTATAGTCCATATCCAACAGTGCCAAATGACACTCGCCTACCACATATTGGGTTAAAGCTTACTGAACAAATTCATAAAACAGCTCTTGATGCCGAGTCGATGGTCCCATTTGAACATCAAGAAACGCCAAATATCGCTGCATTAAAAGAACAAGGATTTACAATTGTAGGTCTTGAACAAGACGAGCGAAGCGTTATGCTTCAAGATTATATACCCCCACAGAAAATTGTTCTTTTACTTGGTGAAGAAGTTAAAGGCATAACTGATGAAATGCGTGATCAGTGTGATGATTTAATTGAAATACCAATGTTTGGTAAAAAAGAGTCATTTAATGTTAGTGTTGCTGCCGGAATTGCACTTTACGCACTAACTATTTAAGTGCGACACTTTCCTGACCTAAAATCTTAACTAATTCACCGATTAATACGTCACTTGCCTCTACCTTAAATGGCATCTTGATTGCTGACTTTTTTTCTGCGCCCAAAACTAAAACTATTTCGGATAATCCAGGAAACCTAGTACAAGTCTGTTTTAGTGATAGCAAAGATGTTTTATCGTCTGGATCTTTAATATGAACATACACTTTTTTAATAACTACAGTTTCCGGCATAGAAACAGATGTAGGTTTCGATGATTTTGCAGTACCAGGACCACTGGCAGTATTAACTGGCGCTTTTTCTCGTCTAGCATAGACTTTGCCACCAGGTTTTGGCTTATCCATTTTTTTGCCAATAGATTCATACCCATTTAACTCTTTATCAGACACAAACTGAATTTCATCAGCAATCATCTTGGCTTCAGTTCCTAAATTACCATCTCTATCTTTAGCACTGATTTTACCAGTAGCCCTAATTACGGCATCCTGAACTAACTTAGCGCCAATTTGTTCAAATAAATTTGGAAAAACAATAATTTCCCCTTCACCAGTTTTGTCCTCTAGCCCGACAAAGGCCATCTTTGTTCCACTTTTTGTAACAATTGTGCGTACTGTTGAAATCAGCCCACCAATCGTGGCTTTTTTACCATCAGCATCGGGTAACATTTGCGACAGTGGTATAGTTTGCTCTTCAAAATATGTATCATAATTATCAAGCGGATGGGCACTAACATATAGACCCATAAGTTCTCGCTCCCAAGCTAAGCGTTCACGATCGGTATGTTTTAATGGTGAAGGTTGCAAAGTAATTGTTGGCTGCAGCATACCAGCCGAGCCACCAAGACCACCAAACAAATCAGTTTGACCGCTTAAAGCTTCCTTTTGCAACTTTGAAGCAAAAGATTGAACCGTTTCAAGATTAAATAGCAAATCAGAACGATCACCCAATGTGTCAAAACCACCAGATCGAATTAGTGAGTCCCAGGCTTTTTTAGTGAATTTACCAGTTGAGACTCGTTTAGCAAAATCTTCTACACTAACAAATTTTCCATCTTTTCGAGCCCTCAATATTTCTTCTACTGCTCCAACACCAACACCTTTAACAGCGGCCATGCCAAAACGAACTTCTTTTTTATCAGGCACAACAGCAAATTCGACGAAACCTTCATTTACATCAGGTGGCAATACTTTGATGCCCATGTGTTTACATTCATTAATTTCAATCGCCAGTCGATCTATATCACCCTGGTCACTAGTCATCAGAGCGGCCATGAAAGCCTCTGGGTAGTGCGCCTTGAGGTAAGCGGTCCAATACGCAATTAGACCATAGCAGGCAGCGTGTGACTTATTAAAACAGTAATTAGCAAACTCTTCCAACTGAGTCCAAAATTTTTCAGCCAGCTTAGGGTCAGCACCGCTAAATTTAACCGCACCTTCAACGAAGTCGACTTTTACTTTACGCATCAAATCAATCTTCTTCTTACCAACAGCTTTACGAAGTGTGTCGGCTTGACCACCCGTAAATCCGGCAAAATCTTTTGAAATCTGCATAAATTGCTCTTGGTAGACCAAGATACCATAAGTTTGCTCAAGTGCGTTTTCAAACTTGGGATGCAAATAAGTTATCGGCTCTTTACCATGTTTTCGCTTAATAAAACTATCAATAAATTGCATAGGACCTGGTCGATATAACGCAACCATAGCAATAATGTCATCAAATTTAGTTGGCTTTAAATCCCGAAGATAGCGCTTCATGCCAGCTGATTCAAGCTGAAAGACACCGGTCGTATCACCACGTTGCAACAATTCGTAGGCTGGGGCATCATCAAGTGGCAACGAAGACAGATCAATCTTTACTCCATATAGCTTTTTGATAATACGCATACAATTATTGATAATAGTAAGATTTGATAGTCCCAAAAAGTCCATTTTAAGTAGACCCAATTCTTCAACTTGCGGAGCTGGAAATTGAGTCGTTACAACACCCTTTTGGGCATATTCAAGTGGCATATATTTAACAAGTGCTTCCGGTGCAATTACCACGCCACAAGCATGTACACCGTGAGAGCGAATCGTTCCTTCGAGCCTAATTGCAAAATCAAACACCTGTTTAGCCATAGGGCTACTTTCATATGCCGCCTTTAAATCCGGGTCATTAGCGACACTGACTTTTAATGGAATATGATGACCTTGCGCAGGTTGCGGAACAAGCTTAGCTAACCGGTCACTTTCGGCATATGGCATTTGCAGAACCCTAGCTACGTCACGAACAGCTGCCCTAGCTGCCATTGTTCCAAACGTTACAATATTTGAAACATGATCTTCGCCATATTTTTTAGCACAATATTGGACAACTTCATCGCGACGTGTATCTTGGATATCGATGTCAATATCTGGCATTGATATACGATCTGGGTTTAAAAAACGCTCAAAGAGTAGTCCGTACTTCATTGGGTCAAGTTCGGTAACTCGCAGAGAATAAGCAATGATTGAACCAGCGGCACTACCACGACCTGGTCCAAAAATAATTCCCTGGTCTTTGCCCCAGTTAATAAAATCTTGAACAATCAAAAAATAACCGTTAAAGCCCATACTGCCAACCACGCCAAGTTCGTAAACCGCACGCTGTAACACATCTTCTGGAATATGCAATTTGGCCTCGTCAACACTCAGTTCTGCAATTTCTTCACGGGCTAATTTGCCATAACGCCAAGCAAGACCGCGATAAACTAATTCGTGCAAATAAGTCGCTTCATCTTCACCATCTGGAGTTAAAAATTTAGGAATTAATATTCCACCCAGCTCCAATGTTACATGACAGCGATCAGCAATTAACTTTGTGTTTGAAATAGCTTCAGGAAACTCTTTTCCCCAACGTCCAATAATTTCAAGTGGATCAGTAACGTGAAGGTCAAAGTTTTTTAAGCTCATTCTCTTTTCGTCACTTAAAAAGGCGCCTGTACCAACGCAAAGCAAGATTTCATGAGCATCTTGATCGCCGTGCATTAAATAATGTCCATCGTTACTCACAACAAGTGGAATATCAAGTTCTTTTGACATTTTTTGCAAGCCGGCATTAACCTTTGTTTGCACATCCCAGCGGCATGGACTGTCTGGGTGACCATGGTCCTGCATCTCGAGGTAATAACGATCACCAAAAATTGACTTATACCATTTAGCAATATTTGTTGCTTCTTCATAGTTACCACTGCTTAAACTTTCACCAACTTCTCCACCGGCACAACCAGAAAGAATAATTAAACCTTCGTTAAACTCTTCAATTAAATCATGGTCTATGCGTGGCTTATAATACATACCTTCTAAGTTAGCGGTCGTGCTAAGACGCATTAAATTATGGTAGCCAACGTCATTCATAGCCAAGACCGTTAGATGAAACCTGGCTTTATCCTTCGAAGGATCACGGTCATGTCTTGACCTAGATGCTACATAAAACTCTTGCCCGATGATAGGTTTAATGCCAACATCATTTGCAGCCTTATAAAATTCTACGGCACCAGACATAGTACCGTGATCGGTAACGGCTACTGCTTCCATACCCATTTTTTTTACTTGTTCAACTAAATCAGGTATCTTTGTTAAACCATCAAGTAGGCTGTGGTGTGTGTGATTATGTAAGTGAACATAATCCGACGGCTTAAGTTCAATAACCCCCATATATACCTCCCAGTATACCTAAATCCAACCTAGTTTGCATGTAGTAAAAAACAATTATATAAATTAGTGCTGAATTGCATTAATTATTTGGTTGATATATTCGCCAATAAATGGGAACCAGCCAGCAAATTGGCTCAAAATCCAAATGATAATTGCCACAAGAACAGTACCACCTAATAAGGCGCCAAAGCCAAAGAAAATACCGCGTACAAAATTAGTTAAATAAACCCGATGTTTATTTGTATTAAAATCATAGAATAATTCTTCGATTATTTGACGACGAGCCTCGCGCTCGGCATTATTTTTAGCTTTAAGCACTGACTTTTTCATTGATGCTATTTTTTGCTAAAGAAGCCTTTTTTAGCACCATCAATAGCACGTTCTGTTCGATCTTTTAATTCGTTTGTCTTAGCAATAACATCTTCAGAAACATCTTCAGCTTTAGCTTTAACATCATCAACTACTATGCCGGCTTCACTTGTGACTTTATTAATCTTGTCTGTAACATTTGCCTTAACATCGCCAGCTGCAACTTTAATTTCAGCTCGTGTCTCTTTACCACTTTTTGGGGCTGTAACGATTCCAGCAACAAAGCCAGCTACGATACCAATTAATGCACCTACTGCAAATTTACCTTTTGACATGATTATTTCTCCTTATTACTTTTCTTAAAAAATTTTAACAACTTACTGACAATCTCGGCTAAAAACATTGGTGAAGTCACCTGGACAACTCTTGAAACAATCGATTCGATATCACCAACTGTTTTTTCAGCAGATAGTGATATCTTTTTAATTTGACGAGTAAGTTTTATAAGATATGCAAGTAATATAATGCCAAGTATTAAAAAAATGGCCAAAAATATCGATAATATTATTACAAGGATTTCAGCTGCTAAATTCATTATTTATTACCATTTCTGCTACCCTTATAATTGGTAACCTTAATGCTTATATAATAGCACTAAAATTGATAATAAATCAAATAACAATCTTTGTTTTTATTTAGCTTATTCTATAATTTTTTGTCTAACCGTTTTTGAAGATATTCAGCAAAATCACAACCATATTCAGGGCTCTCTAGTGCTACGTCAACAATAGCCTCAAGATACTTCAACTGATTACCAGTATCATGCCATACGCCTTCTATAAAACAACCATACACATCATCTTTGCGAGCAAGTTCATTAATACTATCTGCAAGCGTAATTTCACCATTTAATCCAACTTTTTCTTGAGCAATTATTGGAATAATGTCAGGCGTTAATAAATAACTACCAACTGATGCAAAAGTCGAAGGTGTATTAGCCTCACCTGGCTTTTCAACCAAACCATCCAATTTAAAGACACGATCTGATAATTGTTTGCCAATCTCAACCATCCCATATTTATCAGCATCTTTTTTGTCAACTTCAATTAAAGAAATGACTGATTTTCCGGTTTTATTATAAACTTCTTTTAGCTGCAATGGCCAAGCGGTTTTTGATCTAAAAAAGTCATCCGCAAAGAAAACAAAAAACGGCTCGTCATCATCAATTAAATGCTGTGCATTCAATATTGGACGGGCATTTCCTTTAGGTGATCCTTTTTGGCGAACATAAACAAAGTTGGCAAGCTCAGCAACGGCCTTAATTTGATCTGCCTTATCGTCTTTTCCCTTTTCGCGAAGTTCGGCCTCAAGTGCGTCACTACGATCAAAATGGTCCTCAATCGAACGTTTAGTACTACCGGTTACAATAATAATATCCGTCACACCAGCAGCTACCGCTTGTTCAACTATTAATTGAATAACAGGCTTATCAATAATCGGTAACATTTCCTTAGGCATAGCTTTTGTTTGAGGCAAAAACCTCGTTCCAAGTCCTGCTGCACAAATTATAGCCTTAGTTGGTTGTTTCATAGTATTACCACCCTTTCTCTAATTAATCTTTGAGCTAATGCTGGATTTGCTTTACCTTGTGATTTTTTCATAACCTGTCCGACTAAAAATCCAATTACTTTGTCATTACCATTTTTTAGATCTTCAACAGCTTTTACGGATGAAGGATCACTTAACACTTCATCAACAATAGCAATAATCGCACTTTCGTCACTTACTTGAATAAGATTTTTTGCTAGTGCAATAGACTTTGGATCTTTGGCGCTGCTAATCATTTCAGAAAATACTTCTTTTGCAGCCGTTGAACTTAATTCATTCGAATCAACCATTTTAGACAAATCAATATAAAAATCATCAGGTATTGATTCCCCATAAGACAAAAAAGTGCCATCGGCATCTACTAGACCACTTACAACCGTTAATAACCAAAGGCTAACACGACGAGCAGTCGCAATATCACCAGATTTTTTAAATACACGTTGGAGCAATTGAGCAGTTGATTGCGACAAAAGTAAGGCATTAATTACAGTGCTATCAAGTCCCAAATCTTTCCAAGCGTTTCGATAAAACGATGGCAAAGCTGGCATTTTTGACTGAATTTCGCTAACTTCTTCTTCCGTTAATACAATTGGCGGAATGTCAGCATCGGGCATATAGCGATAATCTTGTGCGTCTTCTTTGCTTCTCTGACTTGAGGTTTTCTGCTTGGCATCATCCCAACCACGAGTCTCTTGCACAACTTTTTCACCACGTTCCAAAATTTCGATTTGACGTTTAAACTCAAACTCAGCCGCTCGCTCAACACTTCTAAAGGAGTTAAGATTTTTTACTTCGGCACGAGTACCTAATTTGTCGGAACCTTTTAAAGCAGCCGATACGTTAACGTCAAAGCGCATATTGCCATGATAAAGATCACCACGAGTCACGCCGGCGTATGTCATTAAATTATATAATTCTGTAGCATAGGCTTTTGCTTGGGCTGCCGAATGAATATCTGGCTCGGATACGATTTCAATCAATGGCGTACCAGCGCGGTTAAGATCAACTAGGCTGTAACTACCAAAATGAGTTAATTTACCCGCATCTTCTTCCAAATGAGCGTGATTAATTCGAACGTCAATCGAGCTACCATCTTCAAGCGGAATATTAATACTTCCAGCCAAAATAATTGGTTGGTACATTTGGGTCGTTTGGTAGCCCTTTGGTAAATCTGGGTAAAAGTAATGCTTGCGATCGAATCGACTAATATGTGCAATTGGGCTATTTAAAGCTTTACCAGCTTTAATCGCCAAATCAACAGCGCCACGGTTTAATACTGGCAACATACCAGGAAGCCCATAATCAATTGGACTAATTACACTATTTGACTCTTTGTCACGTTCGTCATTATCGGCGCCACTAAATAACTTTGTATTAGTAGCTAATTGAACATGACACTCAATACCAACCGTCATCTCATACTTTGCTAATATTTCGTCTGTTAACATATTAAATAGCCCCCAAATCTTTCAATGCTTTTTTAAAGCCAGCTAGTGCATAACGAGCCTCATCATAAGTTACATATGCATCGGATTCATGCGCGATCCGATTGCGTAACTTGTGTGCATTCCAAATACCATTATTATCACTAAACTTATTATTAGCATTTTTCATCCGCTCGCCCATTGTTTCTCCCCTAAATCCACATTCTCGCAACGCTTGATCGACTAATTTATCAGCATTTAAAACCGACAATTGGTAGCTAGAAGCCTCATCTCGTTTTAATTGATTTTCAATTGAAAGGTATTTTACGCGATAGTTTTCGACGTTTAGGCGTTTACGACAAGTATTTGAGGTTAGCCTACTAATAAAAGCTAGCAACAGTGCACCAACTATAATAAGGGCTGCAAAAAAGAAAATTATTGATTGATCCATTATTTTATCTCCATTGAACGAGCTAATGATAAGAGCGCAGCATCACTTTGCCTAGGTCCGATTAATTGTACACCAATTGGTAAACCAGATTTATCAAAACCAGCCGGGACACTAATTGCAGGCAAGCCCGCAAGTGAAGCTGGCACGGTCATAATGTCTTCCAGATACATCTTTATAGGATCACTAGTGTTATCACCCAGTTTAAAGGCTGTTGTTGGTGCGACCGGTCCAATTAATGCATCGTATTTACTAAATAATTCATTAAATTGATTAATCAATAAAGTTCTAGCTTTTTGAGCTTGCAAATAATAAGCATCAAAAAAACCACTTGAAAGTACATAACTACCAATCATGATTCGACGTTTATTTTCAGTTACAAAACCTTCGTCCCTGGTTTTACCATAAAGTTCGGCAAGTGTTTTTACACCTTCGGCACGATGACCATAACGAATACCATCAAATCGAGCTAGGTTGCTGCTAATTTCGGCCGGTACGATAATATAGTAAATCGCAAGCGCATACTCAATCATTGGTAATTCAACTTCTTCAACAGTATGTCCAGCCGCACGTAACTGATCAGCGTACTGGTTAATACAATTACGGACATCAGTATCAACTCCATCAGCCATAAATTCTTTGATTAGACCAATTTTTTGAGCTTGTTTTGTTTCTGGCTGAACTTGGAAAAAGTCAGGTAAAGTTGTCATATCTCGTATATCACGTCCGGCAATAATATCCATAACAAATTCTGCATCAGTAACATTAGAAGTCAAAGATCCAATCGTATCAGTACTACTAGCCATTGCAACCACTCCATAGCGACTAACCGTACCATAAGTTGGTTTTACGCCAACAACGCCATTAAAGCTCGCTGGTTGACGAATTGAACCACCAGTATCAGTACCTAATGCAAATGGCACAATATTAAGTGCCGTAACAACAGCTGAACCACCGCTACTACCACCAGAAACCCGAGTTGGATCAATGGCGTTTTTTGTAGGCCCAAAAGCTGAGTTTTCAGTACTTCCACCATGTGCAAAAGCATCTAAATTAGCCTTACCAATACAAATTGCACCTTCGGCCTCAAGTTTTTCAACTGCAGTTGCCTGAAGCGGTGCATTAAACTTTTCAAGCATTTTACTGGCCGCTGTTGTTGGAGCTCCAAATGCTAAAAAGTTATCTTTAACTACGAATGGAACGCCAGCAAGTTTGCCAGTGGTTTTACCAGCGTCAACATCATCAGCACGAGCCAAAGCACGCTCTTCTGTTAAATTCAAAATTGCATGATATTCATCATTGTCTTTTGAAAGTTTAATTGCGTTTTCAACCACTGCACGGGCAGAGCTGTTTTCGATTTGTTTTTTGATATCTGAAATAGTTGTCATTATAATACCTTTGGAACCTTAACTTGGTTATTTGTTGATTCTGGCGCAATTGCCAACAAATCATCCCTATTAACACCATAATCAATCACCGAATCATCTCGCCACACGTTTTCAAGACCAGTTACCTGATAAGTTGGTTCGACGCCACTAGTGTCTAATTCACCTAGTTTTTCAACGTAACCTAAAATATTACTAATATCAGTCCTAAGACCATCAATTTCATTATCATCAAGCTTCAAGCTAGAAAGTTGCGCTAAATGTAGCACATCATCACGAGTTATTTGTGTCATACCGTATATTATAAACCAAAACAGGCTAAGTTTGCACTATATGATAAGAAATTAATTAATAAATTTGTCATCACTACATTAGTTTTGTAGGATATCATTATTCTACCGTCACCTCTCGTTACATTTATACCAACAGCACACTCTACGTGTGACTTCGTCAGCACGTGGCGTTCGGCTGCTTCGCACAGTCTGTTGGGTATAAAGTAATGACAGTTGACGTACTTAGGTAATATTGAGAGATTAATGGCTTAAGGCAAATAGAAAGGTAAATTTTAGTAGTCATCACGGGTGACGTTTGGTTGGGACCCCTAAAATTGTTTTATTGTAATCAATAAAAAATTCTAGGGAAAACCAAAGCGGCAGGACCCGCAAAACTAAAGTTAATTGAATTTAACCTAAAAAAATACCCCATCGCTGGGGTATTTAGTTTTATCGTCTTGCGTCGATAAATGTGTGAGCATGTCCTGATGCACCACCACGGCCAGTACGACCAATACGGTGAATGTAATCTTCGTAATTTTGAGGTGTATCAAAGTTAATAACGTGAGACACATTTGGGATGTCCAAACCACGGGCAGCAACGTCGGTTGCAACCATGACTCGTACGCGACCATCTTTAAATTGCTTTAAAGCGCGGGCACGTTGAGATTGGTTTTTATTTCCGTGAATCGCAATTGACGAAATACCACTGTTATCTAAGTGATCACTAAGTCGCTGAACGCCAAACTTAGTTTCACCAAAGACTAGAACTTTTTCATACTCTGGACCACGTAGCATTTCAGTCAATAACTCAACCTTATGAGTTTTATCACGAGCTTCGATAACATCTTGCTCGATATGCTCGTTAGTTTCGCTAGTACGAACTGATATCGTAATTGGATTTTTTGTAAAGTTACTTACAATTGCAGAAATATCAGGTGTAATCGTAGCGCTAAATAGTAATGTCTGGCGATCACTTGGAGTTTGACCCAAGATCGTACGAATATCAGGCAAGAAGCCCATATCTAACATTCGGTCAGCTTCATCAAGTACTAAAGTATTTACGTTTTCAAGATTAACAAACTTTCGGTTCATTAGGTCTTTCAAACGACCTGGGGTACCAATAATAAAGTGTGGACGACGTTTTAGATCGCGAATCTGTCGGTCAACAGGTACGCCACCTACCACTAAAGCTGAATATAAACCTAAACCTTGACCGAATAAACGAAATTCTTCGTCAATTTGTTGAGCAAGTTCACGAGTTGGAGCGATAATTAAAACACTTGGGCGCAAGTTAACACCAGTTTGGCGTTCAAGGATTGGCAATAAAAAGGCAGCTGTTTTACCAGTACCGGTATTTGCTAGACCAATAACGTCTTTTCCTTCAAGAATATGAGAAATAGCTTGATCTTGGATAGAAGAAGTACTTTCATAGCCTCTTTTTGCGATATTAGCTTGTAATTGTGGGCTAAAAGCAAAGTCAGTAAATTTATTTACGGAAACATAGGCGACTTCTTCAGCTTTTGGAGTAGCTTTGTTAATAAATTTGCTAGGGTTAATATATTTCTTATTTGCACCGCCGCGTGATCCGCCGCTACGTCCACGATTAAAACTTGGTCGTCCGCTAGCTGCGTGAAAACCACCGGTTCGTTGAGCACCAGATCTTGGAGCACCGCTTCTTTGTTGTTGATATGCCATATTTAATAGCCTTTCTGTAATGAAGTAATAAATTTTGCATTTTGAAAATAAGAGAATAATTCGGTGATAGCGCCTAAATAATACTTTAGAAGTAAAGGGTGCGCTCGTCTTAGAAAGAGGCCCTAGCATTTCATCGAATGCAATAAGATAATAATAGCATACTCAGCGCAAATTTGCAAGCATTGTAAGTGTTATTGAACCGTAAATGTACCACTACTTGTAAATGTATGAATAGTATAAATGCCATTATTTGTAATATTACCACCATATGCAGACACAGAACTAGCAGTTAAATATCTGATAATAACGATGCCAGAACCACCGACGCCACCAATTGTGCCGCCGCCACTACCAGTAGCCCCCGCACCGCCGCCACCACCACCAGCATTGGCAATAGCGTTATTACCATTAGTATTGCCAGTGCCGCCAGCGGCGCCACCGCCCAATCCACCCAACCCGCCCGATCCACCGCCGCCACCGCCACCGCCACCGGCGTAATATAAAGATGATCCGGATATATTTGACAAAAAACCAATACCACCAGCTCCGCCACTGCTAGAAATACTATTAAAACCAGCTCCTCTGGCGCCACCGCCACCGCCTCCATTACCATTCTGACTTGCAGAATGTACACCATTGCCACCCTTATTTCCCTGACCGGCAGTCCCAATATTACCAGAGGTAGTAGCTATAGTGTAGCCAGCTCCACCCGAACCGGAACCGCCGACAGTAGCACTAATTGCCCCGCTATAGCCAACACCACCCCTACCACCGATTGCAGTTAATCCACCAAAACTGGTGTTTTCTCCGTTTGTCGTTGCAGATGTATAGGCTATCCCCCCGGCTCCGCCGTTTCCAACATTGACCTGATATATCTGGCTCAAAGAAACATCGTATGCTGAATCGTAAATCAGGCCACCAGCACCGCCGCCGCCTGCAGAAGCATAGGTTGCACCACCGCCACCACCTCCACCACCACCAGCCACTAACAGTACTTCTACGATACGGTCTGCAGGATCTAGGAGTTTTAATGTTCCACTTTTAGTAAATGTATGAATCGTATAAGCTCCATCAATAGTGATTGCACCACCTGTATAAAAAAAGGTAGCATTCGTCAAATATTTGATAACCACAACTCCGGAACCACCAGAACCACCAGGAGTACCACCGCCACCGCCGCCGCCAGTACCTGGAGTAGCAGTAAAACCCGCCCCAGCAGACCCATCTCCGCCTCCACCAATTCCGCCAGCACCGCCGGCAGTACTTCCAGCTCCACCACCGCCACCACCAGCATAATATACCGAAGAACCAGTAATTGATGATGCAAGACCGGCGCCACCAACTCCACCGGCACCGCTACTGCTATTACCGCCGACTCCACTAGCGCCGCCGCCGCCAGCAGATGGGCTATAGAGAAAACCGCCAGTAATACCACCATTATTACCTTGGTTCAATGTTCCAGCTCCACCAGCCAAAACCTGACTGCCAGAATTACCGCCACCGCCGCCACCAGAGCCACCTACCGAACCGGCAGCATTAACAAGACCACCCGCACCACCACCAATTGCAATAAATTGATCGAAAGATGAATTTGCACCATTTGTATTACTGGCACCACCAGAGCCAACAACAACCGAATAAGTTTCTGCTGTGGAAATTTCGTAACTGCTTTTTTGTATAACACCACCAGCGCCACCACCTCCATATATTCCACCTCCGCCCCCGCCAGCTACAACAAAAATTTCTACATTTAAAGTAGCATCTACAAATCCAATTGGAATAGTATGTCCCTCACACACACCCTCCTCAATAGTCCCAACTAATGAAGAGTAATGGTAAGCAGTTGATCCAGCTTTAGTGGAAGTAGCGCTAAGACAATAGCTGCTACCAGTTAATGTATATTGGTAGGTTGTA
>Ga0123337_10001930_pt1 | contig 24931 bp, 37 predicted proteins | sample frozenSSSSmetaG_FD_89792 | JGI IMG/M metagenome (GOLD analysis project Ga0123337, IMG submission 89792) | Glacier valley bacterial and archeal communities from Borup Fiord, Nunavut, Canada, to study Microbial Dark Matter (Phase II) -... | ecosystem: Environmental > Aquatic > Freshwater > Ice >...
CGCGCGCATGCGGGGTATCGAAGCCACCGGCTCGGCGCTCCAGCTCGTGGTGATGCTGCGATCGACGCAGGAAGCCGTCGGCACCTGCCTGCTGTTCAGGCTCGACGAGGGCAGCGCGCGCGCGGAGCTGGGCTACGCGTTGGGCCGAGCCCACTGGGGTCGAGGCTTCATGCACGAGGCGCTCGTGGGGTTGCTGAGGTCTGCCTTCGACAGCATGGGCCTCCGCCGGATCGAAGCCGAGATCGACCCGCGCAACGTCGCGTCGGCACGGCTCGTCCAGCGACTCGGTTTCACCAAGGAAGGTCTGCTGCGCCAGCGGTGGGTGACGAAGGGTGAGGCCACGGATGTCGAGATCTACGGCCTGCTGCGCAGCGAGTGGCCGAGTGCTTGACGACGTCGTGCCGAGCCCGGGCACGTGTCCGCTGTGCGGCGGGACGAACGGGTGCGCGATGGCGTCCGGGGGCACGAGCGAATCGCCTTGCTGGTGCACGCAAAGCACCTTCACGGCCGAGCTGCTCGCGTCGGTTCCACGCGTCGCCCAAGGCAAGGCGTGCATCTGCCGGAGCTGCGCAGCGAAGGGCGCGGCGGCTTTGATGCTCGTCACGCCGTCCATGACGCATCTGCCCGGGTACATCGCTGCGCTCGAACGCAGCTGGTCGGCCGACAACATGCGGCCGGAAACCGCAGCGGAAGAGCTCGCCAAGATCCACGAGGACGCGGAGCGGTTCGTGGCCGAGCAGACGCGACGCGAGCCCGACGGGGAGACCGTCACGCTGCCCGACGGCTCGCAGGTGCCACGCCTTCCCGGCTACAAGCGCTGGCTGTGGGACGGCGAGTTCTGCGGCCTCATCGGCTTGCGCTGGCAGACGGGAACGCACGACCTGCCGCCGTACTGCTTGGGCCACATCGGCTACGCGGTCGTGCCGTGGAAGCAGCGGCGCGGCTACGCCACGTCGGCGCTGCGCATGCTGCTCCCGCAGGCCAGAGCCGAAGGGCTGTCGTATGTCGAGATCACGACCGATCCGTCGAACGTCGCGTCGCAATGCGTGATCGAGGCCAACGGCGGCGTGCTCCACGAGCGCTTCACACGGCCCGCGCAGTTCGGCGCGACGCCTGGTCTGCGCTACCGGATCCGCCTGGCGTGAGCGGACGTCTTGGCATTTGTGGCGCGGGCCGCTACCCTGTGCCCATGCGCAGAGCAGCCCGATGAAACCCACGCACGTGTCGTCCATTCGCCGGGGCCGGCGTGGAAACCTGACGCAGCAGGAGCTGCGATCGTTCGCGGCTGCGAACCCGGCGGTCGCGTCGGGCCTGCTCGCGTTCGAGGTCCGGCCCTGGCTCGTCGGGATGCGCGCGTGAGGTCCGATCGCGCCGCCGATCACCCTCTCGAGATCTGGCACCGACTCGTTCGCACGCAGGATCCCTCCGGCCTGCACGCGCTGCTCGCGGAAGACGCGGTCTTCCACTCGCCCGTCGTCCACACGCCGCAGCGCGGCCGGCCGCTGGCGGAGAAGTATCTGAGCGCGGCGTTCGACATGTTCTTCAATCCGACGTTTCGCTACGTGCGCGAGATCGTCGGCGACTCCGACGCGATGCTGGAGTTCGAGACCGAGATCGACGGGATCCTCGTCAACGGCGTCGACCTGATCACCTGGAACGACGCAGGGCAGATCGTCGCGTTCAAGGTCATGCTCCGGCCGCTCAAGGCGATCAACGTCGTTCACCAGCGCATGGCCGCCATGCTGCAGGCCGGATAGCGGCGTGGCGATCGAGCCGTCGTACCGCAGCGCTGCCGCCGCAGGCCTCTGGTCCGCCGTCGGGCTGGTGCCGTTCGACCTCTGGCGCGCGAAGGACGGGTCGACATCGCCGGTCGCCGACAACCTCGCGTGGTTCATCGTCCTGGCGCTGTTCCTGTACCTGCCCGGCTACTTCCTGGTGGTCGGCGCAAGCGCCACGCGCTTCAGCCGCGCGTGGCTCTCAAATCCGGTCGAGCGCCAGCGCTACCTGGCCGTCGTCAAGCGCGTGCTGGTGTGGCTCGTCGTCGCGGGTGCCGCCGGTCTCGCGCTGTCGCCCTTGATCGCTTCCCTGCGAACGTGAAGCCATGAACAATGCTCGCTCGGTCAGCCAGCACATCGTGCGGATCGGACTCCTCCTGTTCGCCGCGATCGCGATCTTCGGCGGCTCGCTCCAGATGTATCTGGGCCAGCCGGACACGTCGTCACGGCTCGACAACGTCCACAGGTTCATGGCCGGCATCTATCTCGGGACCGGGCTGATCTGCCTTTGGGCCGGCCTCACGGTCCGCACCAAAGGCGCCCTCGTCTACTTGCTCGCCCTCGGCGTGCTGCTCGCGGGCATCGGCAGGCTGGTCTCGATCGCCACCGTGGGCGTGCCGGAGCCGGCAACGGTGTGGCTCGGCTACCTCGTCCCCGAGCTCGTGCTGCCGTTCGTCATCGCCGGGGCGAACTATTTCTCGCGGACGTGAGCATCGGGGATGCCACAGTTCGTCGTGCTGGTGCGTGGCGTGAACGTCGGCAAGGGCAATCGCGTGGCAGGTCGCCCGGGCACTGGAGCCGAACGGCGTCGAGATCCTCACGTGGGACAAGCGCGTCGTCGGCTTGCGGGTCGTCTTGGCGAAGACGACGCCGGCCCTGGTCACGCGGCTCCTCGAGCAGGCGTGGTCGCGCAAGGCGCCGAAACGCCTGCGCACCGTGCGGAGCCGGGCCGCGATCTCGGGTAGAAAGACGACCCATGCTCTTCGATCCGCGCACGACCTACGTGAACCTCGGCAGCGGCGGCAAGGCGACACGCCTTCCGGGCGGCGACGCGTTCTGGGCGTTGCCGGATGCAGAGATGGACGGGCTCGGCGACGGCTGGCTCGTCTCGGAGTTCGAGTTCACCATCGACTGGCCGACCTGGGAGATGCATCCCAACGGCGACGATCGTCTACCTGCTGTCGGGCTCGGTCGATCTGATGCTCGAGCAGGCGCAAGGCGTCGAGATGCTGGCGATGCGCGGCATGGGCGCTGTCGTCGTGCCGCGCGGCGTCTGGCACACGGCGAAGGTGCTGGTGCCGAGCCGCATGCTGCACGTGACGCTCGGCGCCGGCACCGAGACGCGGCCGGTTGCGACCGACAAGGGCTAGCACCGATGTCCGGCGTCTTTCCCTCATCGACAGTGCCGACGGCACGACGGCCGGCGATCCCGCTCCGCAGCGGGTCGCGGTCGCTCTCCTGGCGCATCGTGTCGTTGACCACTTGCCTCGTTGCCGGTCTGGCCGCTGCCGCACTTGCGGACCCGCCCGCCGTGGCCGGCGTCGAGCCCGAGCTCGTGCTCCTGCTGCGCGGCATGGCCGTCCTCGAGGCGGGCCTCGCCCTCACCGCCGTCGCGCTCGCCTACAGGCGCTTCGGGCGGCCCGTGTCGACGCGCGCCGGCGAAGGCGTCGTCGTCGGCGTGTCGTCGCCTGTCGCGGCCTCGGCACTGATCTGGTTCCTGAGCTTCATCGCCGCCGCCGCGATCGCTTTCCATGTCGGCGCTCTCAGACTGCTCGTGCTCGCGTGGCGAGAGGGCCGCCCGGCGATGCGTCTCTTCTTCCGGAGATCACGCGCATGACCAAGCACATCGTCAAGACAACCGGGGCGCCGACTTTGCCTCCCGCCTACAGCCAGGCCGTCGTCGCCGCCGGGCTGGTCTTGGTCTCCGGGCAGGGTCCCTTCGACCCCGGCTCGGGCGAGGTGGTCGGCGCGACGATCCAGGAGCAGACCGCGCAGTGCCTGAGAAACGTGACCGCGATCCTGGAGTCGGCAGGCAGCTCGCTCGCCAGGGTCGTGAGCGCGACCTTCATCCTCGCCGAGGAAGAGGACTTCGCCGGCCTGAACGAGGAGTGGTGCAAGTGGTTCGCGGTCGACCCACCGGCGCGCCAGGGCGCCAAGCTGCCGGTCCGGCCGCGCGGCATGAAGGTGTCGATCGCGGTCATCGCCGAGGCCTGAGCGCCGCCGACGCGATGACCACGGAACTGAGCTTCGTCGAGCACATCCGGTCGCAGTCCGGCCTGGGCGCCGAGCTGACCTGCCAGAAGATGTTCGGCGAGTACGCGATCTACCTGCACGGCAAGGTGATCGCCTTCGCCTGCGACAACCAGCTCTACCTCAAGCCCACCGATGCCGGCCGGAGCGCGCTCGGCAAGGTCAGCGAGCATCCGCCGTTTCCGGGCGCCAAGTCGTACTTCCGGATCGACGAGGAAACCGACGACCGCGAGCTGCTGCGCAAGGTCTTCGAGGTCACGGCGCGCGCGTTGCCGTTGCCCAGGCCCAAGGCGCCGGCGAAAGCCCGCGCGGCGGCCAGGAAGGCACCCGGAAGAACGCCACGATGAAGACCCTGGCGATCGTCATCGCGGCGCGGCACGTCGGCGCGAACGCCAGTGTGTGACGCCTTCTCGCGCACACTCTCGCCGACGGCGCTGCGCCGCCATCAACCTCCGAGGAGTCTTCACTTGTCCCGTCCCGCAGAATGCAAACAGGAGGCTGGCGCGTTCCGACCCGTGATCGACCGCAATCGCTGCGAAGGCAAGGGCGACTGCGTGCGCGTCTGTCCAGTCTCCGTCTTCGCGGTCGCGACCTTGCCGAAGGAACAGCGCTCGGGCCTGAGCTGGCGGGGCCGCCTCAAGGGGCTCGGGCATCGCTGGCAGCAAGCCTCGCTCGTCCGCGTCGAGGCCTGCGAGGCGTGCGGCCTGTGCGTTCAGGCGTGCCCGGAAGACGCGATCACGCTGGTCCGCTCGTAACGTCATGCGACGACGCCCGATGCTCGCGCTCGCAGCGATCGCCTGCGTCCAACCGCGCGGGTTCGCAGCGACGCCGGCGACGACGGTGCGCACGCGCGTCGTCACCGAGCTCGGCACTTTCGACATCGAGGTCGACACCGCCGTCGCGCCGACGACGGTCGCCAACTACCTCACCCACGTCGATCGCCGGCTGCTCGACAAGGCCTCCGTCTACCGCGTCGTGACGCTCGTCAACCAGCCGCCCGACACGCGTGTTCGGATCGAGGTCGTGCAATGGGGCCTCGACCTCCCCGACGACACCGCGCCGCTGCTTCCGGCGATCGCCCACGAGGCGACGCGCGAGACGGGCCTGCGCCATCTTGACGGCACCGTGTCGATGGCGCGCAGCCAGCCCGGCACCGCGACGTCGGAGTTCTTCATCTGCATCGGCGACCAGCCCTCGCTCGACTTCGGCGGCGGCAGGAACCCAGACGGCCAGGGCTTCGCAGCGTTCGGCCGGGTGGTGAGTGGCCGCGACGTCGTCCGCGCGCTGCACGCGAAGGGCGAGTCGGTGCAGCGCCTGGCGGCGCCGATCGCGATCACGTCGGTGCGCCGCGTTCCGCCCGCATGACGAGACCGATTCCATCAGCGCCGCTCGCGCGAGCGATCTCGCGGATCGTGAGCGTCCGGATCCCGCGCATCCCGGCGCCGGCGCGCGCGGCGCCGTGATGAAGATCGAGATCGACGACCTCTCCCGACCGCAGATCCACACGCTGCTAGAAGAGCACCTCGCCAACATGCGACGCATCTCTCCGCCCGAGAGCGTCCACGCGCTCGACCTCGACAAGCTGCGCCGCCCGGAAATCACGTTCTGGTCCGCCTGGGACGACGGCACGCTGGTCGGCTGCGGCGCGCTCAAGGATCTCGGCGCGCAGCACGGCGAGGTGAAGTCGATGCGGACGCCGGAAGCGCTCCGCCGCCGCGGCGCCGGCCGGGCGCTGCTCGACACGATCATCGCGACCGCGCGCTCGCGCAACTATGAGCGGCTCAGCCTCGAGACCGGATCGCAGCCGGCGTTCCAGCCGGCGCAGGCGCTCTACGCGAGCGTCGGGTTCACGCGATGCGGCCCGTTCGCCGACTACACCGAGGATCCGCACTCGGTGTTCATGACCATCGCGCTCTGACGCCGTCGCGATGTCGAAAGGGATCCCCGTGCCTGTCCTCGTGCCGATGAGCGAAGCCTTCTTCACGCAGTTCCGGCAAGCGGCCGTGGCCAGCTACGCGAGACAGAACGTCGCCGCAGGACGGTGGCCCGCAGACGCGGCGCTCGCGCTCTCCGAGGCCGAGCACGAGCGGCTGCTGCCCGCTGGCCTGGCCACGCCGGGATCGCATCTGTTCGAGATTCGCGATTCCGAGAACGGCGCCACCGTCGGCTCGCTCTGGCTCGCGGTGCAGACGGTCGCGGGAGCGTCGGCGGGCTATGTCTTCAACGTCGAGGTCGACGAAGCGCATCGGCGCAAAGGCCTGGCGCGGCGCGCCTTGCTGGAGGTGGAAGCGCGAGCACGCGAGCTGGGTCTCGGGTCGATCGGGCTCAGCGTGTTCGCCTTCAATCACGGTGCGCGCAGCCTGTACGACAGCCTCGGCTACGCCGTCACCGGCGTCGCGATGCGCAAGCGCCTGGACGGAGCGGCCGATGCCGAATGAGCGTGGCTGGACGGCGTTCGCAATCGAGCGGCTCGACCACGTCGTGCTGCGCGTACGCGATCTCGCGGCATCCGTCGCCTTCTACGAGACGGTGCTGGGCTGCCGCGTCGCCCGGCGCCGCGACGACCTCGGTCTCGTCCACCTGCGCGCCGGCACATCGATGATCGACCTCGTCGCTGTCAACGGCAGCCTCGGCCGCGCTGGCGGTTCCGCCGCGGCGGCAAGCGGACGCAACATGGATCACCTCTGCCTGCGCGTCGAGCCCTTCGACGCCGCCGCCCTGCTCGACCATCTTCGCAGGCACGGCATCGCGCCGAAGGGCGACGTGCAGATCAACTTCGGCGCCGAGGGCGAGGGGCCGTCGCTCTATCTCGACGATCCCGACGGAAACGTCATCGAGCTGAAGGGGCCGCCGGCGCCCGACAGCCAGCGGACTGAGCGATGAGCCGCGAGCCGCGCCTCCTGCTCTTCGATCTCGCGACGCTGTAGACCCGCTGGCTGCGCTCGCACGCCGTGCGCTCGTTCGAGCTCGGGCGCATCGCGCCCTCCGAGTTCGCCACCGCGTTCATGACGGAGTGGGACATCGCCGGCTCGCCGCAGGCTTTCCTCGACGAGTTCACCTCCTGGCCGACAGCCTCTACTCCGGCGCTGCAGGCCTTCTGGCGCGCCTGCGTTCGCGGCATCGGACCGCGTGCCTCAGCAATTCGAACGTGCTGCACTGGCGCCGCTTCGGCGGCTTCGCCGAGCACTTCGATGTCGCTCTGTCGTCGCACCTGCTCGGCGTCATCAAGCCGGACCCGGAATGCTTCGAGGAGGCGCTGCGCGTTCTCGGCGCGGCCGCGGCCGACGTCGTCTTCTTCGACGACTCGCCGCTCAACGTCGACGCAGCCGGCGAGCTCGGCCTGAACGCGCATCACGTCGACGGGTTCGCGGCACTGCAGCAGGTGCTGGAGATGGAAGGACTGCTGTCATGATCCTGGTGCGAGGCGGGGCGATGGCACTCCGCCGTCGCATCGAGGAATCCCGATGATCGACGTCTCCTGGTGGCTGTTCGTGCTGACCTCGCTGCTGCTGGTCGTGACGCCCGGCCAGAACATGGTGCTCGTCATGTCGCGCTCGATCGCGCGGGGCGCGACGGCCGGCGTCGTCACCGCCGCGGGCGTGAGCGTCGGCCTCGTCGGGCACAACGTCCTCGCGACGCTCGGGCTCGGCGCGATCCTGCGCACGTCGGAGTGGCTCTTCGTCGCGCTCAAGCTCGTCCAGCCATCCGACGCTCTCCATATTCGCGCTCGGCCTGGTGTTCGCGTTGCTGACGTTCTTGGTGAAGGGGCCGGTGGGCCTCGGCGCTGGCATGCTCTCGGGCTGGCTGCGCGAGCGGCAATGCGTGCTGACGTGGTTCTACCGGTCGAGCGGCGCGACTGAACCGGACTCAAAAGGATTGTCGATGGACATCGACGCACTGCAGAAGCTGCTCGACCCGCTCTTTCCCGGCCTGATGGGCGTGACGATCGTCTCGCTCGAGCCCGATTGCGTCGTGGCCGAGATGACGGTCCGGCCCGACCTGTGCACCGCCGGCGGCATCCTCCACGGCGGCGCGGCGATGGCATTCGCCGACACGCTCGGGGCCGTCGGCACGGTCCTCAACCTCGCGCCCGGCAAGCGCACGACGACGACCGATTCGAGCACCAAGTTCATCGACGCGGCGCGCGTCGGCACGGTCGTCGCCGGCGAGTCCGTCGCGCTCCACCGGGGACGCACGAGGTTGGTCTGGCAGACCTCGATCCGCAACGCCGACGGCAAACTGTGCAGCGTCGTCACGCAGACCCAGCTCGTCTTGGAAGGTGGGGGCGCGTGAGCCGCAAAATGATGCCTCCGCACCCGACCGCCACATCATGAAAATCCTCGCACTTCTGCTGATCGTCGCCGGCCTGCTCGGCCTGGTCTACGGCGGCTTCAGCTACGACCGCGACAAGACCGCGGTCAAGCTCGGTCCGCTCGAATTGAAGGTGACGAAGACGGAGACCGTCAACGTCCCGGTCTGGGCCGGCGTCGGCGCGATCGTCGTGGGCGGGCTGCTGCTCGTGCTCGGCGGCAAGTCGAAGTAGGTGGTTGCATGACGCGACGCCTGATCAGCTCCGGCTCCACCTTCGAACGCGACATCGGCTACTCACGCGCCGTCGTCGACGGCGAGTGGATCTTCGTCTCCGGCACCACCGGCTTCGACTACGCGACCATGACCCTCGCCGACGGCGTCGTCGCGCAGGCCGAGCAGTGCCTGAAGAACATCGAGGCCGCGCTCGCCGAAGCCGACTCGACGATGGCCGACGTGGTCCGCGTCACCTACATCCTTCCCGACGCGACCGAGTTCGCGAGCTGCTGGCCGGTGCTGCGCCGCTTCTTCGGCGAGGTGCGGCCGGCGGCGACGATGATCTCGACCGGCTTGGCCGACCCACGCATGAAGATCGAGATCGAGGTCACCGCCCGCACGCAGCGCCGGGCTGCGTGAGCCCGGCGACCTCCGTGACGACGATGAACGCCGTGGATCGATCCTGGGAAGAGCGCGTCGCCGCGCTCTGGCACGACGCCGCGACGCTGCCCGCAGACCAGCTCGTCCGCCGCGCCGACTTGCTCGCCGACGAGCTCGACCCGGGCGACCCGCGCGCGTCGTTCGAGCGCGCCTGTGCCCGCGACACGGGCGGCTTCGAAGGCGAGGCCGAGCAGCACTACCGCATGGCGCTGGCGAGCGGCCGGCTCGACAGCTACCGCAGCGCCCGCGCGACGATCCAGCTCGCGAGCACCTTGCGCATCCTCGGCCGGCTCGACGAGAGTGAGCTGCTGCTGGTCGCCGAGCTCGATCGCCATCTGCAACCAGGTCACGATCGCGCGCTGCACGACGAAGCGCGCGCGACGCTCGCCCTCACCTACGTCGCGCAAGGGCGCGCGGTCGAAGCTGCCGGCCTCGCGCTCTCGGCCCTCGCGCCGCGCCTGTCGCGCTACAACCGGTCGGTCGCGGCCAACGCCGCGGCGCTGGTCGCTCAGACCTGGCGCTGAGATCATGTGGACGGCCGGACCGATCGAGCTTCAGACCGAGCGACTGCACCTGCGGCAGTGGCGTGACGACGACGTCGCGCCTTTCGCGGCGATGAATGCCGATCCGTGCGTCATGGAGCACTTCCCGACGTTGCAGAGCCACGAGACCAGCGCAGCTGCCGTCACCCGCTGGAGCGCCAGGATCGCGGAGCGCGGCTGGGGCTTGTGGGCACTCGAGCTGCGCCGCACCGGCGAGTTCATCGGCTTCGCCGGACTCGAGGCTCCGGCTCCCGCGTTCCCCTTCTCGCCTTGCGTCGAGATCGGCTGGCGCCTGGCCTTCGCGCACTGGGGCCGCGGCTACGCGACCGAGGCCGCCAAGGCTTCGCTCGGCATCGGCTTCGAGACGCTCGGCCTCGACGAAATCGTGTCGTTCACGGCCGTTGGCAACCGACGCTCGCGAGCGGTGATGGAGCGCCTCGGCATGATCGAGGAAACGCAGACCTTCGAGAACCCCAACGTGCCGGTCGGCAGCCCCGTGCGCGAGCATTGCCTGTACCGCCTCAAGCGCTCTGCGTGGCTCGCGATGGCACCCGCGGCCGTCAAGACGTCGGCTGACGCCTCGTGCAGACGCTGACAGTCGCCTTCGTGGCCATCGCCGTGCTGGCCGGAGCCGCAGCACTGGCGCGTCGCGCGTCGCCGCCGGGCAAGCGCAGGGACGCCCTCTCGGTGACGCTCGTCGTGCTGGCCCTCGTCGGCGCGTTCCTGCTCTGCTTCGTCCTCGGCTCGCTGGTGCGCGGCGAGCGTTCGCCGGCCGTCCCGCATGCGGGCCAGGGCGGCGAGCGGTCCACCATCTCGGCCGCGATCGACCGTCGCTTCGGATGACGGACACCGGATCCGGGAAGCGCACGGCCGCGCATCCGTCGACGTCGCTGTTGAGATCGGCGGCTACCGCGCCGTCGAGCTGTCTGCCGCCGACGTGCCGCGCCTGAAGGCGATGTTCGAGAGCAACCCGGAGTACTTTCTCGCCGTCAACGGCCAGCCGGCGTTGCCGACGGAGGCCGACGAGGAAGTGCAGGGTCCGGTGCCTGCGGGCTGGTCGTGCACGAAGAAGTGGGTGATCGGCTTTGTCGACGCGTCGCACGCGTTGATCGCCGTCGCCAACGTCGTTTCCGATCTGCTCGTGGTCGGCGTCTGGCACATCGGGCTCTACCTCGTCGCGACCAAGCTGCACGGCACAGGCGTCGCGCACGCCCTCTACCGCGGGCTCGAAGCGTGGACACGTCGCGAAGGCGCACGGTGGCTGCGCCTGGGCGTCGTCGCCGGCAACGCACGCGCGGAGCGCTTCTGGTCCGGCCTGTCGTACGTCGAGGTCCGGGAACGGCGCGACATGGAAATGGGCCTCAAGATCCGGACCGTGCGCGTGCTCGCCAAGCCAATCGCCGACGGCACCCGCGACGACTATCTCGCCCTCGTCCCGCGCGACCGAGCCGACAACTAGCCGAACCGCCGATGCAAGCACCGATCGACTATCTCCATCCCGACCTGCCCGCCGGCCTGCGCCGCGTCGTCATGCCCGTCGTCGACGCGACCGACGCGTCGCTCGCCGGCTACGGCCGCCTGGTCGACGACCCCGACGCGTGCGCGGTCGAGATCGTGCGCTGGCCGTCGCGCGGCATGCGGCCGGTCGACGCCGACACCGGCGACCAGGGCGGCACGACGCAGGGCGAGTTCGTCAGCGAATGGCGCGGCGACATCCTCTACGGTCGCAATGCCGCCGTCGGCGGCAACTACCTGCTGGCTTACGCCGAACCGCCCGAGACTGCGCGCACCGACCACGGCGAGACGCCGCGGCGGATGATGCTCTGGCACGCCAACTACCACCCCGACGGCGGCCAGCTCTTCTTCCCGATCGACCGACAGCCGTTCTACGCACCGCTCGCATTACCCGGCGACGACGTCACGCCGGAGCGTTTCGTGTGCTTTCGCTTCGACGGACGGCACGGGCTCTACATCCATCCCGACATCTGGCACGAGGGCGTCTTCGGCCTTGCCGGCACGCAGCGTTTTTTCGACCGCCAGGGCGCGGTGCACGCGCGCGTCTCGGTCGACTTCGCGCGCGAGTTCGGCTGCCTGCTCGAAGCCGCGATCTAGCGCCAGCAGCGCGCATCGGCGACACCGCGGACGCTACGATCGCGACCCACCGCCCCAGATTCGCGAGGCTCCCGTGCCGATCGTCGCCCTGCACCACTACTTCGTCCGTTCCAGCGACCTGGCCCGCTCGCGCCACTTCTATTGCGATGTGCTCGGCTTTGAGGAGATGCGGCGGCCGGCCTTCTCGTATCCAGGCTACTGGCTCGGCGTCGACGGCCAGGTCCAGATCCACATGGGCCGGTTCGACACGCCCGACGCGCTGTCGCCCGATGCGCCTCCGGCGAGCACCGGCGCCGTCGACCACGTCGCTTTCACCGCCTCCGATCCGGAGGCGTTCTCGCGCCGCATGCGCGCGGAAGGTCTGCCGACGCGCGAGCGCCATCGCGAGGACACCGGCATGTTGCAGATCTTCGTCGCCGATCCCGACGGCGTGATGATCGAGCTCAACTTTCCCGGCATCGCGACACGACCGGCGTGGATGGGAGCCAGTGCGGCCTGAGCCCATCCGGATCGACGTCCGCCAGCCGCGATGAGCGATCTCGCAGCCTCGTGGCAGCGGGCCTGGCACGCGCTCGGCACCGAGCCTGCAGCGATGTCGCCGCCCGCGTCGGCGGCGTTGCGCGACGAGCTCGTCGCCTGCTACTCAGAGCCGCATCGCGGCTACCACACGCTGCAGCATCTGCGCGAATGCATCGCCGGCCTCGACGAGGTCCTCGCGCTGGCCGCGTGGCCGGGCGAAGTCGAGCTCGCCCTCTGGTTCCACGACGCGATCTACGACGTCAAGGCGCACGACAACGAGGAGCGCAGCGCCGACTGGGCGAAGGCGGCCGTCCTCGGCGCGGGCGCGCCGACCGACGTCGCGCGGCGCGTCCATGCGCTCGTGATGGCGACGCGCCACGACAGGGTCCCGGCGACGCCGGATGGCAGGCTCGTCGTCGACATCGACCTCTCGATCCTCGGCGCCGACGCCGCCCGCTTCGACGAATACGAAGTCCAGGTGCGACGCGAATACGCCTGGGTCGCGGACGACGTGTTCCGCGTCCGTCGCCGCGAAGTGCTGCAGCGCTTGCTGGATCGTCCGTCGATCTACGGCACGGCGCGTTTTCGCGAGCGGCTCGAGCAGCGGGCGCGCGCGAATCTGCAACGCTCGCTTCAGCAGCTCGATGGCTGACATCGCCCGCAAGGAAACCGCGTCATGAACCGTCCCGACGTCGACAAGGTGTTCTCTGGCTCGATCGCCAAGCTCTACGACGAGATCCTCGTGCCGCTCATCTTCGAGTCGTATGCCGACGACCTGACGCACCGGCTGGTGTCACGCCCACTGGCACGCGTCCTCGAGATCGCCGCCGGCACCGGCGTGGTCACCCGCCGGCTCGCGTCAGCGCTCGCGCCCGAGGTCGCGGTCGTCGCGACCGACCTGAACGCGCCGATGCTCGCGCAGGCCGCCGCGGTCGGCACCGTGCGGCCGGTCGAATGGCGCCAGGCCGACGCGATGCAGCTCCCGTTCGACGATGCGAGCTTCGACGCCGTCGTGTGCCAGTTCGGCGTGATGTTCTTCCCCGACAAGGCTGTCGCGTTCTCGGAGATGCACCGCGTGCTGCGGCCGGGCGGTGTCCTGATCTTCAACGTCTGGGACAGGATCGAGGAGAACGAGTTCGCCGACACCGTCACGACCGCGCTCGCCGCGCTGTTCCCCGCCGATCCGCCCCGCTTCATGGCGCGCACGCCGCACGGCTATCACGATGTCGCGCAGGTCGCGCGCGACCTGCGCGCCGGCGGCTTCGATGCCGCACCTCGGGTCGACACCGTGCCGGCGCGCAGTCGCGCCCCCACGGCCTTGCTCGCCGCCATCGCCTACTGCCAAGGCACGCCTCTGCGAAGCGAGATCGAGGCCCGTGACCCCGCAGGCCTGGGCGCGGCCACCGACGCCGCGACCCTGGCGATCGCGGCCCGCTTCGGCGACGGCCTCGTCGACGGCAGGATCCAGGCGCACGTCGTCACCGTCGCGCGCTGAGGTCTACAGTCGACTTTTTGACCGAGCACCCATGACGATCCGCCGCAAGACCCCGTCGCGATCGCTCGCCACCCAGGCCGCCGAGCTCGCGGTCGCCGTGCCGCAGGTGGTCGCGCACCGCATGGCGCGCATGGCGCTCGCCGGTCCCCGGCTCTCCGCGCGCGACCGCAAGGAGTTCGAACTCATGGTGGCCGAGAAGAACTCCGCCTTCGCCGACGCGTGGAAAGCGATCGCGACGCAGACGGCGAAGTCGCAGCAGACGCTAGCGGCGTCCTACTTCAAGTCGATGCTGTCGATGTCGCTCGGCGGCAAGCCGAGCGCTGGCTCGGCGTCGGCGTTGCAGCGCGCCGCGCTCGACGTCCTGGGTAAAGGCATGGCGCCGGTCCACCGCAAGGCGGTCGCCAACGCCAAGAGGCTCGGCCGCATCAAGATCCGTTGACGTCGGCGCCCGTCTCGGCGACGCCGACTACGAGGCGCGCCCCGGCTCTATTGGCACACGCGTGCCGACAACGCGACCGCGCGCGCCCTTTGCGACAAGGTCGCACGGCACGACGGCTTCGTCCGCTACGACATCGCCTTCGCCGCGCCTTGATCGTCGATCGTCGCGGGAGCACCACGCGATCGGGACGGGACGCGTAGGAGCACGCCGCGTCGCGCCGGGCGGAGGTTTCCCGACCGAGGGCTTGCGGCTAGGCTGGCCGGTGCCACGACCGATTGCCCCGCCATGCCGCACCCGATCCCCGTTTCCCGTCTCCTGCGCCCGTCGTCGCGTCTGGCGTCGCTTCCCCTGGCAGCGATGCTGACGGTATCGGCTGCGGCACACGCGGCCGACGTCGTCGACAGCGCTTCGGCTCCGGCGACCGCCGCGAGCGGCGCGAGCGCCCGGCCGGTCGGGCCGGCGACGGCGGTGGCCGAGCCCGCGGCGATCGCGGCCGTCGCGTCGCGGCCGAAGGACCTCGCGCTGCCGGCCCTCGAGATCGTCGGCTTCGACATCCTCCTCAACCGCTTCAACCGCGCCTTCGGCAGCGGCCGCGACGACTACGCGGTCAGCTTCGACAGCATCCGCCGCAACCTGAAGAGCGGCTGGAGCACCGACCGGGACCCGTTCTCGATCAACCAGTTCGCGCACCCGTACCAAGGCTCGATGTACTACGGTTTCGCGCGATCGGCCGGGTTCGACTACTGGCAGTCGGCCGGCTACACCTTCGCCGGTAGCGCCTTCTGGGAAATCTTCGGCGAGCAGACGCGGCCGTCGCGCAACGACCAGGTCGCGAGCGGGATCGGCGGCACTTTCCTCGGCGAAGCGCTGTACCGCATGTCGAACCTGGTGCTCGAAAAGGGCGGCGGCATGTCCCGGCCATGGCGCGAGGCGGCGGCGACCGCGATCTCGCCCTCCACCGGCTTCAACCGCCTCGTCTTCGCCGACCGCTACGGCGGCATCTTCTCGAGCCATGACGCACCCTACTTCAGCCGCGCCCAGCTCGGCTACGTGCACAGCCTGCGCGAGGAGACCGGCATCACCTCGACGCGCTTCAAGCCGAACGAGGTCCAGGCCGATTTCTCGATCGACTACGGCTCGCCCGGCGCCAAGGGCTACCAGTACACACGCCCGTTTGACTACTTCAACTTCGAGGCGACCGCGTCGAGTGCCAACGGCATCGAGAACGTGCTGACGCGCGGCCTCCTCGTCGGCCGCGCGTACGAGGCCGGTCCCGACTACCGCGGCGTCTGGGGGATCTACGGCAGCTACGACTACATCTCGCCGCAGACCTTCCGCGTCTCGACGACGGCGGTCTCGCTCGGCACGACCGGCCACTGGTGGCTGACCCAGGACCTGGGCCTCGAAGGGACGGCGACGGCGGGCGTCGGCTACACGGCCGTCGGCACGGCCAACGGCGCGGCGAGCGACCGCGACTACAACTACGGCGTCACGCCGCAGGCCCTGCTCGCGCTGCGCCTGACCCACACGCAGCGGGCCTCGCTCGACATCGCCGGGCGCGAGTACTTCGTCAGCAACGTCGCCTCGGGCACGAGTGGCGGCCACGACAACATCGTGCGCCTCGACGCGGCCCTGACGGTGCGCGTCTGGAAGCAGCACGCGATCGCGATCCGCTACCTCGGCAACCGGCGCGACGCCAACTTCGCGGGCGCGTCCACCGGACGCCAGGTGCGCAACACGGTCGGCGTGTTCTACACGCTGCTCGGCCAGGAGCGCTTCGGCTCGGTCGACTGGCGCTGACCACCCCGCCGCGTGCCTGGGCGCGCGGTCCCGCGGTCACAGAACGAGCTTGCCCTGCACGAGATGCAGGCGCCGGTCGCAGCGCGCGGCGAGCGACTCGTCGTGGGTGACGAGCACGAAGGCCATGCCGCGCTTGCGCGCGAGCTCCAGCATCAGCGCGAAGACCGAATCGGCGGTGACGCGATCAAGATTGCCGGTCGGCTCGTCGGCGAGGACGCAGTCGGGCTGGCCGGCGAGCGAGCGCGCGATCGCGACGCGCTGGCGCTCGCCGCCCGAGAGCTGCGACGGCCGATGCATGAGCCGCTCGCCGAGCCCGACCCAGCGCATCGCCTCGGCCGCACGCTCGCGGGCCTCGGCGTTCGGCAAGCGGCGGATACGCAGCGGCATCGCGACGTTGTCGAGCGCCGTGAACTCGGGCAGCAGGTGGTGGAACTGGTAGACGAAGCCGAGATGGCGGTTGCGCCATTCGCCCTGCTCGCGCGCGCCGAGCGTCGTGAAGTCGCGACCGCAGAGAAGGACGTTGCCCTGCGTCGGTGTCTCGAGGCCGCCGAGCAGATGCAGCAGCGTGCTCTTCCCGGAGCCCGACGCGCCGACGATCGCGAGCGCTTCGCCGCGCCGCACGTCGAGATCGACGCCGCGCAGCACGGTGACGTCGAGCGCCTCGTCGCCGCTGCCTTCGAGGAACTGCTTGACCAGGCCGCGTGCGACGAGGATCGGCCCGTCGCCGTTCGCGCCGCCTTGAGCAAATGTGGCTTTGCCACTTTGCTCAGCCCCCTCGGGGGACGGACGACGTATCTCGTCGGCCTGGGGGCGCAACTCACTCATAGCGCAGCGCTTCGGCCGGCTGCATCCGGCTCGCGCTCCAGCTCGGATAGAGCGTCGCGAGGAACGCGAACAGAAGCGCGAACAAGGCGATCGGCACGATGTCGCCTTGCTGCGGATCGCTCGGCATGCGGCTGATGAGGTAGACGCTGCTCGGCAGGAAGCTGACGTGCAGCAGCCGCTCGATCGCCGGCACGATGACGTCGATGTTGAACGCGACGAGCAGGCCGAGCAGCACGCCGGAGATCGTGCCGATCACGCCCGACGCCGCGCCCTGGACCATGAAGATCGCCATCACCGAGCGCGGGCTCGCGCCGAGCGTGCGCAGGATCGCGATGTCGGCGCGCTTGTCGGTGACGGTCATGACCAGGGTCGAGACCAGGTTGAACGCCGCCACCATGATGATCAGCGTCAGGATGATGAACATCAGGCGCTTTTCCACCTGCACGGCTGCGAACCAGTTGCGGTTGGTGCTGGTCCAGTCGCGCACGATCACGCTCGGCCCGAGCGTCTGCGCGAGCTCCGCGCCGACGACCGGCGCGCGGTCGAGGTCCTTCAGGCGCAGCTGGATGCCGGTCGGGCCTTCGACGCGAAAGAGCTTGGCCGCGTCCTCGAGGGCGACGAGGGCGAGGCCGCTGTCGTACTCGTAGTGGCCGGCATCGAACGTGCCGACGACCGTGAGCGTGCGCAGGCGCGGCACGATGCCGGCCGGCGTCACCTGGCCGCCGGGCAGGACGATCGTCACCTTGTCGCCGTCACGCACGCCGAGCGAGCGCGCCAGCTCGCCGCCGAGAACGACGCTCCACGTGCCGGGCACGAGCTTCGCGAGCGTCGTGTCCTTGAGCCCCGCGGCGAGCTCGGTGACCGTCGCCTCTTCCTGCGGCACGATGCCGCGCACGACGATGCCGTGCATGTCGTCGCCGCGCGCGATCAGCGCCTGCGAGGCGACGAAGGGCGCCGCGCCGATCACCTGCGGGTTCTTGCGCGCCTCCTCAGCCGTCTTCCTCCAGTCTGCGAGCGCGCCGCCGGCGGCATCGGTCACCTCGACGTGGGCGATCACCGAGAGCATGCGGTCACGGACTTCCTTCTGGAAGCCGTTCATCACCGAGAGCACGATGATCAGCGCCGCGACGCCAAGGGCGATGCCGAGCATCGACACGCCTGAGATGAAGGAGATGAAGCCGTTCCTGCGACCGACCCGGCCGGCCCGCGTGTAGCGCCAGCCGATCTGCAGTTCGTAAGGCCAGTTCATTCGAGTGCGATGCTACCCGACGGTCCCGGCCGACAAGGGCGCGAGGCGACTCGGATAATCCTGGTCATGCACCTGCTCGTTCCGTTCGCTTCTGATACATCGGAGGCCTGCCAGCACGTGCTGCGCGATCTCGCGCTGCCCTGCCTGGAAAGCCTGCTGGCGCTGTTGACGCCGGCCGACCGCGACGAAGGCGACGAGTTCACCTTCTCGCCGCCGCACGAGCGCGCGTTGGCCGCCACCTGGGGCTGGCAAGGCGCTGACGGCGCCCTGCCCTTCGCGGCCCACGCCGCGGCCGACGACGGCATCACCGTTGGCGACCGCGCCTGGGCCTTGCTCACGCCCGCGCACTGGCAGATCGGGCGCGATCACGTGACGCTGATCGATCCAGCCGAGCTCGATCTCGGCGACGCGGAATCGCGTGCTCTGTTCGATGTCGTCGAGGACCTGTTCACGAGCGAAGGCTTCGCGATCGCTTGGGGCGCCGCTGGCCGTTGGTATGCGGCGCGCGACGACCTGCAAGGCTTCGCGACGGCGTCGATCGACCGTGTCGTCAATCGCGGCGTCGATCGCTGGATGCGCGCGTCGGCGACCGGTAGCGACGCCGCCGGCAAGAGCGCGACCCTGAGCCTCGTGCGCCGGCTGCAGAGCGAAGCCCAGCTCGTCTTCTACACGCAGGAGGTCAACGAGGCACGCGAGCAGCGCGGCGCGCTAGCCGTCAACTCGTTCTGGCTGAGCGGCTGCGGTCGCCTGCAACCGGCGCCGGCATCGAGCACGCCAGAGATTGCGCCCGGATTGCGCGCGCCGTTGCTCGCCGGCGACTGGGCCGCGTGGGCCGAGGCTTGGCAGACGCTCGACGGCGGCGCGATCTCCAACCTGCTCGAGCGCACGCGCAGCGGCGACCGCGACGCGACGCTCACCCTGTGCGGCGAACGCGTCGCCGCGCGCTTCGAGTCGCAGACCCGCAGCGTCTGGCAGAAGCTGCGCGGCGCAGGCCGCAAGCGGCCGGCGCACGAATTGCTCGCCGCGCTGTGAGAACCCTGTCTTGACCCCGACCCGACTCGTCACCCGCGACGTCCCGCCACGCACGGCGTGGGCGCTCGAGCAGACCGGCCTGCATCCACTGCTCGCGCGCCTGTTCGCGGCGCGCGGCGTGAAGAGCGCCGACGAACTCGACGATTCGCTCGGCCGCCTGCTGCCGCCGACCGGCCTGCTCGGCGCCGGAGACGCGGCCGTGCTGCTCGCGGACGCGATCGGCGCCGGCAGCAGGATCTGCGTCGTCGCCGACTACGACTGCGATGGCGCGACCGCGTGTGCCGTCGCGCTGCGCGGCCTGAGCATGCTCGGGGCCGATCCGGCGACTCTCGGCTACGTCGTCCCCGACCGGCGCCTGCACGGCTACGGCCTCACACCGGCGATCGTCGACCTCGCGCTAGCGCAGCACGCCGACGTGCTGATGACCGTCGACAACGGCATCGCCAGCCTCGCCGGCGTCGCCCACGCGCAATCGCACGGCCTTGCGGTCGTGATCACCGACCACCATTTGCCGGTGCAGGGCGACCATGGTGCCGTGCTGCCCGAGGCCGACGTCATCGTCAACCCGAACCAGCCGGACTGCACGTTCGCGAGCAAGTCGCTGGCCGGCGTCGGCGTCGTCTTCTACGTGTTGCTCGCATTGCGCGCGGAGCTGCGCGAGCGCGGCGAGTTCGGCATCGCCGACCAGCCGCGGCTCGATGCGCTGCTCGATCTGGTCGCGCTCGGCACCGTCGCGGACGTCGTCCGCCTCGACCGCAACAACCGATGCCTCGTCGCGCAGGGGCTGAAGCGCATTCGCGCCGGTCGCATGCAAGCCGGCGTCGCGGCGCTCTTCACCGTGGCGGGACGCGATCCGCGCCAGGCGAGCGCCGGCGACTTCGGCTTCGCGATCGGCCCGCGTCTCAACGCTGCCGGCCGCCTCGCCGACATGACGCTCGGCATCGAATGCCTGCTCACCGACGACGCGTCGCACGCCCTCGATCTGGCGACCCTGCTCGACGCGATGAACCGCGAGCGGCGCACGCTCGAGGCCGGCATGCGCGACGACGCCGAGGCGCAGGTGGATCGCGCCCTCGCGCTCACCGGCGAGATCGCACCCGCGCTCGCGATCTTTGATCCGTCGTTTCATGAAGGCGTCGTCGGCATCATCGCCTCGCGCCTGAAGGATCGCGTCCACCGCCCGACCTTCGTGTTCGCGCTCGGCCAGGACGGCGCGCTCAAAGGCTCGGGCCGATCGATCGAGGGCTTCCACCTGCGCGACGCGCTCGATCTCGTCAGCAAGCGCCATCCCGAGCTGCTCGTGCGCTTCGGCGGCCACGCGATGGCCGCCGGTTGCACCATCGCGCGCGTGGATTTCGAGGCCTTCCGCAGTGCCTTGCAGCTCGTCGCGAGCGAAGGCCTCGGTGCCGGTGCAGCCGAGCGCATCGTCCTTGGCGACGGCCCGCTCGCCGCCGAGCACTTCGACATCGCCACCGCGCGCCTCCTCGACGACCAGGTCTGGGGCGCGGCCTTCGACGCGCCGGTGTTCTGCGACGCCGTCGAAGTCGTCTCGCAGCGCCTCGTCGGCGAGAAGCACCTGAAGCTCGCGGTGCGCGTCGGCGGCGTCGTCCGCGACGCGATCTGGTTCGGCCGCATCGAGCCCGTCGGCGAGCGCGTGCGCCTTGCCTGGCGCCTCGGCCTCGACGCCTACAACGGCATCGAGCGCGTGCAGATGATCGTCGTCGCGGTCGAGCCCGTCGCCTGAGCGGGAAGTCCGCACGCCGAGCGCGTGGCCGACAGCGCGTGAGGCGTCGCGCGAATATGATGCGGCGACACCCGAGAATCCGTGAACGCCGACCTCCACTGCCACTCGTCCGTCTCCGACGGCACGCTCGCACCCGACGCGCTTGCCGCGCGCGCGAAGGCCAACGGCGTCGAACTCTGGGCGCTCACCGACCACGACGAGCTCGGCGGCCAGGATGAGGCGCGAGCCGCGGCGCACGCCGTCGCGCTGCCGTATCTCAGCGGCGTCGAGATCTCGGTGACCTTCGCCGACATCACGGTGCACATCGTCGGCCTCGGCATCGACAGCGACGACGCGGCCCTGCGCCAGGGCCTGGCGGCGACGCGCGGCGGCCGCGAGGCGCGCGCACGCGCGATGGCGGCCGAGCTGGCCAAGGTCGGCATCGACGGCGCGTTCGAGGGCGCGCTGCAGTACGTCGGCAACCCCGACCTGATCTCGCGCACGCACTTCGCGCGGCACCTGGTCGAGAGCGGCGTCTGCTCCGACACGCACGAGGTCTTCCGGCGCTTCCTGATCGAGGGCAAGCCCGGCTTCGTGCCGCATCGCTGGGCGACGCTGAAGAACGCCGTGGGCTGGATCGTCGACGCGGGAGGTGTCGCCGTCATCGCCCATCCAGCCCGCTACAAGTTCACGCCGAACGAGGAGTACGCCCTCTTCTCCGAGTTCAAGGCGCACGGCGGACGCGGCGTCGAGGTCGTCACCGGCAGCCACACGGCGGCAGAGGCCGTCCGCTACGCCGGGACGGCGAAGGAGTTCGACCTGCTCGCCTCGCGCGGCAGCGACTTCCACAGCCCGGGCGAAAGCCGCATCGACCTCGGCGGACTGCCGCCGCTGCCGGCAGGCCTGACGCCGGTGTGGGAGGCGCTGGCGGAGCGCATCTCCGGCGCGGCCTGAAGCCTCCGGCGCGTCCGCGCGGATCGCGGAGTCGCGCGTTGCGCCGCGTGCGACGAACGACGCTGGCGCCGACAATCGAGGTATGTCCCAGTACTTCGAAGTCCATCCCGTCAATCCGCAACCGCGCCTGCTCAAGCAGGCGGCGCAGATTCTGCGCGACGGCGGCATCGCCGCGATTCCGACCGACTCGAGCTACGCGCTCGCCTGCCATCTCGACGACAAGGCCGCAGCCGAGCATCTGCGCCGGATCCGCGAAGTCGACGACCGCCACCACCTGACGCTGCTCTGCCGCGATCTCTCCGAGCTCGCGAGCTATGCGCGCGTCGACAACAAGCAGTACCGGCTGCTCAAGCTGGCGACGCCGGGGCCGTTCACCTTCATTCTCGAGGCGACCAAGGAAGTGCCTCGGCGCCTCTCGCATCCGTCGCGCCGCACGATCGGCCTGCGCGTGCCCGAGCATCCGGTCACGGGCGCCCTGCTCGACCTGCTCGGCCAGCCGCTGATCGCGACAACGCTGATCGCGCCCGGCGAGAGCGAGCCGATGAACGACCCGCTCGAGATCCGCGAGCGCTTCGAGAAGCAGGTCCAGGTGATCGTCGACGCCGGCGCCTGCCCGATGCAGCCGACGACGGTGATCGATCTCACCGGAGATGCGCCGGTCGTGGTCCGGCTCGGCCGCGGCGATCCGGCGCTGCTCGGAATGACGGTCGAAGAAGGCGCTTGACAGACCGATCGTCTTGATACTAGAGTGATATTACTTTGCGATCGTCGGCAGCGTGCCGTCGAAGGCATCGATGTCCTCGGGAGCGAGTCATGGCCATCCAGTCCGCGGAAGAACGTTCCGCATCCACCAGCAGTGGCTTCGTCTATATCAGCGTCGGCCTCGTCGTCCTGCTGATCGCCGCGGGACTCGTCGCGACGCGGCCGATGGGGCCGACGCTCGCCGTGTTCGTCCTCGCCGTGCTGCTCGCGTTCTGGTGCCTGGGCGGGCTCTACATGCTGCAGCCGAACCAGGCGGCGCTCCTGCTCCTCTTCGGCAGTTACCGCGGCACCGACCGCGAGCGCGGCCTGCGCTGGGCCAACCCGTTCTACGCCAAGACCAAGATCTCGATGCGGGCGCACAACTTCAACAGCGAGAAGCTGAAGGTCAACGACCTTCGCGGCAACCCGATCGAGATCGCGGCGACCGTCATCTGGCGCGTCGACGACACCGCGCGGGCGAGCTTCGACGTCGAGAACTACGAGGCTTACGTGCTGACGCAGGCCGAGTCGGCCCTGCGCCATCTCGCCCTCAGCTACCCCTACGACAACCTCGAGGAGCCGGGCGCGCCGGCGACGACCGAGGTGACGCTGCGCTCGGGCACCGAAGAGGTCTCGGCCGCCCTGCGCGACGAGCTGCAGCAGCGCTTCGACCAGGCCGGCCTCGTCGTCGTCGATGCCAGGCTCACCCACCTCGCCTACGCGCCGGAGATCGCCGGCACGATGCTGCGCCGCCAGCAGGCCGAGGCCGTGATCGCGGCCCGGACCAAGATCGTGCAGGGCGCCGTCGGCATGGTCGAGCTCGCGCTCAACGGCCTTGCCGAGCGCGGCCTGCTCCAGCTCGACGACGAGCGCAAGGCCGCGATGGTCAGCAACCTGCTCGTCGTGCTCTGCTCCGATCACGATGCGACGCCGGTGATCAACACCGGCACGCTCTACGCCTGAGGCTTCAGGCGCCGGAGTTCGGAGCCGATGGCGAGCGCCGACAAGAAGGCCTTCCTGCTGCGCGTCGATCCTGCCCTCTGGGCCGAGATCGAGCGCCTCGCCGCGGCTGAGTTGCGCAGCGTCAACGCGCAGGTGGAGTACCTTCTGCGTGACGCGGTCGGCACGCGCACGCGGGGCAGTACGCGCGCCGCGACGGGCCCGGCGCGGGACGCCGGCGCGCAGCGCAAGCGCTGAGCAGGCGGCGGAGGCGGCAGCACGTGGCGGACATCTTTCTCTCCTATCGACGCCAGGACAGCCAGAGCGCGACCGGTCGCCTCGCCGATCACCTCGAGGCGCGCTTCGGCGCGGGGCGCGTCTTCCGCGACCACGAGTCGATCGTCGCCGGCGAGGACTTCGCCGACGCGATCCGGCGCTCGGTCGAGGCCGCGACGGTGCTGCTCGTGATCGTCGGCCCGCGCTGGCTGAGCGCCGCCGACGCAGCCGGACGGCGCCGCCTCGACGATCCGCAGGACTTTGTCCGGCTCGAGGTCGAACTCGCGCTCGCCGGCGACGTCGCCGTTGTCCCGGTGCTCGTCGAGGACGCGACGATGCCCGCCGCGCACGACCTGCCCCCATCGCTCGCCGAGTTCTCGCGCTGCCAGGCGGTCGAGCTCTCCGAGACGCGCTGGCGCTACGACGCCGACCAGCTCGTTGCGGCGCTGCAGTCGCGCTTCGCGATCGAGTCCGAGCCGGTGCCTCTGGCCAGCTCGGACACCAGCGGCGCCGACCGCGCGGCACGGCTCGCGGCCGACCTGCTCGATCTCGCCGTCCACCCGCAACGCCTGATCGGACGCCGCCAGACCGGCCGCGCCAGCGACCACGTGCGGGCACTCAGCTTCCTCGCGGCCGCGATCCTCGCCGGCAACCTCGCCCTCGTCGTCGGCCTCGACGTCCGTGTCGCAGGCGGCGCCTCGTTCGCAATCGGTGCGGCGTCGTTCCTGAGCTGGCTCGTGGTCGGCGAGCTGGTCGGGCTGATCGTCGCCGGCCTGCTCGCGGTCGTGCTCGCGCTCGCGTGGCGGCTCGTCGGCGCCGGTGTCGCCTACCGCCGCGTCGGCATCGTCTCGGGCTACGTCTACGGCGGCACGTGGATCGGCTTCTGCGCCGGCGCGCTCATCCTCGGCTCGGCCGTGCAGCTTGTCGACCCGACGCTCTTCGATCGCGTTGTCGGCTCGCTCCAGGCAATGTCGAGCGGCGCGGGACCGACGCCGTCTTTGGCCGACCTCGCGGCGCTGCAGACCGCACCGTTCCGCGGACCGGCGGTCGTGCTGGTCCTGGTCGCGTTCATGATCTGGGTCGTCGCCGCCGGCTGGAGCGTGTTCGCGTGGGGCGCCTTTCGCCAGGCGTTCGGCGCGACGCGATTGCAGGCCGTGGGTGCGACCGCGATCTGGCTCGGCGCGCTCGGTGCGTTCCTTGCGCTGGGACAGCGTCTCAGCTGACGCCGGCGACCCAGCGCCGCGCGACGCTCAGCGCTCGATGCGGGCGACCGCGCTGTGCGCGTGGATGGATTC
>Ga0123337_10001931_pt1 | contig 24921 bp, 22 predicted proteins | sample frozenSSSSmetaG_FD_89792 | JGI IMG/M metagenome (GOLD analysis project Ga0123337, IMG submission 89792) | Glacier valley bacterial and archeal communities from Borup Fiord, Nunavut, Canada, to study Microbial Dark Matter (Phase II) -... | ecosystem: Environmental > Aquatic > Freshwater > Ice >...
CGAGAGAATTTCCCATCCAATAGCCCTGCACCTGCAATACTACTTTGTATGGGTCAGGTAATACTTGACTTACAGTGCTTTCACCTCCTATGAATCTTTTGTGCTAAGATTGATGTCTTGACCAAGAGTCAAGACATCAAGGAGGAGTTATGGGTTACATGAAGAGTGTTTTACAGGAAATGGATGATGGAATGGCGAACGTGGCGGAGTGCGAAGAGTGTGGTGAATCAACATTCAACATAAAGGGACAAAGTAGTGATGGTGTAGAGGATTATGGCATTTGTTCATCTTGTGGACATCAAGTAACGTTTGAAGAAGTAGAAGACAATATGGTCACAAGGTCAGTGGAGCGGGATAAGTGACAAAAATACGTTAACAGTACAATAGATTTTAAACACCCCATACTTTGTTTGGGGTGTTTTGTGTGGAACTTTTTCCTAACTTCTCCTCGAGCGCTCCCAAAGTCAATCTCCACACTAACTCCGGCAAAACCCGAAAGGCGTAATCCGAATGCACCCGCTCGAGCCGTTGATGGTACTCGCGGCCCCACGGTCCCACGTTGACCACCGGCACATTCAGCAGCTTTGCGCCCGCGTAATCCACGTTCCAGCGCATGCCCCAACCCGGCATGTTCTGGCTCAGGGTCGAGGCGTCGTCCGCACCCTCGTTTGAAGCCGACTCGAGCGGGGCCAGAAAGCTCATGTCGCTGATGCCCTCAAAAAAGGGCCGAAAGCCGATGGACTGCCCAAATTCGCGTTCGATGTTGGGAGCGACTATACGGCACACCTCGAGCAGATGTTCAGACTTGGCATCCTGCCCCAACAGCGCCACCGGGTAGTAAACCGGGGCAAAGCCGACCACGGCGGCGGGGCCGCTCAGATTCGCCAACTGTGCCAGCTCGAGGGTGAGGGTTCGGGCGTAGACTAGCGGGTCGAGATTTCCGGTTTCGGCTCGAGTTTTGGCGTCCTGCACCGCCGCTGCGCCCGAGTGCTCGAGCGCCAACTTTTCCAGGTCGCCGTACTCGAGCAGTCGAGCTTGATAGGGAAGCGTGCGTTGGGGACGGCCTGCCCGAGTCTCGAATTCGTCGAAGCGGGACTGCTCGAGAGTTAGAGCACGCTTCAGTGCTTCCCCTGCCGCTTTCTTGAAGCGGGCCAGCACCCCGGCAGCCTCGTTTTTGACCAGCATCACGTTGAAGGCGACCCAGGTGAGGCGCGGGGTCGTCACTTCGTAACCCGCCCGGAAGTCGGCCTGCTCGAGGCAGGTAGGCGCTGGAGCCAGCGTCCCGGCCAGTCCCTTTGCGTCGGCCACGCTCGAGTACGCCGGGTTGGATTCGACCTCGAGCGTGAATTCGGCAGCCATCAGGTGCGGATTGACCCCATCGAACGGGTAGCCCGCGTGGGTCGGCCGGCCTATAAAAAGTACGGTGGGCAGCAATTTTCCCACGCTTCCGGTGTATACAGTTCGCCCACTCGAGCCGTCTTCCCCGTCCGCCGTCGCATCGAGGTTGAGCGCGGCCACGAACTCGAGGCTCTCACGCTGTTGCAAGCGCGCAAGCGAAGAGATAGCGCTCCGCATTCCCTTGGAGCCGTGCTCCTCGTCGGGGGTCGCCACCAACAGCAGGTTTCCCACCCGGCCCACTAGCTGGGAAAAACGCTCGAGCGCCACAATTCCCGAGGCCAGCCCACTTTTCATGTCCAGGATGCCGCGCCCTGGCAAAAAAGCCCCCGACTCGAAATCCTCGAGCGCCTGAAGGTCTGCCGGGTTGGGGCTGCCGCGCAGAGTCTCGAGCAGCGCCTCCAACAACTTTTCCGGCTCGAAGGCCAGAGGCTCGAGCGGGCCGTAACTCGCGGTGGACACCACGTCGAAGTGTCCTGCCAGTATCACGGTTCGGCTGCCCTGACCGCGTACCAAAGCGAACAGATTTTCACGCTCGAGCGGGTCGTTTTCGGTTTTCACGCACCACACGTCTTCGGGGTGGTCGCGGAAGTAGGGAACTCGAGCCAGCTTTTCCCGCATCAGGGCGGCAAACTGACCTTCCGCGCTCGAGCCGGTGACGCTGGGAATGCGGACCATCTCCAGGGTCCACTCGAGGGCGCTTTTAGAATTTGAGGAGGGGGACGACATGTGTGCTCGAGTTTAGGGGATTGGAGTGCTCTCGGGCGTGAGTTCCGGTCAGACGCTCGAGCACTGGATACGGTTCATCCAGTCAATTTTTAAAAACAGATAAAACTCATCTTTTTCTTCGCTCAGCACGGGAGTCCTATAGATTAAGCTTTCATTGACAAAGCTGAGGGTGCTGTATATCATCCTGGAGATTTAGGAATCGTTCCCTCGAGCCAGACCTACAAAGCTTTTGATAGGCGCTGTCTTGGCCTCAACAGCACCTTCCGGGCTAGGCCGCTCGAGGGCAAACTATTTCAAGTCAAACTCCCCGCTCGAGGTAAACCCATTGACCCAAGCTGCTGCCCCGCCCAAGAAGCCGATTTCGCCCCGCAGCATCGTCGGCTGGGTCGTTCTGGCCCTGATTCTGGTCTTTTTCACGGTCTTCGCCGTCATTCCCGCCTGGGACATTCTGGCGGCGGTGATGCCCACGGTGATTGTGCAAGGCCTGATTCTGGGCTTCGTCATCGCCATCATCGCGCTGGGTTACACCATGGTGTACGGGGTGCTGCAACTCATCAACTTCGCGCACTCTGAAGTCTTTGCCACCGGAGCGGTGGTGGGCTTTGAAGCCTTCACCATTCTACAAAACAGCCCCATCAATGCCTATCTCAAACTGTTCATCGCGCTGCTCTCGGCCATGACGGTGTGCGGTCTGCTCAACATGCTCATCGAGCGGGTCGCTTACCGACCTCTGCGTGGAGCCAGCAACAAGCTCGTTCCGCTCATCTCGGCTATCGGGGTGAGCTTTTTGCTTCAGGACTTGCTCAGATTGTTCGAGGAAGTGAACCGCAAGCTGTTCAACCTGTCCTACAACCTCCCCCCCGAGTTCACCCAGAGCGTCACGGTGGGCAGTGTGAGTGTGCAGAGCAAGGAAATCATGCTGGTGGTGGTCGCCATCGTCATGCTGATTGCGCTCAACTATCTGGTGAACTTCACCAAGCTGGGCAAAGCTATTCGGGCGGTGGCCCAGGACCGTCAAACTGCTGGCCTGATGGGCATCAACGCCAATCAGATGATTCAGCTCACCTTTCTGATTGGCGGTGCGCTGGGCGGCGTGGCGGGCGTGCTCTACGGAATGCAGTACGGAACGGTGAACGCCTACGTGGGCATCTTGCCGGGAATCAAATCGTTCACGGCGGCGGTGTTGGGCGGCATCGGCAGCATTCCCGGCGCGGTGCTCGGGGGGCTGGTGCTGGGCCTGCTCGAGCAGTTCATCGGCTCTGTCTTGAGCTTGGTGGGCAGCGTGCTTCCGGCTGACAATCCGCTCAAGTTTCTCGAGGCCATCAAAGCTGAATACAAGGACATCGGGGCCTTCATCGTGCTCATCATCATCCTGATTTTCAAACCGGCGGGCTTGCTGGGCCGCGCCACCACGGAGAAGGTATGAGGGATACGAAGGAGAAGGTATGACCGCCGCCAAACCCCCGCTCTCGAGTCCGCTGCGGCCCCCACCCCGTGGCTCGAGCACGCCGCAAGCCACTATTTTGCTCATTGTGTACGCACTCGTCACCAGTGGCCTGCTGCTGTGGGTGGTCTCGAGCGGCATTCTGGACAACCTGGGTAACTTTCGTTCGCTGACCATTTCGCTTTCGTTTGCGGCCTTCCTGACCACGCTCTTTTTTGCTTACCGCTGGAACGCGCACCCGGTGGTCAAAATACTGGTGGCCGCAGTGGTGCTGCTGGTCGTTTTGCCGATAGCGGGCGTGGCCAACAGTTCGCTACTGGGCCTGGGGCTGCAAATCGGCATCTTCGCCGCGCTGGCACTCGGACTCAACATCGTGGTGGGACTGGCCGGATTGCTCGATTTGGGTTACGTGGCTTTTTTTGCCACCGGAGCCTACATCTGGGCCATCTACGGTAGCCCTCAACTGGGAAAAATTCTGGGAAACCCCGCGCTCGAGGCGTCTAAAGGGCTTCCTGGTGGCTATTTCTGGCTGTTTCTGTTTCTGGGCATTGCGGTGGCCGCACTGGTCGGGGTGCTCATCGGCCTGCCGGTGCTGCGGCTGAGGGGCGATTATCTGGCCATCGTGACCCTGGGCTTGGGCGAGGTGATTCGGGTACTGGCCAACAACCTCACGCCGCTCACCAACGGCCCCATCGGTATCGTGGACATTCAACGCCCACCCACCGGACTTATTGACGGCATTCGCAGCGGGTTCAACCTCAGCACCAGTCAGTTTGGCTTGCTGTTCTTGTACGTAGTCGTGCTGGTGGTCATCGGCGTCATCATCGTGGTCAACATCCGGCTCGAGAACAGCCGCATCGGGCGGGCCTGGATTGCCATCCGCGAGGACGAAATCGCGGCGCAGGCGATGGGCGTGCCGCTGGTGCGCTCCAAAATCATCGCCTTTGCCACCGGAGCGTCTTTTGCGGGTGTCATGGGCGTGATTTACTCGGCAGTACAGACCTCGATAACGCCGGAATCGTTCACCTTTTTTGCCAGCATCGGGGTGCTGAGCATGGTGATTTTAGGCGGCATGGGCAGCATTCCCGGCGTGATTTTAGGCGCGGCAGTGGTCACGCTGCTCAACCTCGACTTCCTTGCCGCACTCAGCGAGGCGCTCTCGAGCCTGGGCCTGCCCAACGAACTCGACCCGGCCAAGTACCAGCGCTTCTTCTTCGGCCTGATTCTGCTGCTGATGATGATTTTCAGACCCGAAGGGCTGATGCCGACCACCCGCCGCAAGCTCGAGCTGCACCTGGACGACGCGCCCAACGACCCCGACGGCAGTGCATCTGGAGACCACGGCTCCGGCGACATCGGGACTTTTGGCAAATCCGAACCCTCGAGCCTGGAAACCACCGGACGCATCAGCAACCCGGTTCCCTCGAGCACCCAGAACCGTTCGGGAGGCAACTAGCGTGGCCCCCATAACCTCTGCAAAACCCACCACCACCAAACTGGTGCTCGAGGTCAGCGCGCTACGGAAAACCTTCGGCGGTCTGGTGGCGGTCAACGATGTGACGCTCGAGGTTCCCCGCTCGAGCATCGTCAGCGTGATTGGCCCCAACGGTGCGGGTAAGACCACCTTTTTCAACATGATTACCGGCATCTACTCGCCCGATGGCGGCTCGATAAACCTGGACGGCAAGAATCTGGTGGGAATGCGCCCGGACCAAGTGACTCACGAAGGCATTGCGCGCACTTTTCAGAACATCCGGCTGTTCCGGGCCATGACCGTGGGCGAAAACTTACTGGTGGGGCGGCACGCCCGCCTCAAGGCCGGATACTGGGACGCGCTGCTGCACACCAAAAAGTTTCACAAAGACGAGGCCGAAGGGCGTGAGGCGGCGCAGATTCTGCTCGAGTTCGTGGGTCTGGGGCGCAAATCCGGCGAACTGGCCGGAAACCTGCCTTACGGCGACCAGCGGCGGCTCGAGATTGCCCGCGCCCTGGCCACCAACCCTAAAGTGGTGCTGCTCGACGAACCCACCGCAGGCATGAACCCCAACGAAACCGAAGCCGCCAAGGCGCTCATAAGGCGCATCCGCGACGAACTGGGCGTGACTGTGGTTTTGATTGAACACGACATGCGCCTGGTGATGACCTTGAGCGAATACATCACCGTGCTGGACTACGGAACCAAGATTGCCGAGGGCAGCCCCAAGGAAGTTCGCAACAATCCTCGAGTCATCGAAGCGTACCTGGGACGCGGCGCGGCGGCGGGCGAATACGGTAAGGAGGGATGATGGGGAATGGGGAATGGGGAATGGGGAATGGTTGACAGCACTTCGCGCATCCGCTCGAGCGTGCCCACCGATTCCCGATTCCCGACTCCCGATTCCCTCCAGACTTATGCTCACACTCAACGATATTCACACCTACTACGGCCCCATCCACGCGCTCAAGGGCATCACGCTCGAGGTCAAAAAGGGCGAGGTGGTGGCGCTCATCGGCGGCAACGGGGCGGGTAAAACCACCACGCTACGCACTATTTCCGGCATGATGCGGGCCAAGCAGGGTGAGGTCACGCTCGAGGGCAAGCGCATCAACCAGATTCAGCCGCACCTGCTCACCAGCCTGGGCATGGCGCACGTTCCCGAGGGGCGGCGCATCTTTCCGCAGCTCACCGTGCGCGAGAACCTCGAGATTGGCGGCTTTACCGTGAGAGACCGTAAAGCGGTGGCCGAGCGCATGGACGAAGGCTTTGCGCTTTTCCCGCGTCTGGCCGAGCGCAAAAGTCAGTTGGGCGGCACGCTGTCCGGCGGTGAACAGCAGATGCTGGCTATGGCCAGGGCGTTGATGGTTGCGCCCAAGCTGCTGCTGCTCGACGAGCCGAGCATGGGCCTGTCTCCGCTGTTCGTGGAAACCATCTTCGACATCATTCAGAAGCTCAACAAGGAGCGCGGCACCACCATTTTACTCGTCGAGCAGAACGCTTCGATGGCCCTGGGCGTGGCTCACCGCGCTTACGTGATGCAGACCGGAAACATCCGCACCTCGGGCGACGCCTCTGTTCTGGCGCAGGACGAGAGCATTCGCAAAGCTTATCTGGGTGAGGATTGAAGATTTCGCTTGAGGACGAAGGGTTACGCCTCCGGCGGGTTTTTAGTAGTTGGTTCTTGGTTGGTATGTACTCGAGCGCCCAACATCAAACCGACCAAGAACCAATAACCAATGACCCGCGACCCGGCCCGGAAGGTGCCGTAGTTGGGTCAAGACAGCCGGAGGCGCAAGACCTTTAAGTTAAATTATCTTTCAAAGCAAGGAAAAAAAAACCCTTTCTCGAGATTCCACAAAACTTCTCAATCTGAGAGAAAATGAAGACGCCCTCGAGTCTGGTGAGAACTCGAGGGTGAAAAGAGTGTGCCTGAGCGGTTTTTTTCGCACGTATATCATTTGAAGCACATTGACAAGTCAGAACCGAGTGCTTAGGATGGGCAAGCATAGACAACCGAATGCGGGGTTTTAATTCAGGCCCTCGCAAGCTCTATAGGAGAACGCATGAAGAAATACGCAGTCCTTACCCTGGCTCTGGTCGGCTCCCTCGCCCTCTCGAGCGCCTTCGCTCAGAACCTCAAGGTCATCAAGGTCGCCACCCTCACCCCCCTCTCCGGTGGTCAGTCCGCACTGGGCGAGGCTATCCGCAACGGCGCTGAGCTGGCCCTCAACGAGCAGAAAGCGGCGTTTGCCAAGCTGGGCTTTGACCTTCAGCTCGCTCCCCAGGACGACCAGGCCACCCCAGACGTGGGTACCGCTGCTGCGCGCCGTATCGCCTCGGACAAGAGCATTCTGGCCGTGGTGGGTACGCTCAACTCGGGTGTGGCCATTCCTGCCAGCGCGGTGCTCAAAGACGACAACGTGGCGATGGTTTCACCAGCCAACACCGCCAACGCTGCCACCGACCGGGGACTGCCCAACTACAACCGCATCGTGGCCCGTGATGATTCACAGGGTCCCGCAGGCGCGGACTTCATGATTAAAACCCTTAAGACCAAAAAAGCGTATATCATTAACGATAAAACGGCGTACGGTGCGGGTCTGGCTGCTGAAGTAGTAAAATACTTAAAAAGTAAAAACGTTGAGGTAGTAGGTGACGAAGGTACTGAGGAGCCGAGCAACTTCCAGCCCTTGATCATCAAGATTAAAGCTCTCAAGCCTGACACCATTTACTTTGGTGGTATTTATAACCAGATCGGCGTGTTCCTCAAGCAGCTTCGCGCTGCCGGTGTGAACACCCCAGTGATGGGCGGCGACGGCCTCGACGACCAGCAGCTCATCACCATTGGCGGTGACGGGGCTAAAAACACCTATTTCACCACCGTGGCCGCTCCGGGCAGCGAGTTCCCCAAAGCGGCGACCATGCTGGCCAACTACAAAACCAAGTTCGGCAAGGACGCCGCAGGCTTCTCGGTCACGGGCTACGACGCGATGAACGTGGTGCTGGCGGGTATCAAGAAGGCGGCTGGCAAGAGCAAGGAAGTTCCCAGCCGCGTAGCCGTTCAGGACGCCATTCGTAAAATCAGCTACACTGGCCTGTCGGGTGGCATCAAGTTCAACAGCCTCGGCGACCGCGTGACCGGTCAGTTGTTCGTGGTGCAAGTCACCGACGAACTCAAGTTCAAGGTCAGCGGCACGGTTCGCACCAAAGCCCCTAAAGCCTAAGCTACTGCACTCCTTAAACGGCGCTTCCATGCGCCGTTTTTGTTTTTAATGGCTCGAGCACGGTGAACCAAAGAGTAGTGAACCAGAGTACAGGGAATTAAAGCACAGTGAACTCGGCTGCACTCAAGCACCTCCGAAATGCTCCTGATTTCTTCCTTTCATCCGATTTCTACACTCACTGTACAATCATAAATTCCTCGAGCCAGACACCCATTTTCACATCAAACGACCTTGACAAATCGCCCGTATTTACCTAGTCTGTAGCAGACCTTGAAATTTCTTCAATACTTCAGCTTTTCCACCCTGCATTTTCAAAACTCCGGCTCCCTGTAGCTCGAGCGCACGTATTCATTCTTTCATCTGTACTATCCAAAGGAGTTCCCTATGAAGCTAAAAACCCTGTCCGCCCTGCTGGTCCTCAGTGGATTATCCTCCGCCTTCGCTGCCGGAACGCTAGTCTACGGCGCGGGTGGCGAACCCGTTTCGCTCGAGTCGGGCAACATCACTGACGGCAACAGCATTTACGTGCAGCGCCAGATTTACGATTATCTGGTGGACTTCAAAGACGGCACCACCACTCCCAAGGCGGGCCTCGCGGTGAGCTGGAAGAGCAACCCCGCAGCCACCGAGTGGACCTTCAAACTGCGTAAAGGGGTCAAGTTCAGCGATGGCACCGACTTTAACGCCGACGCCGCCCTGTTTAACCTCAACCGCTGGTGGGACGCCAAGGACCCCAGCGGCTTCCGCGACCAGGGCCGCACCTTTGAAATCTGGGGCGAGTTCTTCGGCGGCTATAAGGGCGACGACAAGAGCCTGATTACCGCCATCGAGAAAGTGGACGACTACACTATCCGCTTCAAGCTCAAGAGCGGCTTCACGGTCATGCCTGACCTGCTGGCCGCCGGATACTTCGGTATCGCTAGCCCAGCAGCGGTCAAGAAAGCAGGAGCGGCTTACGGCACCCCCGCTGCGGGGGCAGTGGGCACCGGAGCTTTCACCTTCGAGTCGTGGAAGACCGGGGACCGCATCAACCTCAAACCCAACGCGGCGTACTGGAACAAAGCGGGCGTTCCGAAAGTAGACAGCTTGGTGTTCCGCTTTATCAAGGACCCCAGCGCCCGCCTCAACGAGCTGCGTGCCGGAACCATCGATTTTGCCAGCGACTTCACCCCGGCAGATTACAAAACCTTACAGGGCGACAAGTCGCTCCAGGCCATCCTCAAACCCAGCTTCAACGTGGGCTTTCTGAGCCTGAACTATAAAAACCAGTACCTTAAAAACGACAAGGTGCGTCAGGCCATCAGCATCGCCATCAACAAAAAAGAAATCGTCAAGGCGTTCTGGGGTGACCTCGGCGTCTCGAGCGCCTCGTTCCTGCCCCCCGTGCTGGCCTGGGGCAACAGCAAAAACGTGCCCGAGGACTACAAGTACGACCCTCAAACCGCTAAAAAGCTGCTCAGTGACGCGGGTTATCCCAACGGCTTCACCGTGGACCTCTGGTACATGCCGGTCTCGAGGCCCTACTTTCCCCAGCCCAAGCCGATTGCCGAAGCCTTTGCCGCCGAACTGGCCACCATTGGCATCAAGGTGAACCTCAAAACCGAAGACTGGGGTAAGTATCTGGAGGACCGCAACAAGGAACCCGGATTTGACATGTACATGATTGGCTGGACCGGAGATTACGGCGACCCAGACAACTTTTACAGCGCCTACTATGGCCCCACCGCCTCGGATGACAGCAACTACGCGCCCGCCGAACTCAACGACCTGCTCAACAAGGGCAAGGCCGCTGTAGGCCAGAAGGCCAAAGGCGAGATTTACGCCAAGATTCACGACATCACCTACAACGCCAACGTGCGACTTCCGATGGTCCACTCGAGGCCCTTAGCAGCCGCTCGAGTCTACGTCAAGGGTTGGATTCCCAGCCCACTGGGCAGTGAGCTGTTCAACAAAATTTCGATTGTCGGCAAGAAGTAACCCGTTCTCGAGCACTCGAGGGCGGTCAAGAATGAACGGGGCCAAGCGCCCCGTTTTTCTCTTTTTGGTTAAGCTGTGATTTGCAAACTTTCAACACCCTCGAGCACGCACTCAAGCAGATTTAAATTTCTGAGATACGAGAAGAGGAGGTGTTCTTTTGGGTTCATTCGTGTTACGCCGCCTGCTGCGGATGCTCACCGTGATGCTGGGCATCTCGCTGGTGGTCTTCGGCTTTGTCAGGGCGCTGCCGGGAGACCGCGCCACCATCGAACTCGGTGAGCGCGGCACACCCGCGATGGTGGCGCTTCTCCGCGAGAAGTACGGACTCAACAAGCCGGTGTTTCTCAACCTGGCTCAGCCCACCCGCCTGCTCGACGCGCAGTATCCGCGTTACGTGGCGCAGATTGCCTCCGGCGACCTGGGCAAGGGCATCAAGAGCCAGATTCCGGTGTCCGACGACCTGCGCTCGAGGTTTCCGGCCACCGTCGAGCTGACCTTGGGGGCTATTTTGTTTGCGCTCATCATCGGGCTTCCAGCAGGCATCATCGCGGCGCTCAACCGCAACCGCTGGTTAGATAATCTAGCGATGGGCGTTTCGCTGGTGGGCGTGAGTATGCCGGTGTTCTGGCTCAGCATGGTGCTGGTGTACTTTTTCTCGGTGGTGCTGGGCTGGCTGCCGCCCAGTGCCCGCGCGGACACCGGAATCGCCGACTTCAAGAACATCACCGGACTCTACGCGCTCGATGGGCTGCTTCAGGGCCGCCTGGACCTCACGCTCAACGCACTCAAGCACCTGATTTTGCCCTCTATTGCGCTGGGCACCATTCCTATGGCCATCATCGCCCGAATTACCCGCTCGAGTATGCTCGAGGTTCTGGGCCAGGATTACGTGCGGACCGCCACCGCCAAGGGTTTGGGCCGCAGTAAGGTCGTGACCAAGCACGCGCTCAGAAACGCCATGCTACCGATTGTGACGGTGATTGGCCTACAAATCGGGCTGCTGCTGGGCGGCGCGGTGCTGACCGAGACCATCTTTAGTTGGCCGGGACTGGGGTCGTGGCTGTATCAGGGCATCTTCGAGCGCGACTATCCGGTGATTCAGGGCGGGGTCATCTTCGCAGCACTCATCATCAGCGTGGTGAACCTGCTGGTGGACGTGAGCTACGCTTATCTGGACCCTCGAGTGCAGTATGGCTAGGGGTGTGGGGGAGTGGATTTGCTCGAGCGTCGAGGTGTTAGAGCTTGAGAAGTGGGGAGCAGGGGAGATAGGGAGCGGCCCGCCCCGTGAGGCGGACAGGCGGCGAGGCCCGGTAGGTGCCGTTTTCGCCAAGACGCCCGATAGGTGGCGTTCTGTCCAAGACGTGGCGCAGTTGGGCCAAGACAGATGGGGGGGAACAGATTTGTATTCTCGAGGATGTTTCAAGAGTTCAGTGAGATTTTTTGCTCGAGGTGAATCATGACCGCCGTCGCTTCAGGAAAACCCTCGGTGCAGGGCGTTCGCACTCCCTCGCAGCAGGTTTGGCGGCGCTTTCGCAAATCCACGCCGGGGCGGGTGGGCGCGGTCATCGTCATCGTGTTCGTCCTGCTGGCCCTCTGCGCGCCTTTCATTGCCACTTACGACCCCATCAAGGTCTCGTACAGCGCCATTCTGAAATCCCCCTCGAGCGAGCACCTGTTCGGAACCGACAATCTGGGCCGCGATATTCTGGCTCGAGTGCTGTACGGGTCGCGCATTTCGCTTCAGGTGGGGGTATTCGCCACCGGCGTGGCGATGGTCATCGGCAGCATTTTAGGGGTGCTGGCCGGGTATTACGGCAAAACGGTGGACAACGTGAGCGGCTGGTTCTCCGACGTGCTGCTGGCCTTCCCCAGTATTCTGCTGGCCATCGGCATCGTGGCGGTGGCGGGTCCGGGCATCACCAATACCATGCTGGCGGTCAGCATCGTGCAGATTCCTACGTACCTGAGACTCGCTCGAGCGGTGGTCATCAGCGTGCGTGAGCGCGAGTTTGTGCAGGCAGCGGGCGCACTGGGCGCGACTCAGAGCCGCATCATCTTTACCCATGTGCTGCCCAACAGCCTCACCCCGCTCATTGTGCAGGCATCACTCAGCATCGCCACCGCCACCATCGAGGCCGCCGCGCTAGGGTTTCTGGGCCTGGGCGCACTTCCCCCCACCCCCGAGTGGGGCACCATGCTCAACGACGCGCGCGAGTATTACCAGACCGCCCCGTGGACCATGATTTTTCCGGGTCTGGCCATCTTCTTTTCGGTGCTGGGTTTCAATTTGTTGGGCGACGGTCTGCGCGATGTACTCGACCCTCGAGGGAATTGACCAGCGGAAACTGACCCACTCGAGCACCAATTCAAGCGGGAAAAAAGGCGCACTCGAGCGGGTGCGCCTTTTCTTATATTCTATAAAACGCTCATCTCGAGCTTTTGTGATTAAATCCTCTAGGCAACCGTATTGAAAATCAGCTACAATCCTTCGTACATAAATCGATAACTTCACGAGTAACACCCTCGAGCACTACACACTTTTTCTATTCGCTCGAGTGGGCGCAGGAGAGCCGTATGCCCTACACCATTCGCATTTACAACGTAGACGCCACTTACACCGCAGGCGTGTGGTCTTGTTCCGACGACCCGATGCAGGCGTTTCTCGAGAGCTTGGTAGACCCGCAGGAAGTCAAGAAGGGCGACCCCCTACACGACCTGCACCACGCCCATAAAATGGCTAAGCGCCTGGGGGGAACGGTGCTGGGCGGTCCCTACCCTGAACTCGAGGAACTGGAAAAAGCCGAGGAAGCCGAGCGTGTGGCGGCGATGGTCGCGGCCAATCCACCGCCCCGAACCCCCTCGAGCGGCGGTTTACAGAAATTGTTTGGCTTTGTGCAGCGCAAACTGGTGCGACATTGAGAGAGGTTTTTGCAGTATTCTCGAGCGGCCTGGAAAGCCCTTACCCTGGTCCGCTGAAGCGAACCGTCCCTCTCCCAAAATTGGGAAAGGGTTTTTGCTGTTCTCCTTCTCCCAGCACGGGAGGGTACGAAGTCGTGCGGAGCGGCCCGCCCCGTGAGGCGGACAGCCCCGATAGGTGGCGTTCTGTCCAAGACGTGGCGTTTTTGGGCCAAGACAGCAAGGGAACCGCGACGGCGGCGTGAGGGCACACTCCAGGCTGACTTTTAACCACAAACACATACTGCAAAGACTCCAGTCCGTTTTTAAGTCAAAATAGAATCACCCTATGCCCTACTCCGACCTCTATCCGGCCCGCATTCCTCCCGCCCTCGAAGCCCTGAGCCTGCTCAGCAAAGCCGGGGTGCGCGGTTTTCCCCAGCTCGAGCCTGCTCAGGCTCTGTTGATGCAGGTTTTACAGAATCCTCCACTCCCGCTCGAGGACCCAATTCTGGACCTTACCGCCATGAGCGGCGTCAGCGGGGCGATGTTCAGAGACCGCGAAAGTAAGTTGGTCGAGCGCTCGAGGGCCGCACTCAACGTACTCGAGGCTCAAGGATTCGATGCCGCGCTCAGCCTACCGTCTCAGCTCGAGGGGGAGTACGGCACGGTCCTAGCAGTCTTGCCCGCTGACCGGGGCAACGACGCGGTGGATGAGGTGGTCAAAGCGGCCTTCAGACTGACCAAACCGGGTGGAACCTGCTATCTGGCGGGCGATAAAGACCGGGGCTTCGAGCGCTACTTCAAGTGGGCCAGAGAGCACTTTGGCGAAGGGGAAATCCTCGAGCGGCACAAGGGTTTACGGGTGGCGGGCTTTCGCAAAACTCGAGTAGAACATCAGGAGCAAACGCTCGAGTTCGGAGAGTACGACTTCGAGGGTGTCAAAATCGCCACCCTGCCGGGAGTGTTCAGCGCCAAAGGGGTAGACGCCGCCACCAAGTTGCTGCTCGAGTCGCTACAGGATTCACCAGTTCAGCTCGAGGGAAAGCGGGTGCTGGACATCGGGGCCGGGGCTGGAATCCTCGGAAGTTGGGCGGCGGCACGGGGCGCAAAAGTGACGATGCTCGAGGACGACTGGGGCGGAGTGTTGTGTGCAAGGCGCACGCTCGAGCGCAACGGTCTGAAGGGCGAAGTGCTGCACAGTGACGCAGGCTCGGCCCTTCCAGTTGGCGCGCAGTTCGATGTGGTGCTGAGTAACCCTCCCTTTCATGTGGGCAGCGACCTGATTCTCGAGGTGGCCGAGGAGTTTGTTGCGGTGGCGGCCCGCGCCCTGCCTCGAGGCGGGAACTTTTATCTGGTCGCCAACGTATTTTTACCTTACGAGTTACCGCTCGAGCGCTTTTTCAAGGTTTCGACAATCGTTCGTAACCGCAGCTTTAAAGTTTTGTGTGGACAGAAACGCTAGAAAAGCCTATAATCCTTTGATGCGTGGTTCACGCCAGATACCTTTTTAACGCGTGAATTGAGCGGCTCGAGACCGTCCTACGAGGACCCTAAAAAACATATGCGAGCGCGTTCAAACCACTTTTTACCGCTTATCTTCGCCAGCAGTTCCCCCTCAGCTCCATATACAACCCTTCCGCTCAACGGAGATAAACTATGACCCAAGCGCGAACCCCTCGTAGCCGCGCCGCTAAAACCGTCGTCCCACCTGCCTCGAGCGAAGAGGTGCTGGGCAGCATGGCCGCCGTGACCAAGGCCAGCCCCCCGAAGGCCACCTCCTCCAAGGGCAGCAAAACTAAAACATCCAAGGACACCACCCTGCTCGAGGACGCGCTCGAGCAGACCCTGGACCGCGCTCCCGACACAAGTGAGGCGATGTCCGAGACGGCGACACTGCGCGAGATGGTGAGCGAGACGACCCCCAAGAAACCCACCAAATCTAAGAAACCTATCTCCAAGGCTGAAGAAAAGGCTGACATCGAGGCGGGTCTGACTATCGAGGCGGCTGCGCCCGCCCCCAAAGCGGGCAAGGCCAAGGCCAAAACTGGAAAAGCGGCCAAAGCCAGCGACGCCAAGAGCAAAGCCCCGCGTCCCGAGATGGGCGAGTTCAAACCCATCGTGTCCAACCGCCCCTTCATGATGCAACCGGGCATCACCGAGATGGTCAAGGCGGGTCGGCTCAGCGGTACCTTGACCAGTGAGGAAATCGCGCTGGCCTTCAACGCGGCGCTCGAGGCCAGCGGCACCGAGGCCAGCGAGAACGGCGACGACTTCGAGGAACTGCAACTCTACCTGACCGCGCAAGGCATCGAGATTCAGGATTTGGCCGACGACGACGACCTCGAGACCGAGGAAGAAGAGGAGTCCGACGCCGAGGAGGAAGCCGAGGAGCGCTACTTCGACGACATGCCCAAGGCGGTCAGCGGCGACCCGGTGCGCCAGTACCTGCACGAGATTGGGCGGGTTCCGCTGCTCACGCTCGAGGAGGAGATTTCCTTGGCCCGCCGCATTGAGGAAGGTGAGGAAGCCAAAAAACAGCTCGAGGAAGAAAGTGACACGCTCGAGGACCGCCGGGGCCGCTTGCTCAACCGCCGCGCCGAGGACGGGGCCGCCGCCCGTCAGGCGCTGATTGAAGCGAACTTGCGCCTTGTGGTCAGCATCGCCAAAAAGTACACCGGACGCGGCCTGGGCTTTCTGGACCTGATTCAGGAAGGCAACCAGGGCCTGATTCGGGCGGTCGAGAAGTTCGAGTATAAACGGCGCTACAAGTTTTCCACCTACGCGACGTGGTGGATTCGGCAGGCCATCAACCGGGCCATTGCCGACCAGGCCCGCACCATCCGCATTCCGGTGCACATGGTCGAGACCATCAACAAGCTGACCCGCACCGCGAGGCAACTCCAGCAGGAACTGAGCCGCGAACCCTCCTACGAGGAGATTGCCGAGGCGATGGGACCCGGCTGGGACGCGGCCAAAGTGGAAGAGGTTCAGAAGGTTTCTCAGGAACCCGTTTCGCTCGAGACGCCGATTGGCGACGAGAAAGACAGCTTTTACGGCGACTTTATTCCCGACGACAACTTGGACAGCCCAGTCGAGAACGCGGCCAAGACGCTGCTGAGCGAGGAACTCGACAAGGCGCTGGGCAAGCTGACCGAGCGCGAGGCGATGGTGCTGAAATTACGTAAAGGTTTGATTGATGGCCGTGAACACACGCTCGAGGAGGTGGGTCAGTATTTCAACGTGACCCGCGAGCGGATTCGCCAGATTGAGAACAAGGCGCTACGCAAGCTCAAGTACCACGAAAGCCGGACCCGCAAGCTGCGCGATTTTCTAGATTGAGGCTCGAGAGGTTAGATTTAAGATTTCAGACGTCAGAGAAAAGCAGATACTCGAGAGGGTGTCTGCTTTTTATTATCAGGAGCGCGATGCGAACCATTTTACAGACACCACGCTTATTCCTTCGTGAGTTCACGGTAGACGATACCGAGTTCATCGTTCGGCTTTTGAATACTCCCGGCTGGTTAGAATTTATTGGGGACAGCAATGTAAGAACCGAAGAACAGGCACGGGAATATCTATTGACTAAGCCTATCAAAGACTATCAGGAAGACGGCTTTGGTCCATCCTTAGTCGGGACAAGGGACAATAACATTCCTATTGGCATGTGTGGCCTCATTAAAAGAAGTAACCTGGACCACCCCGATATTGGCTTTGCCTTTCTATCAGAATTTACAGGTCAAGGTTATGCTCACGAAATAGCTCGAGCGGTATTAACCTACGCTCGAGAAGTGTTGCATATTTCCCAAGTTTTAGCGATTACCCTACCCAACAACCAGACTTCCATCAACTTGCTCCAAAAAATCGGTTTGACGCTCGAGAAGTCGTTTTCGTTTCCGAACGATGATACAGAACTACTGTTGTTCCGAAGTTGAACTCGACATCAGAATTCAGACTCTAGATTTCAGAGAAAAGCAGGCGCTCGAGAGGGTTTCTGCTTTTTCCTACCTTTTTGGGTCTACATCGCACAAACGGATAAGACTTGCTCGAGCACCCCGGAACTTTCACCCACCTCACCCTCTCTAAACCCTTGAAACACCCACCCTCGAGCGTGGCTTTCGCTGGACTGGAGAGATTATGTTGCACAAATTGAGCGTCCTGATTCCGCTGGTTTTCACACCCCTGCTGTTGGTCGGTTGCCAGTCCTCGAGCACCCCCGCGCCTGTGGCCCCGCTTTACACTCTGGGCTACGGCACCGGGGCAGCGCAGACCCAGACGGTGGCGGCAGGCTCGAGCACCACACTGCCCGTGAACGTGACTGGAGGCAGCAACAGCGGCCTTGCCCTCAGCGCCACGGTGAACCACGGCAACTGCACCCTGACCTCGAGCACGGCCAGCACCGACGCCAGCGGCAACGCCAGCTTCAGCGTGCAGGCCGGACCGGGCGGCGGCCTGGGTTGCACGGTCACGGTCAACCTGCTGGGGGTGGCGGCCACCCGCAGCAACGTGGGCTTTGCGCTCAACATCCGCGAGATTCAGCGGTCACTCAGTGCCTCCTCGAGCACCCTCAACGTGCCAACCACGCCCACCGCAACGACCTTGGACCTCAGTAAGGCTAGTGGTTTAATGTCACTTTCGAGTCCACACGCCGCGCTCGGCTCGAGCAACGACAGCTTCACCCTGCGGATTTCGGGCCTTCCCGCCGCGCCTGCGGGCTACCTTTACGCATTGTGGAAAACCGACGCCGCCAGCGTGACCACCGCGCTCGACAGCTTCAAGAACACCAGTAATGGCGCGGTTAACCTCAATTACACCTCTCCCCCACCCACCAACACTGGCTCGAGCAGCGCCACCCCGGTGGATAACCGGGCCAATTTCAGCCGGGTTTTTGTGACCCTCGAGAGCGGAAACACCCTTCCCGCCACGCCCGGTTCGCTATTGGTGCTGGACACTGCGGACAGCGTTTTCACGCAGAGCTTATAGACAAGGCTTCAGGCTCCACTCGAGCGGGGAGCAAATTCTGGGCGGCCTCTGGGTCGCCTGTTTTCGTCTCAAGCAGAGCCAGATAGTCCCTGCCCCACTCGCACATGGCCCACACAATCGGCTCGAGGGCTTTTTCTGCCTACTCAGTCAGCACATTTTCGATGCGGCGGTCCGGAATAAACCAGATGACCGCCACCACCACAGACAGCGCCAGGGCGAGGCCCACGTTCCAGAAGGCCAGTGGAATGGCAGCGCCATAGAACACCAGCGAAGCGCGGCCCTTGAGGTCGCCGTCGCTGCGGATGGCACTGGCCAGCTTGGACTTGGGGCCATGCACCGAAATCAGGGTCCGGGTCAGCACGAAGTAAGACACCGCGTTCATCAGTAAAACTCCCCCATAAAGCGCCACTGGCAGGGTGGCAAAGTCGTTTTCACCCATCCAGCCGCTGACAAAGGGAATCAGGGACAACCAGAACAGCAGGTGCAAGTTAGCCCACAGCACCCTTGCACTCACCCGCTCGACGGTTTTAAAGGTGTGGTGATGGTTGTTCCAGTTGATGCCCACAAACACAAAGCTCAACACGTAACTCAGCAACACCGACCTCAGCGGAACAAGTTCGGCCCAGCTTGCTCCATGTGGAACTTTTAGCTCGAGCACCATAATGGTGATGATGATGGCGATGACCCCATCGGAAAACGCTTCCAGCCTGCCTTTATCCATGTGTTTGCCTCTCGAGCGCGCCCAGTGAGGACACCCCTCGAGCAGTTTATAGCATTCCCCAAAGATACCTAATGTCTGTGTCAGGTATCTTTGGTGAGCGGAGCGAATAGAAAATAGTAGTGTTTATCGCAATAACGGGGACTTTGGAGCGGAGCGGAAAAGTCGGAGTATTAGCGGGAAACACGATAGCGCGCCGAAGGAACCCTACGCTTCACCCGTTCGTCTATGTGCCTTGAGCAAAGTTCGGCCCGGTAGCCACCACTTTCCTGGTTCGGGACCAGAGGGTGATTACCCGCCTGGTCCCCACACCCGGTTGGCAAACACGCTGAGCGCGTGCTCGAGGGTGGCCAGATTCAGCTCACAACTTTAGCTCAGGGCAATGCGCTTCATGCTGGCTTCCGGGTAGCGGTCTCCAGCCACCTGCCCCGCAATCCCCTCGAGCTGCGTCATATCGGTAGCGTCGAGCACAACCTCGAGCGAACCTACATTGTCCTCGAGATACTTCACCCGCTTGGTTCCGGGAATGGGCACGAAGTCCGCGCCACGGGCCAGCACCCAGGCCAGCGCCACCTGCGCGGGCGTGGCGCTGTGCTTGTGGGCCACCGATTTGACCATGTTCACCAGTTCGAGGTTGTGTTTCAAGTTCTCGCCTTGCAAACGCGGTCCGGTGTGGCGAAAGTCGTCAGCGGCTAGGGACGCCGCGCTCGAGATGCTCCCGGTCAGAAATCCGCGTCCCAGTGGGCTGTACGGCACAAAACCGATGCCCAGTTCCCCCAGCGTGGGAAGCACCTCGGCCTCGACATCGCGGGACCACAGCGAATACTCGCTTTGCAGCGCAGCAATCGGGTGAACCGCGTGCGCCTTGCGAATGTTGGTGCTCAAGACCTCGCTCAGGCCCAAATAGCGCACCTTGCCCTCGAGCACCAGTTCGCGCATCGCACCACGGTGTCCTCGATGGGGACTTCCAGGTCCAGGCGGTGCAGGTAATACAGGTCTATCACGTCCACCTTGAGACGCTTTAGCGACGCCTCACACGCGGCCTTGACGTACTCGGAGCGGGCGTTGTAGCCCCGAAAGCTGGCGTCCGTGCCGCGCTGCATTCCGAATTTGGTGGCCAGCACCACCTGTTCACGCTTTCCTTTCAGAAAACGTCCCAGCAGCTCCTCGTTGGTGAAGGGGCCGTACATATCGGCGGTATCCAGAAAATTAATGCCCAACTCGAGCGCCCGCTCCAGGGTCGCCAGAGACTCGGCCTCGTTGGTGGGACCGTAAAACTCGGACATACCCATGCAGCCCAGACCTAATGCGGAAACCTCGAGACCGCCCAAATTACGCTTTTTCATGCTGTTCCTCCAGTTCACGATGTCCATCCAAGAGTTCTGCGTACCGGTTCACTTTGCCCTCGAGAAGCTTTTTAGCGTCCTCGAGCGCGTTGACTTGATTCTCAATACTGTGTAGATGGTTTCGCAAAATCTCGAGCCTCCTCACCAAACTCTGTGGCCCCAGTGAAGCCCCCAACTCGAGGTAGGTTTTAATGTCCTCGAGCGGTATATGGGTAGCCCTGTGTCTTGGGCAGAACGGCACCTTCCGGGCCAGACCACACCTCTCGGGGCGGGCCGCCTATCGGGCCTGTCCGCTTACCTCGAGCTCACACGCCGCCTCGAGCACAGTCTATTGACGTTCCACCGCACCACCTTAAAACTTAGAGTGGACTCTAAGTCAAGAGGTCGGTGAAGGATTGGGGAGGATTGAACAGGGTGGCTCGAGCGCACAATCAGACTATTTTGGCTCAAACCCCTGCTCGAGTCATGTCAATCGGCTAATGCAAAAGGCTTAGCCCTAACTTGTCAATTGGCAGACGGTATTTTCACAAAGACGGCTTATAATTGACCCCGATATGACGCGATATCAAGATACCGTTCAAGCCGAGGCCACAACTCCTGTCAGCCTGAACCTGAGCCAGCCTCGCGTTCTGGTGCTCAACGCTTCATACGAGGCGCTGCATGTCTGCTCCATCAAACGGGCCATCACGCTGGTGATGTACGAGGTGGCCGAGGTGCTCGAGAACTCGAGCGATTTCATCCGTTCGCCCAGCACCTCTATGGCGGTGCCCAGCGTGATTCGACTCAAGCGTTACATTCGTCGCCCCAGGATTCATCCGATTCCTTTTTCGCGGCGCAATGTGATGCGCCGCGATTTTTATACCTGCCAGTATTGCGGCAGCAAGCAGGAACTCACGCTCGACCATGTGATTCCACGCTCCAAAGGCGGACGCCACACCTGGGAAAACGTGGTCACGGCCTGCCGCGACTGCAACCAGAAAAAAGGCGACAGGCTGCCCGATTTGGCCGGAATGCCGCTGGCGGTCAAGCCTCGAGTGCCCAACTTCGGGGTCTACGCTTATGGTCATGTGGCCGATGTGCAGCCGAATTGGGAGAAGTACATTACCTGAGTCAGCAATGAGCAATGAGCAATGAGTGGTGAGCTTTAAGACGGGAATTCTCGAGGGCGCACCGATGTGCGCCCTTTTTTTGTGTGGCGCTCGAGTTGTGTTGTGTGGATGTGGGTGAAGGTGATTTGTTTTTGCTCGAGCGGGAACGGCCCTCACCCTGGCGGCTTTGCCGCTTGTCCCTCACCACGTTGTGGAGAGGGAGCCGCGAAGGCGGCGGGGTGAGGCCCGTTCCAGGCCAACCAGCTAAATACACCGTCGTCTCGGTAGGGGCGCAATGCTTGCGCCCTGAAAGCCTGAGCTTGAGCACTCAGGGCGAGTGCCAGTCACCCTTACCCTCCCTGTCCGCTCGAGCGTCCCCGACAAACCCGCTAAAATCCCCCCTATGTCGGATTTCTCCGAGAACGTGCGCGACCTTTCGCCCCGCCAGCGACCCGTGGCTGGACGCCTTTTCTCTCCGCTCTTTCTGGGAATTGGGATTGGGGTCACCCTGGCAGGCCCGCTGCTCATTCGCTCGAGCCTGTGGACGCTGGAAACCAACCTTCTTCAACCCGCGCTCTACCTTTTGCTGATTATTTTTACCGCGCTGTTTATCAGCATCACCTTGCGGCGAATCTTCACCGCGCGGGCCTACACCCTGCGGCGCATCGTGGCCTCGCTCGAGTGGGACTGGGAATTTGTGGTCTGCGGCGCGGTGATTGCTCTGAGCGTGCTGGCCGTCCATTACGACAAGACCCAGCCCACCCCCGATTCCTGGCGAATGCTCAACGTCCTCTGGGACGGGATGCGCTCGAATATGGTGTCGTACTTTACCGGCATTCTGTTGATTTTAACCTTCATCATCAGCGGCCTGTCTCGAGTGACCCACAACTTACGAATTCGACTGTACGCGGCGGTGGACCTGCTGCTGGTGTTCGCCTACCTGTTCACCCACGTCCTGATTATTCCCATCGTGGACTCGAGCGGATTCGAGGCGGGCTTTCTCGACCCGCTGTTCGTGGCCCTGGTCAAATCGGTGACGTTTTGCGCTTACATCCTGTCGGCGGTGCGCTTTTACCGCTACCTGATTTACTACATCGTCGAATTTCAGGCCGCGCAGTTCGAGCCACAGAAACCCGTTGAGAACAGGGACTCGAGCATGGGTTGACTCGAGCTTCGGTGCGGACCCATTGCGTTATAGAGCACAGTTTTCCCTCGAGCACGGTGCTCAAACCTCCCCATCGGTCACAAAGCAGACAGACCTTCCCTCGAGCGCTGCTTTAGGCTTCACTTATTCCAGGAGGTCAAATATGTCGCTCTACGGCGGAGATTGGTCCGTGCTGTACCACACCGTGCGCTCTGTCGCCCCGGAAGCGTTCACCGAGGAGGGTTTTTTGGCAGGGGTCTGGGGCGGAAGTTGGCACGCCGTCGGTACGCCCCGCCAGACGTATTCGCCCAACGATGGCACCCCCTTAGCCCTGAGTCTGGACCTGGACCGGGGAACTGCTCAGGTGGCGGTCCGGGCGGCAGCGGCGGAGGGAGCCGAGTGGGCAGCGCTGCCGCTCGAGGGGCGCTGTGAACGCATCAAGGCAGCAATTGACCTTCTGAGAATGCACCGCGAAACCCTGGCCCTGCTGCTGGTGTGGGAAATCGGCAAACCTCTGGCTCAGGCCCGCACCAGCGTAGACCGGATGCTCGAGGGGGTGGAGTGGTACTTAGCTGAATCCGAGCGCCTTAACCACGGGCGCACCCCGGTGGGGCTGGTCAGCAACATCGCGTCCTGGAACTACCCGCTCTCGGTTTTAGTTCACTCCATGCTGGTGCAGGCCTTGGCCGGAAACATCGCGCTGGCCAAGTCACCGAGTGCGGGCGGTGGGGCCAGCGTGACCCTGGCGGTGGCCCTGGCCCGTCAAGCCGGGGTACCGCTGTGTCTGGTTCACGGCAGCGGCAGCTTGCTGGGTGAGGTTTTGATTCGCTCCGAAGCGGTGGACGCGGTGGCCTTCGTGGGTGGGCGCGCGCACGGGCGCAGCGTGGCCGACGGGTTGCTGGACCGCCGCAAGCGCTACATGCTCGAGATGGAAGGGGTCAACGCCTACGGCCTGTGGGATTTCAGCGACTGGACGCTGCTCGAGGGGCAACTTCTCAAGGGTTACGAGTACGGCAAACAGCGCTGCACCGCCTACGCCCGCTTCGTGGTCGAGCGCCGCTTATTTCCCCAGTTTCTGGAAACCTACCAGCGTGCCATGAGCCAGATTAAGGTGGGGCATCCGCTCAAGCTCGAGAATGGCGACTTTCCCCGGCTCAGCTACGGTCCACTCATCAACGCCGACAAGGTGAAATCGCTGCAAGCCAGGGTGCTCGAGGCCCTCACGCTGGGCGCGGTTCCGATATTTAGGGGCCAGCTCGAGGCGTCACACTTTCTCGAGGGTCAGGACACCGGGGCTTATCTGGCCCCCACCGCCCTGCTGGGCGTTCCCCGGCGCTCGCCACTTTACCACGCAGAACCCTTCGGGCCACTCGACACTTTCGTGCTGGTGGACACTTTAGACGAACTCATCGGCGAGATGAACGTCTCGAGAGGGAGTCTGGTGGCCACCATCGGCAGCGACGACCCCAAAATTGCCGCCGAGGTCACGCCCCGGCTTCAAGCGTTCAAGGTGGGCGTGAACGTACTGCGCTCGAGGGGAGACCGTGAGGAAGCCTTTGGTGGCTACGGCGAGTCCTGGCAGGGCTGCTTCGTGGGCGGGGAGCACCTGATTCGGGCCGTGACACACAGTGAATCCGGCGAGGCTCCGCTGGGTAACTTCATGGCCACCCGAAGCCAGTTCGCCACACCGTGACCTCTACAAAGGGCGTCACCGCGCTCGAGGTCCCGCTGAGCGCCACAGGCTCGAGTCCGCGCGAGGGAAACCTCCAGCGAATCGAACATGTGCTGTATCAAGCCGCCGCTTACCTGCTGGTCATTGCGGCGGTGGCTTTACTCATCACAGCGGTGGTCGAAACGGTGATGTCGTGGCGCAGCGGGGTAGACGGGGCGATTGTGCGGCTGCTGGACCGGGTGCTGCTGTCGCTGATGCTGGCCGAAATCACCTACACCCTGCGTCAGGCCGAGCGCACCCACGCCCTCACCGTGGCCCCCTTTCTGGTGGTGGGCATCATCGCGGCGGTGCGGCGGATGCTGATTGTCACCGCCGAATCGGTGGGCCGCACCGATTTACACAGCAGCGTGTTCATGGGTGGCCTGCTCGAGCTGGGGGTTCTGGCAGTGATTATTTTGGTGTTCACCTTGGCGGGGCGCTGGCAGGTTTTAGAGAAGCAAAGCGCCGAGGGGTGATGTTCAGAAAGAATCACGGTGCGTTTGCACCCGTTCATAATGGACTTCATGGTTAAACTTCAGGCGATACGATTCGAGCCGCACAACCGCGAGAAAAAGCAAGTTGTGCAAAATACATCACCCTCAAAGACTCGAGCGTGCAATTCCTCGAGCAGTACAGACGAACCCACCATTTGCCCAATTTGAGCGCCTCGGTAGAAGCAGGGGTTGCGGCCTTGCGGCGGCAGACTTTACTCGAGGAGTACGAAGCGTTCGCTCGAGAGTACGACGCATCGCCTACCCTACAGCGCGAGGCCTAACTCTGGCTCGAGCAC
>Ga0123337_10001932_pt1 | contig 24901 bp, 23 predicted proteins | sample frozenSSSSmetaG_FD_89792 | JGI IMG/M metagenome (GOLD analysis project Ga0123337, IMG submission 89792) | Glacier valley bacterial and archeal communities from Borup Fiord, Nunavut, Canada, to study Microbial Dark Matter (Phase II) -... | ecosystem: Environmental > Aquatic > Freshwater > Ice >...
CAGGGCCACGCGCATGGCTTCGGACATGTCGGACACCTCGCCGCTGAGCTTGACCACCAGGCAGTTGCATTCCGGGCTGTCGCTGACGCCGGTGTTCATCCAGCTCTGCCAGTAGCGCATCAGCCGCTGCGCCGCCGTGGCGCCGTCTGGTGCCAGCAAGGCGTCTACATGCGCCAGGTAGTCTGAGAGATAGCCTTCTACCAGCGCCGCGCCGAACGCATCTTTGGACTTGAAGTAGTAGTAAAACGAGCCTTTCGGCACGCGGGCGGCCGACAGGATTTCATTCAGACCCACGGCAGAGAACCCCTTGCCCAAAATAATGGACCGTCCCGTGTCGAGAATGTGCTGCCGGACATCCGTGTGGTCGTTGCTCATGCCACGATTCTACACCACAAAGTAGACCAGTCGTCTAGTAATTTCAATCCCCCGGAACGGCCGTCCTATAATTTTTCATTTCCTCAAGCGATACGACATGTCCCCCCATTTCCTGCTGAACGCCCCTTCCTGTATCACCGCCGCCGTGCTGGCCCTGGCCGCATCCTTGGCCCAGGCCCAGGACCTGCAAACCGTCAAAATTGCCCATGCCGGCCCGACCTCGGGCGGCATTGCACACATCGGCAAAGACACCGAAAACGGCGTGTCGCTGGCGATTGACGAGCTCAATGCCCAGAACCTGGTGATTGGCGGAAAAAAGATCAAGTTCGAGCTGGTGGCGGAAGACGACGCCGGCGATCCGCGCCAGGCGACCGCCGTGGCCCAGAAGCTGTGCGACAGCCAGGTCGCGGGCGTGGTCGGCCATCTGCAGTCCGGCACCACGATTCCGGCGGCCACCGTATACAACAAATGCGGCGTTCCGCACATCACGGCGTCCGCCACCAACCCCGACCTGACCAAGCCCGGCTACAAGACCACGTTTCGCCTGATCGCCAACGACAACGCGCTGGGCGCGGCGCTGGCGATCTATGCCCACGACGCGCTCAAGGTCAAGAAAGTGGCCGTGATTGACGACCGCACCGCCTACGGCCAGGGCCTGGCCGAGGTGTTCAAGGCCACCGCCAAGCAAAAAGGCATGGCCATCGTGGGTGAGGACTTCACCACCGACAAGGCCACCGACTTCATGGCCATCCTGACCAGCATCAAGAGCAAAAAGCCCGACGCCATCTTCTTTGGCGGCCTGGACGCGCAGGCCGGCCCGATGCTGCGCCAAATGGAACAGCTCGGCCTGTCGAATGTCAAGTTCTTTGGCGGCGATGCGCTGTGCACCGAAAAACTGCCCGAGCTGTCGAGCAAGGCCGGATCGCTGAAAAACGTGGTCTGTGCCACCGGTGGCGCGTCGCTGCAGAAAATGCAGGGCGGTGCTGAGTGGAAAAAGAAATACGACGCCAAGTTCCCAGGCCAGTTCCAGATCTACAGCCCCTACGCCTACGACGCGACCCTGGTGCTGGTCGACGCCATGAAGCGCGCCAATTCGGTGGCCCCCAAGGCCTATCTTCCCTTTATCGGAAAAACGCAGTTCAAGGGTGTGACCGCCAACATCGCGTTCACCAGCCAGGGCGAACTGACCAAGCCCGCGGTCACGCTGTACACCTACAAGGACAACGTGCGGACCGCGCTGAACTGATCGCGGCTCAAGCGCCCTCGATCACGATGCCCAGGCGCTCGGCGCGCCTGGCCCACTGCTGGCAGGCCAGTTGCTGCATGTCTTCGACCTTGTCGCCCTCGTCGAGGATTTCGATGCCCAGCAGGGTTTCGACCACATCCTCCAGCGTGACCAGCCCCTTGGTTTCGCCCTATTCGCCGACCACCACTAGGCGCGGCATGATGGCCGAAAAACCGCCGAACCAGGCGTCGCCAAAGACCGCCGTGGCCTTGGCGCCGGCACCGATGGCGACCGCGGTGTGCGCGATGGTATTGACCGTGAGAATCGCCGCCAGCGACTGGTCGATGTTGTCTCGCCTGAGCTTTTTGAGCAGCGCCGCCTCGGCAATCGAGTACAACAAGGAAAACAGCAGGGCCAGCACGACAAAGAGCAGCAGGAAGGCGTCCCCCGATCGCGACCTCCGCAATGGCGTTGAGGGATTCGGGCAAGCGTTGGGAAGGCTCCATAGGTTGGCCGACGCGTCGATTTTCGCCCATCTGAAAATCACCGCGGCACCGCGCTGATACGCGCAGTGACCCTCAGCTGGCCGCAGCCCGCCCCAGCCGGTCCCGCACGCCGTCCCATTCGGCGATGGCGGGCGGGTGCTCAATCCAGATCAGCTTGATGCCCTGGGCGTCGAAGTCGCGCAGCATGGCGAACAACTGCTGCGCGGTGGCCGCCGCATCGTCAGGCATGCGGCGGTACAACACGTTGGCGGAAGGGATGCGCAGCGCGCTGCGGGCGTAGACGGCGATGTGGGCCGCGTCGGCACCCAGCAGATCGAGCGCGGTCTGGATCGCGTCAGCGCTCATCAGGCGCACCTTTGCGTTGGGCGCATAATGCGCGGCCAGCGTACCGGGCGCGCGCGGGGCGCTGCCCGCTGGCTGCAAGTCGTCTTGGTCCAGCACCGGCTCGCCGCAGGCCGCTTCGAGCTGGGCCCGGGTCAGAACACCGGGGCGCAGCAGCACGGGCCTTCCCCGGGTGCAGTCGACAATGCTGGACTCGATGCCGACCGCGCACGGCCCGCCGTCGAGCACCAGCAAGGCATCGCCAAACTCCTTGGCCACATGCTGCGCCGTGGTCGGGCTGACGCGGCCAAAGCGGTTGGCGCTGGGCCCGGCCACGCCGGTGTGGCAAGCCTTTAAAAACGCCAGCGCCACCGGATGCGCCGGGCAGCGCAGGCCAATTGAATTCTGTCCGCCAGCGGCGGCGGCCGCCACGCCTTCGCGGCGCGGCAAAATCACCGTGAGCGGCCCGGGCCAAAAGGCCTTCGTCAAGCGCGCGGCAAACGGCGGCACGCAGCTGGCGTAGTCAAGCACCTGCGCCGCATCGGCCACATGGACAATCAGCGGATGGTCGGCGGGCCGGCCCTTGGCGGCAAAAATGCCCGCCACGGCGGCATCGCTGGACGCATCGGCACCCAGGCCGTAGACGGTTTCAGTCGGAAAACCGACCAGACCGCCGGCCCGGATGCGGCGGGCCGCCTCAAGAATCGCCTGCGGGTCGGTGCCGGGCAGGATCATTGCGTGCTTTCAAAACCCGGCAAGCCCAGAATCTGGGCGGCCTGGCGCGCCGTGGCCTTCACGCTGGCCACATCGGCGGCCGTGAGCGTCAAATGCCCCATCTTGCGGCCCGGCCGCGCCTCTAGCTTGCCGTACAAGTGCAGGTGCGCGCCGGGCAGGGCCAGCACGGCCTGCCAATCGGGCGTGCGGGCCTGACCGGTCGCGTCAAACCACAAGTCGCCCAGCAGGTTGAGCATGATGGCGGGCGAATGCTGGCGCGGCGCGGGCAGCGGCAGGCCGGCCATGGCATGCACCTGCAGGTCAAACTGCGACACATCGCAGGCGTCCATCGTGTAGTGGCCGCTGTTGTGCGGGCGCGGCGCCATCTCGTTGACGACCAGCGCGCCATGCTCGCTGCCGTCGTCGATCACGAAGAACTCGACGCACAGCACGCCGACGTAGCCGATGTGCTGTGCTATTGATTTAGTAGCTTCCTGCGCCCGCGCAGCAAGCGCCAGAGGCATATTTTCTTCATAAACTTCGGTCACGGCCAGGATTCCGTCGACATGCACGTTGCGCTGCGGCGGAAAGCTGACGATGTCGCCGTGCCAAGAGCGCGCCACGATGACCGAGCATTCAGCCTTGAGCGGCAGCAGCTTTTCCAGCACGCAGGGCACCTGCTTCAGGTCGGCCCAGGCAGCGGCCAGTTCGGCCGTATTTTTGACACGCGCCTGGCCCTTGCCGTCGTAGCCCATGCGCGCGGTTTTCAGGATGCCGGGCAGCAGATTGGCGGGAACGGCGTTCAGCTGATCCAGCGATGCAATGACCGCATAGGGCGCGCAGGTCACGCCAGCCACACCCGCCGAAGCCGTGAAATGCGACTTTTCCTGAATCCGGTCCTGCGCAATCGCCACGGCCGCTGCGCCCGGCGCGACCGGACGACGCGCGGCCAGCGTCTGCAGCGCGGCGGCGGGAACGTTTTCAAATTCGGTGGTGACGGCGGCGCACAGTCCAGCCAGTTGCGCCAGGCCTTGCGCATCGCTATAGCCGGTCTGGATGTGGTGGTGGCTGACGAGGCCGGCCGGGCTGTTCGGATCAGCGTCGAGCACGGCGGTGAAGTAGCCCAGGCGCTGCGCGGCATGCACGAACATGCGGCCGAGCTGGCCGCCGCCCATCACGCCCAGCGTGGCGGGTTGCCCGGTTTCATCCACCGTGCCCGGAAAAATTGGCAAATCGCTCATAGCGGCGGCAGCGTCATGGCGCGTGCGGCAGCGGTCTGCTCGGTGCGAAACGCCTGCAGCTTGGCTGCCAGCGCCTTGTCGTGCAGCGCCAGCATGGCGACCGCAAACAGCGCCGCATTGGCCGCGCCGGCATGACCAATCGCAAACGTGGCGACCGGAATGCCCTTGGGCATCTGCACGATGCTGTGCAGCGAATCGACGCCCTGCAGATGCTTGCTGGCCACCGGCACGCCGAGCACCGGCACCGTGGTTTTGGCGGCCAGCATGCCCGGCAAATGGGCCGCACCGCCGGCACCGGCAATGATGGCCTGCAGGCCGCGTCCGGCAGCTAGCTCGGCATAGGCAAACAGGTCGTCGGGCATGCGGTGGGCCGACACCACGCGGGCCTCGTGCGCCAGGCCAAATTGCTGCAAAATCTGCACCGCATGCTGCATCGTGTCCCAGTCGCTGCTGGAGCCCATCACCACACCGACCACGGGGGCAGGCGGATTGTTTGTTGTCGTCATAGTCGGAGCCTTCAAGGCCTAGAGGTAAGTAGGGGCAGATCGCCTGAAGCGACTGATTTTAAGGGCTCAGACGGCGGCTTGCGTGCTATCGTCCTGACCACTCGGCGCTGCGCCTGAAACCACTTTAAAAAACCCATCTCAAAAAACCATGATCAATGTCACTGCTGCCAACTTTGAAGAGGAAGTCGTTGCGGCTTCCATGACGCTGCCCGTGCTGATTGACTTCTGGGCGCCATGGTGCGGCCCCTGCAAGTCGCTCGGCCCCATTCTTGAAAAGGTCGAGGTCGACTACGCCGGGCGCTTCAGGCTGGTCAAGATCGACTCCGACCAGGAGCAGGAAGTCGGTGCCGCCTTTGGCATTCGCAGTATTCCGACCTGCATCCTGATGGTGAACGGCCAGCCGGTGGACGGCTTCACCGGCGCCCTGACCGAAGGCAAGGTCAAGGAGTTTCTGGACAAGCACCTGCCGCCAGCGGCCGAACCCGAACCCGAACCCGAAGCGCCGGCCCCGGCGGAGGACAGCAGCCCCGAAGCCGTGCTGGACCGGCTGCAGCAAGCGGTGGCGGCCGACCCGGCCAACGACACGGCGCGCTTTGACTATGTCAAGCAGCTGCTGACGCTGGGACGCGACGACGATGCCAAGGTGGCGTTTGCACCGGTGATTGCCCAAACCTCGGTAGTGCGGCGCTTCGATTCACTGCAGCGCTGGATGAATGCTATTGATTTTGTAGCTACTAGCACCCATGACACGGGCGCTGAGACCCTATTTGATGAAAAAATAGTGGCCAACAAGCGGGATTTTGAGGCCCGCTTTGACAAAGCCCGCTGGCTGATGGCCCAGCAGCGATGGACCGAGGCGCTCGACGAGTTGCTCGAGATCCTGATGCGCGACAAGAGCTGGTCTGGCGACGCCGCCCGCAAGACCTATATCGCCATCCTGGACATCATGGAAGCGCCCAAACCCAAGGTCGCCGACGGCCAGATCCCCCCGGAAGACGCGACGGTGGCAACCTACCGGCGGCGCTTGAGCAGTGTGGTGCTGAGCTGATTTTCTTGTTCAAACGAGGCTCTCCAGCCTGCAAGAAGGACTTTCGCTGTTATTGTTTTGGCGAAATATGTACATGATGATAATATACAAAAATGATTGAACTGAGCCAGATTACCGGGTTCAACTGGGATGACGGTAATGCCCGGAAAAACGACAAGCACGGCGTCTCAACGGCCGAAGCGGAGCAGGTCTTCTTTAACGCACCGCTGCTGATTCTGGAAGATGGCGCGCACAGCCAGCAGGAAGCCCGGCTTCACGCCTTGGGGAAAACAGATGATGGGCGGGCTCTGCATATCACCTTTACCCTGCGCCAATCCGGGCTTTTGATCCGCGTCATTTCAGCCAGGGACATGCACCGAAAGGAGCGAGCCATTTATGAACAAGCCGACTAAAGCCATCCCCAAGTTCGCCAATGAGGCAGAGGAGCGTGCGTTTTGGGAAACCCATGACTCCAGCGAGCACCTTGACTGGTCAAAAGCCAGGAAGGTTTCCTTGCCAAACCTGAAACCCACGACCAAAACGATTTCGTTGCGCCTGCCCCAGCATCTACTGGACTCCATCAAAGTTGCAGCCAATGCCCGCGATGTGCCCTACCAGTCGCTGATCAAGGTCTGGCTTCAGGAAAAGCTGCACAGCCATTGAAATCCCCTGGCGGATAGCCAGTAGATTTCAAGCCGTCAGCCGCGTCATCGCCTCCTGGTATTTGGCGGCGGTCTTGGCGATCACCTCTTCCGGCAGGCGCGGGGCGGGCGGGGTCTTGTCCCAGGGTTTGTCGTTGATGCGCACGGCTTCCAGCCAGTCGCGCACAAACTGTTTGTCGTAGCTGGGCGGGTTTTGGCCGGCGGCAAAAGCGGCTTCGTAGCCTTCGACCGGCCAGTAGCGCGACGAATCGGGCGTCAGCACTTCGTCCATCAGCGTCAAGGTGCCCTGCTCGTCGAGGCCAAACTCGAACTTGGTGTCGGCAATGATGATGCCCTTGGTCAGCGCAAACGCGGCGGCGGTTTCGTAAATGGCGATGCTGAGCGTCTTGATCTGCGCGGCCAGTTCGGGGCCGACCACCTTGACCACCTGCTCGTAGCTGATGTTCTCGTCGTGCTCGCCGGCCTCGGCCTTGGCGGCGGGCGTGAAGATGGGCTCGGGCAGCTTGCTGGCGTTTTTCAGGCCTGCGGGCAGTGGCACGCCGCAGACCGACTGGGTCTGCTGGTATTCCTGCCAGCCGCTGCCGGCCAGATAGCCGCGCACCACGGCTTCCACCGGAATGGGCTTGAGGCGCTTGACCAGCATCGAGCGGCCAATGACCTGGGGCAGTTCTGCGGCGGTGACCACGCTTTCGGGCGCCTCGCCGGTCAGGTGGTTCGGGCAGATATGGCCGAGCTTGCCAAACCAGAACAGCGCCATTTGCGTGAGCAGCGCGCCCTTGCCGGGAATCGGCTCGCCCAGGATCACGTCAAAGGCGCTCAGGCGGTCGCTGGCCACCATCAGCAGCCTGTCCTGGCCCACGGCATAGTTGTCGCGCACCTTGCCGCGTGCGAGCAACGGCAGGGAAGTCAGGGCAGAGGTGTGGAGTGCTTCGGTCATGGTGGTCAGACGGGTAAAAAGTGAAAAAGCCCGTGCGACTCAAGTGCAAGTCCACGGGCTTTGAATTATCGCCAATCCGGCGAAGCGCAGGGCACGGCGTTTGGTTAGTTGACGACCTGGGCCAGCTCGCCTTTGGCGTACTGGGCCGCCACGACCGACAGGCTGCGCCCCTTGATCTTGCTGGCCTGGCCTTCACAGCCGAACTCCATGTAACGCTGCTTGCAAATCGCCTTGGCGGCCTCGCGGGCGGGCTTGAGCCATTCCCGGGCATCGAACTTGTCGGGGTTTTCGGCCAGGAACTTGCGCACGGCGGCGGTCATGGCCAGGCGGATATCGGTGTCGATGTTGATCTTGCGCACGCCGAACTGGATGGCTTTCTGGATTTCCTCGACCGGCACGCCGTAGGTTTCCTTCATGTGGCCGCCGTACTGGTTGATGAGGGCCAGCAGGTCCTGCGGCACGCTGGACGAGCCGTGCATCACCAGGTGGGTGTTGGGGATGCGGCGGTGGATTTCCTTGACGCGCTCAATCGCCAGGATGTCGCCAGTGGGCTTGCGCGTGAACTTGTAGGCGCCGTGGCTGGTGCCGATGGCAATCGCCAGCGCGTCGAGCTGGGTGCGCTTGACGAAGTCGGCGGCCTGCTCGGGGTCGGTCAGCAGCTGGTCGTGCGTCATCACCGCGTCAGTACCGTGGCCGTCTTCCTTGTCGCCCTGCATGGTTTCCAGGCTGCCCAGGCAGCCGAGCTCGCCCTCGACCGACACGCCGGTGGCGTGCGCCATGTCGACCACCTTGCGGGTGACCTCGACGTTGTAGTCGAAGCTGGCGATGGTCTTGCCGTCGGCTTCCAGCGAGCCGTCCATCATCACCGAGCTGAAGCCCAGGTCGATCGCGCCCTGGCAGACGGCCGGGCTCTGGCCGTGGTCCTGGTGCATCACCAGCGGGATGTGCGGGTAGGCCTCGACGGCCGCCAGGATCAGGTGCTTGATGAAGGCTTCACCCGCGTATTTGCGGGCGCCGGCGCTGGCTTGCAGGATGACCGGCGCACCGACCTCGTCGGCGGCGGCCATCACGGCCTGGACCTGCTCCAGGTTGTTGACGTTGAAAGCCGGAATGCCGTAGCCATTGGCGGCGGCGTGGTCCAGCAGCTCGCGCATCGAAACGAGTGCCATGAGTGAAATCCCCAGATAAGTTAAACCGTTGTTAAAAAACGGCAGGTAATGGGCGGCGGGCCGCGCAGCGTGAACGCTGCATGACAGAGGCGGTAACCGCACGGTAACTTGAACCGCCATTCTACCGGCTGAAGGAAGGTAACCTTTCAGGGTTTCGTAGCGACCATCAGGCGGCTGTTGTCATGTGCGTGCGCCCACCCATTCACGCGGTTTTCTGCGCTTAAGGCTGGCTTAAGACCGCCCGGCTATCTTCCGTGACACCCTTTGGAACAAACCCCATTCATGCCCCCCTCCCAGCGCTTGAGCGCGCCCACTCGCCTTTTTCTGTTTTGGTCCCTGGGCGGACTTTTGCTGCTGATGGCCTGGGACTATTCAGGGCTTGACCGGGCGATGGCGCACTGGTTTGGCGCTGCCAGTGGTTTTGCTTTGGAAAGCCACTGGCTGTGGCGCGGCGTTCTGCATGACGACATCCGCTTCTTGCCGTGGCTGATTGAGCTGGGCTTGCTGGTGGCCATGGTCAGGCCGTTCGGCGTGCTCAAGCAGTTGCAGGCGCTGCGGCGGGTCCAGCTGGCATTGACCACCCTGATCGCGCTGCTGCTGGTTTCCAATATCAAGCACCACAGCCTCAGCAGCTGCCCGTGGGACTTGCAGGAGTTTGGCGGCGTGGCGACCTATGTGTCGCACTGGGCCTGGGGCCTGCGCGACGGCGGTAGCGGCGGCTGCTTTCCGGCCGGCCACGCCTCGGCAGGCTTTGCGTTTCTGGGTGGTTTTTTTGCGTTTCGGCACGGCTTGCCGGAAACAGCCAGGCGCTGGCTGGTGGGCGCACTGCTGGCCGGTTTGGGGCTGGGCCTGGCGCAGCAGATGCGCGGCGCCCATTACATGAGCCACACGCTCTGGACCGCCTGGTTTTGCTGGGCGGCGGCCGGCATGGTGGACCTGGGCGTCAGCCTGCTGATTGCACGAAGGCGCTCACGCGCGCCAGCACCGGTGCCCGCCCCCGCAGGACTGACGCCAGTGCTGCAACCAGCGTCACATGGCTGACGCTGTCAACAGGGCTGACTCGACACGCACGCCACGGTCCTGGAGCCGCTGCGCCATCGCTGCGTTGCGGTTTGACGGTGCGGTCCAGCGTGGGTGCCAGCAGCAGCGCGGTCAGCATGGCTGATCAGCGAGCGTCTTGGCAATTTTGAATCCGGGGTGTTCATGACCTTTTAGTACGCGCGCGCCGCGCGTCCGGATTCAACCCGCACGTTGGCCGGTTACGCCACGCGGCAGATCTTGAGCATGTTGGTGCCGCCCGGCGCGCCCATCGGTTCGCCGCAGGTAATGGCATAGACATCGCCGCTTTGCACGATGCCTTGGCGCAGCAGATGGCCTTCGGCCTGCTCCAGCGCGGTATCACGGTCGGCGCTGGTGTCCAGCAGCAGCGCACGCACGTTGCGGTACAGAGCCATCTTGCGCTGCGTCGCCAGGCGCGAGGTTAACGCGTAAATCGGCGCGCGGATGTCATGGCGGCTCATCCACAAGGCGGTGGAACCGCTGTCGGTCAGCGCCACAATCGCCTTGGCGCCCAGGTAATGCGCCGTGAACAGCGCGCCCATGGCAATCGACTGGTCAATGCGGGTGAAGGTCTTGCCCGAAAAATCGGCGCTGAGCTCCTTGTACTCGGCTTTTTCGGCCTCCTCGCAGATCTTGGCCATCTCTTCGATCGTCTCCAGCGGGTACTTGCCGGCGGCGGTCTCGGCGCTGAGCATCACCGCATCGGTGCCGTCAAGCACCGCATTGGCCACGTCGCTGACTTCCGCGCGCGTCGGTACGGGGTTGAAGATCATGCTTTCCATCATCTGGGTCGCCGTGATGACGACCTTGTCCATGGCCCGGGCCATCTTGATCATGCGTTTTTGCAGGGCAGGCACCGTCGCGTTGCCGACCTCGACCGCCAAGTCGCCGCGCGCCACCATGATGCCGTCACTGACGCGTAAAATCTCTTCAAGATTGGGGATTGCTTCGGCGCGCTCAATCTTGGCAATCAGGCCAGGCTTGTGCTTGTAGGGCGCGGCTGCCACGTTGCACAGCTGGCGCGCCATTTCCATGTCGTTGGCGTTTTTCGGGAAGCTGATGGCCACGTAGTCGGCCTGAAAGCTCATCGCCGTCTTGATGTCCTCCATGTCCTTGCCCGTCAGTGCGGGCGCAGTCAGGCCGCCGCCCTGCTTGTTGATGCCCTTGTTGTTGGACAACTCGCCGCCGAGCTTGACGGTGGTGTGGACCTCTTCGCCACGCACGGCATCGACCGTCAGCACGATCAGGCCGTCGTTCAGCAACAGCAAATCGCCGGCCTTCACATCGCGCGGCAGTTCCTTGTAGTCCAGGCCCACGCCCTTGATGTCGCCTGGCGCGGTGCGCGAGGCATCGAGCACAAATCGCTCACCGGGCACCAGCATCACCTTATCCTCGGCGAACTTGCCGACGCGGATTTTGGGGCCCTGCAGGTCGGCCATGATGGCGACCTCACGACCAGCGCGCTGGGCCACTTCGCGCACCATCTGCGCCCGGTCAATATGGTCCTGCGCCTTGCCGTGGCTGAAGTTGAGCCGCACCACGTTGACCCCGGCACGTATCATTTTTTCCAGCAGGATGGGATCGCTGGAAGCAGGGCCGAGGGTAGCGACGATTTTGGTGGCGCGAAGCGTCATGAAGAGTCTCCTTTGTAATTTAGTTTCCGATTCTCACACGGAACCTGTTACCGGCCGGGTACCAAAACGAGGCGCTGCGTGCCAACCCGCGCCGCGCAGGCGGCGGGGCCCGGGCTGGCAAAAGTTTGATCCTGGTCAGAACGCTCGCAGGCCGCTGCCCCTAGAATTTTGCTCTTTGCCTGCGCCCCTTCTCATACATGCTCATGCCCGCTTCGCTCGCCCCTATTCCCGCCGACCAGCCGCTGCCGCACCGCAAGACCCTGCGCGCGTGGCTGATCCCCCTGTCGGGTCGCACCACCCTGTGGGCGCTGCTGCTGCTGGTGTTTGACTACGCGCTGCTGCTGGCGGCGCTGGCCGGCACGGTGCTGATCGATGCCGTAGGGGGCAAGCTGCTGTGCGGGCTGGCGGCGGGCTTTGTCACGGGCCGGTTGTTCATCATTGGCCACGACGCCTGCCACCAGAGCCTGACGCCGCACCGCCGGCTCAACAAGTGGCTGGGCCGCATCGCCTTTTTGCCCTCGCTCACGCCCTTTAGCCTGTGGGACGTTGGCCACAACGTGATTCACCACGGCTACACCAACCTCAAGGGCGTGGATTTTGTCTGGGCCCCGTTGACGCAGGCCGAGTACCAGGCGCTGACGCCATTTCAGCGCCTGCGCGACCGCGTTTACCGCAGCGGCTGGGCACCGGGCCTGTACTACATGATCGAGATCTGGTGGAACCGGATGTTTTTTCCGAACCGGGCCCACATGCCCACGCGCCGCCCGATTTTCATCAAGGACGGCCTGCTGGTGTCGGCCTTTGCGCTGCTCTGGGGCGGCGTGATGGTGGCGGCCGCGCTGGCCACGGCGCAGCCGGTGGCAACGGTGCTGCTGACCGGCTGGGTGCTGCCGTTTTTGTTCTGGAACGCCATGATCGGCTTCGTGGTGTACGTGCACCACACGCATGTCAAGGTGTCCTGGCACGACGACAAGGCCGCCTGGTCGCAGGCGCAGCCTTTTGTGTCAACCACCGTGCACTTGACTTTTCCGCTGGGCATAGGCGCGGTGCTGCACCACATCATGGAACACACGGCGCACCATGTGGACATGAGCATTCCGCTGTACCGGCTCAAGCAGGCGCAGAGCAAGCTCGAACACATGCTGCCCGAGCGCATCGTGGTGCAGCCGTTTTCATGGCGCTGGTACTTTGACACGGCCCGCCAGTGCAAGCTCTACGATTACAGCCGCCGCTGCTGGACCGACTACGCCGGGCGCGCCGCCAGCCCGCAGCGCACCGAGTCGGCATGAAAAAGGGTGCCCAGCACCATTTTTCATAGTCAAATAGACCTCTAACGCAAGCAGGTCGGGCGCTTATAGCTATTATTTTTATAGCAATTCAGCATTCAACCCAGCGCCCTTAGCCCGCCGCCCGCTGCTCCAGAACCTCGAACGCGGGCAGTGTCTTGCCTTCCAGGATCTCCAGAAAAGCGCCGCCGCCGGTGGAGATGTAGTCCACCTGCTGCTCGATGCCATATTTGGCAATCGCCGCCAGCGTGTCGCCGCCGCCGGCCAGTGAAAACGCGCTGCTGTCGGCAATGGCGCGCGCAATACCTTCGGTGCCTTTGGAAAAGGCATCGAACTCGAACACGCCGACCGGGCCGTTCCAGACAATGGTGCCCGCCGCCATCAGCTGCGCCGCCAGCCTGGCGGTGGTTTCGGGGCCAATGTCCAGGATCAGGTCGTCGTCGGCCACGTCGGTTGCCCGCTTGACGGTGGCCACGGCATCGGCGGCAAAGGTCTTGGCGCAGACCACGTCGGTGGGAATAGGCACTTCGGCGCCGCGCGCCTTCATGGCGTCCATCACGGCGCGCGCTTCACCCAGCAGATCGGCTTCGGCCAGGCTTTTGCCAATGTTCAGGCCGGCCGCCAGCATGAAGGTATTGGCAATGCCGCCGCCCACGATCAGCTGGTCCACATTGGCCGCCAGGGCTTTCAAAATGCTGAGCTTGGTCGAGACCTTGCTGCCCGCCACGATGGCGACCAGCGGCCGGCGCGGGCCGGCCAGCGCCTTGGAGATCGCGTCCATCTCGGCCGCCAGCAGCGGGCCGGCACTGGCCACCGGGGCGTACTGCGCGATGCCGTAGGTCGAGGCTTCGGCGCGGTGGGCGGTACCAAACGCGTCGTGCACAAAAATGTCGCACAGCGCGGCCAGCTTGCGGGCCAGCACTTCGTCGTTTTTCTTTTCGCCCTTGTTCAGACGGCAGTTTTCCAGCATCACCAGCTGGCCAGGCTGCACGTTCACGCCGTCGACCCAACCGGACACCAGCGGAACCTCACGATGCATCAACTCGCCCAGACGCATGGCGACAGGGGCCAGCGAGTCAGCCGGCTTGAACGCGCCTTCCACCGGGCGCCCGAGGTGGGACGTCACCATCACGGCCGCGCCAGCATTGAGCGCCATCTGGATGCACGGAATCGAGGCCCGGATGCGGGTGTCTTCGGTGATGGCGCCGCTAGCGTCCTGCGGCACATTGAGGTCGGCACGGATGAAAACGCGCTGGCCTGCGGCCTTACCGCTGGCGCAGAGGTCGGAAAAACGGATGAAATTCATGGGTCAACTCGCAAAGTACGAAGGGTTGAAAAAACCACTGGCTGGCTGGCTGGCTGGCTGGCTGGCTGGCTGGCTGGCTGGCTGGAAGAATTGTAGGGGGCGACAGTGAGCAACCTTGGGGGCGTTCTCTGCAACGCAGCAGGGGCCGCGGAACCGGCTTCGCCGGGCCGCAGGCGCAACGGCCCCCTCGGGGGGCAGGAAGCTACACGCCGTGAGCGACCGTGGGGGCCACATTCACCAGCCCAGCCCCAGGCGCAGCGGCAGGTACACCGCCATGCCGACCACGATGGTGCCCAGCACGGCCTGGCCGGCGCCGCGGCGCCAGAAGTAAAACGCGATGCCCGCCGCCGCGCCGTAAATGCGCGCATCCTGCCAGGAGGCGATCAGCTGCCCCTGCGTCATCACCAGTTCGGGCGCAATGACGGCCGCCAGCGCGGCAATCGGCGCGTACTGCAGGCCGCGCTGCGCCCAGTGCGGCAGGTGCCAGGGACGGCTGGAGATGAAAAAGAAACAGCGCGTGAGCACGGTGACCAGCGCCAGCCCCACGATGACGCCCAGCGTCCACCCGTCCGTGCCCGGGCTGCTCATGCGTGCGGCCTCCGGTCGGGCGGCGCGGGCGACTCCAGCAGCAGGCACAGCGCCACCGCCGCCGCAATCGCCACCACGATGTTGAGCTTGTAGGGCAGCGCAAACGCGGCCACCGCCGCCGCGCCCGCGACGCCGGCCGAAATCCTGCGCATGGACGTTGAGGCCAGCGAACAGCTCATGCCGATCAGCGCCAGAATGCCGGCGAAACCCAGACCCCAGGACACCGGAATCCATTGCGCCAGCGCAATGCCCAGCAGGCTGGACACCTGCCAGCTCAGCCAGTTCAGGCCGCCGTTCCCGGCCAGATAGGCCAGTTGCGCCTGGCGCTGCGCTGCGCCCACCGGCGGCTGGGAAAAGCGGCGCACAAACAGCACATAGGTCATGTCGGTGCTCAGGTAGCCCGCCAGCAGGCGCACCGACCGGGGCAGGTGCATGACGTAGCTGCGCAGGTGGGCGCTGAACACCACAAAGCGCAGGTTGACGCAAAAACCCGCCGCCAGAATCACCCAGACCGGCGCACTCGCGGCAATCAGCGGGATGGCCGCCAGCTGCGAGCTGCCGGCAAACACCAGCAGCGTCATCGCCACGGCCTCGACCACCGACATGCCCGAGTTGACCATGGCCACGCCAGTCATCAGGCCCCAGGCCGCCATGCCGGGCGCCACGCCAGAAATTTCGTGCGCGCCCAGGCGAAACTCCGGATGGCGAAGCAGCCCAAACAGCTTGCGCCTCAGGCCTCCAGCGACGTGGGCCGTCGTCACGGCCGGGGTAACTCGAAGGCCTGGCCGGCCTGCAGGGCAAAGCCGCGCAGAAAATCAGCGACCGGCAGGCGCTTGCCGCCCGCGCGCTGCAGCTCGGTCAGCGTCAGCACGCCGTCACCGCCCAGCACCCGCACACCGTCGGCATTTGCAGACAAAACAAGGCCACAGCGCATATCCGGCGGGCGTGAGCAGCTATCAATTTCAGAGTTCCAGAGCTTGATGGTATCGAGGCCGAGCTGCGCGGTGGCGCCCGGGAAAGGCGTCATCGCGCGAATGTGCCGGTCAATCACGGCCACCGGCTGCGTCCAGTCGACCGCCGCTTCGGCTTTTTCGATCTTGTGGGCGTAGCTCACGCCTTCGTCGGGTTGGGGGACCGGGGCAAGTCCGCCCGATGCGGCCAGTTGGAGCGCCGCCACCATCATTTTCCCACCCAGCGGCGCCAGCTTGTCGTGCAGCGTGGCGGTGGTGTCTAACGCCGCGATCGGGCATTTTTCGACCAGCAGCATGTCGCCGGTGTCGAGTCCGGCGTCCATCTGCATGATGGTCACGCCGGTCTCCGGGTCGCCGGCTTGAATCGCGCGGTGAATCGGTGCGGCGCCGCGCCAGCGCGGCAGCAGCGAGGCATGGATATTGAAGCAGCCAAGCGGGGGCGCGTCCAGCACCCATTGCGGCAGGATCAGGCCGTAAGCCGCGACCACCATGGCCTTGGCCCCGGCATCGATGGCGGCCTGAATCGCCGCGCGGGCAGCGGCCGCATCGTCGGGGTATTTGCCGTCCAGGCGCAGGCTGCGCGGCTGGGCCAGCGCCATCTGGTGGTCAAGCGCGAACTGCTTGACGGCGCTGGCCTGCAGCTTCATGCCGCGACCGGCGGGGCGGTCGGGCTGGGTCAGCACCAGGGCGATGTCAAAACCGGCGTGGTGCAGCTCGGCCAACGCGACACGGGCAAATTCAGGGGTACCGGCAAAAATGATGCGCATGGGCATCGATTCTAAAGACTCCCGGGCGCGTGCCCGCAGCGCGCTTTTCAGCGCTCGCCGTCGCGCTCTTCGTCTTTTTTCTGCTTGACCATCTTGGTCTTGATGCGGTTGCGCTTGAGCGGCGACAAATACTCCACAAATACCTTGCCCATCAAATGGTCCATTTCGTGCTGGATGCAGACCGCCAGCATGCCTTCGGCGGCATGCACCTGGAGCTTGCCATCGAGGTCCAGCGCCTGCACCTTGACGGCGATGGAGCGCTCGACCCCGTCGTAAATGCCGGGCACCGACAGGCAGCCCTCGTCGCCCATCCGGGTCTCGGCGCTGGACCAGATGATCTCGGGGTTGATCAGCACCATCGGCTGGTTGCGGTCTTCGCTCACGTCAATCACGACCAGGCGTTCATGCACGTCGACCTGCGTCGCGGCCAGGCCAATGCCCGCCGCTTCGTACATGATCTCGAACATGGCGCCCACCAGCGCGCGCAGGCGGGCATCCACCGCCCCCACGGGTTTGGCCACCGTGTGCAGGCGCGGATCGGGGTAGCGAAGAATGGTAAGTTGGGTCAATGAGGTCGTTTGGGTCATGGGAGCAGAGGGTGAGATGTTGCTATTTTCGCCACTTTTCTCGATTTTTTAAAGCCATCGATATTCCCAGAATCGTGTAATCGTTGCTTAATCAAGGCCTTAAGGACAAAATCGCCAGTAATTTATCAAGATAAAAACAGGGTCTGGCGCGCTACTCGTCGTCAAGTTGGGCCCATGCCAGCCCCAAGGGCGTTCAAGATGCACACTATTTTTGGTCGTTTCAGTCATATTTCAATAGCCGCGGCCGTCCTGTTGGGCACCGCCGTCAGCCTGCACGCCCAGAATTTCCCGATCAGCGCAGGCCAGCGGGCCACCGCCACCCAGGTCGCCGAAACCGGGGTTGCGCTGGCAGACCTGGCCCCCAACGCGCCCGACAGTTACACCATCAAACGGGGCGACACCCTGTGGGCCATTTCCGGTCTGTTCCTCAAAAGCCCCTGGCGCTGGCCCGAGCTGTGGGGCATGAACCTCGAAGATATCCGCAACCCTCACCGTATCTATCCCGGCCAGCAGCTTTACCTTGAAAAAGCCAACGGCCGCGCCCGCTTGCGCACGCGACGTGGGGCCAGCGACGGCGGCCCGCCCACCGACACCGTCCGGATTTCTCCGCGGACGCGCTATGAATCACTGGCCGATGCGTCCATTCCCACGCTGGCCCCCCATGCCATAGAGCCTTTTTTAGCCGAAGCGATGATTGTGGACGCGACCAGCTTTGCCCTGGCGCCGCGGATTGTGGCCACCCAGGAGGGCCGGGTGCTGCTCAGCCGTGGCGACCGCGCCTATGCGCGCGGCCAATACACCGGAGGCGACGACAAAGGCCAGCCCCTGAGCGACGCCAAGGGTGAGCCGCAGGATTTCCGCGTGTTCCGCAATGCCACGCCCCTGAAAGACCCGACAACGCAGGAAATCCTGGGCTACGAGGCTCAGTATGTCGGCAAGGCCGAGCTGGTGCGCGGTGAATCCATCGTGCAGGCCGTTGACAAAGACGGCAAGGCCACCAGCGAGATCGTGCCGGCCACCATCGACATCGTGGCCGCCAAGGAAGAAATGCGGGTGGGTGACCGCCTGATACCCGAGCCGGCGCGTCAATTGCTCAGCTATGTGCCGCGTGCGCCCGCCAGCACCATCACCGGCCAGATCGTCTCGGTCTACGGCAACGCCGTGGCCTTTGCGGCAGAAAACCAGATCGTGGTGGTCAACCGGGGCGCCCGTGACGGCCTGGAGCGCGGCCATGTGATGGCCCTGCTCAAGGATGGCCAGCGGCTGCAGGACAAGACCGACAGCGCCCGCCCGGACATCAAGCTGCCCAATGAACGCAACGGACTGATGATGGTGTTTCGCACCTTCGAGAACCTGTCCTACGCGCTGGTCCTGCAGGTGACTGACGGCGTCCGGGTCGGTGACCGCTTCGCCAACCCGAACTGACGCTTTGAGCGCACGCCCCGCCTGCAGCCCTGCCGCGCTGGCCACCGCCTGAAACCTGTCATCCCGTGGATTCCCAAGAACTTCACGCCTGGCTGCGGTTGACCCTGTCGCCCGGCGTCGGCAACGCCACAGCGCGCAAGCTGCTGGCCACCTTCGGCTCGGCGCAGGCCATCTTTTCGCAAAGCGCGGCGACGCTGCGGCAACTCGGCTCCGACAAACTGGCCAGCGCCCTGCTGGCCGAGCCGCCCAACCTGGCCGCGCAGTTGCAGACCACGCTGGACTGGCTGCAGGCAGGCGACGACCGGTGCGTGGTGACCCTGGGCGACGCCGCTTACCCGCCCGAGTTGCTCGACATCGAAGATCCGCCTTTGATGCTTTATATGCTAGGAACCCTTGCCCAGCAGGCACAAGCAGCTACAAAACAAATAGCAGTCAAGCTCGCCATCGTGGGCAGTCGCAACCCCACACCCCAGGGCGAAGCCAACGCCCGGCAATTTGCCAAGGCCTTTGGCAGCGCCGGGCTGTGCGTGGTGTCGGGGCTGGCGCTGGGCGTTGATGGCGCCGCCCACGATGGCGCCCTGCTGGGCGGCGGCGACACCATTGCGGTGGTGGGCACCGGGCTGGACCGGGTCTATCCGAAACGCCATCTCGCGTTGGCCCACCGGATTGCCCGGCAGGGTATGCTCCTCAGCGAATTTCCGCTCGGCACGCCGCCGCTGACCGCCAATTTCCCCAAGCGCAACCGCATCATCTCCGGGCTGTCCCGGGGCACGCTGGTGGTCGAAGCGGCACTGCAATCGGGCTCGCTGATCACGGCGCGGCTGGCGGCCGAACAAGGCAAAGAGGTGTTTGCCATTCCCGGCTCCATCCACTCGCCCCAGTCACGCGGCTGCCACGCGCTGATCAAGCAGGGCGCCAAGCTCGTGGAATTGGCGCAGGACGTGCTGGAAGAGCTAAACCTTCCCGCCACTGGCTTGGCCGAAAGCGCTGCCAGCGCGTCGCAGTCGGCCGACGGCGAGGCGGCGGCCGCAGCGCAGCCTGCCGATGGCCCGCTGCTGGCGGCACTGGGCTTTGATGCCGTGAGCCTGGATGCCTTGCAGGCGCGGACCGGCCTGGACACCGCCCGGCTGCAGGCGCAATTGCTTGAACTCGAACTGAACGGGCAGGTCGCGCGCCTGCCCGGCGGCTTGTTTCAGCGCCTGGCGGCAGGCTGAAGCAGACCGCCCTCCCCCCGCTCGCCCGCTTGACACTGCCGCCCCTATGTGCGTTATATTGGGGCCATGTTTGAAGTCTTGGTGTACGTTTATGAGAATTACTGGCAAGGCGACGCCTGCCCGGAACTCCAGCGACTGGGTCGCAAACTCACCGCGGCAGGGTTTGACGCCGAGGAAATCCAGGAAGCGCTGGTGTGGCTTGACGGCCTGAACATCGCCGCCCAAATGACACAAATCGGCCTGCCGGCCAAGGCCCCCCCAGGGCTTGCCGAACCCGTCTCCACCGTGTCGGGCATTCAGCCGCAATCGGCTGACAGCCTGCGCGTGTACTCGGTGGCCGAGCAGATCCACCTGGGCGCGCCAAGCTTGGGATTTGTGAGTTTTCTGGAGTCATCCGGCGTGCTGCCACCGCACATGCGCGAAATCGTGATCGACCGCGCCATGGCGGCGCCGGGCGATCCGGTCACCCTGGACGACCTGAAAATCATCGTGCTCATGGTGTACTGGAGTTTTGGCGAGGAACCCGACGCACTGGTGCTTGACGAACTGTGTGACGACACCGAGTTTCGTCTCGCGCACTGAGCGCCCCACACCACCTTTTCCCCTGCGAGTTCCTATCCGAGCAGGCGCTCGGGATTCGCGTCCAGCTTGGCCAGCGCATCGCGGGTAGCGCGCACCGTAAGGGCTTCTTCTTCCATCGGCACCAGCAATCCTGCCTGCAGGTAGGCGGCCAGCCGGCGGGCCTGAATCAAGAAGTTGCGGCCGTCAGCCGCTGCAAACAGATGCAGCTGCTTGCGATCACTGCACCACGCAAACTGCACATGGCTGACTTTGCCGTTGTGGTCCAGACTGAACCAAGTGCCCAGCTGCAGTTCCCTGACCCAAGCGCGCATGGCTTCAGTGGGCTGGCTGCCGCCATCGGTGATCACCTCGATGGTTGCAGAATCAATCCCTATCATCGTCACCAGGCTGTCCATGTCCAGCGGCAAATCACCAACATCCTCATCGGACAAATAGTCTTCCAGATTTGCCAGCCGCTTGGCCAAGGCCTCAACCCGCTCCATCGGGATAGCGTCGGTCTTCGACATGAACGCGTCCGCCAGCGTGTCGCTGATGGCTTTGAGCTGCCGGTCCTGCTCAGGGGTTGCCAGGCCAATCATCGACATTCCCAGGCGCAGGAGCTGCAGCAGCTTGGGCAGGTCGGCAATCACGCGGGCCCGGTCGCTCCGGTTGGGTTTGGCGCTCGCCGCCCATACCAGGTCGGAAGCGGCGCGCTTGAGCGTAATGGTGTCCGGGTGCTGCGGGCCATTTTTCATGGCGGCAATGGCCAGCACTTCGGCCCAGATTTTGAACAGGAATTCGCGGATCACCTCGCGCACCGGCATGTCATTGAGCATGTTGCGCAGCTCAATGGTGTACTGGATCGCCATGGTCTCTTTTTGCTCGACCTGCTGGGCCACGCTGACCACGCGCGCGGTGCTGCCTTGTTCCGCAAGAAACCGGGAAAGAAACTTGTCAAACTCGTCATAGACCAGCTGGAATACCCGGCGCCCGGTTTCAGGGTACTGCTCGATCACCTGGACAATCCGCTTGATCTCGGACTCCATGGCGCCGCCCGACACGGTCACATCAAAACCGAGCGCACAGGAGCCCATGCGGTCAATCAGGCGACGCGCCGGATGCTGCAGCGATCCAAAAAACTCGGGCTCGGAAATCGCCACACGCAGCACCGGCATTTGCAGCCGGGCAAACCAGACCCGGATCCCCGCAGGAATCCGGTCTTCGGCCAGAATGCTCTGAAACATCAAGGCGACAATTTCGATGGTTGCTTTTTCAGACGTGGTGGACGCCGCCTGTTTCAGTGCGCTGGTGCGCATGCGCATGGCGCCCAGGGCCTGGTCCACATGCGCCTGGCCATAAAACTGGCCTGGAGGCTCAGCCAGCAAGGTACGCGCCGCCCCCGAATCCGGCACCCGTTGCATGCTGGCCATGGCCTCTACGAGCGGTGCCGACGGCTGCCTCGGCTCGGTGTCATTAAAGCCCGAAACCTGGCTGGAGAGCAAGCGCCTGAGGTGCCCCATCACGCCTTGGGCCCGCATGCGCGCCCTGGCCAGGGGCGTGGTGGCCGTCTGCATGCGCGTCTCGTCGAAGACGGGATTGCCTGCGCTTCGTGTCGCCTGCAACGCACCGGCCTTGACCCTGCCGCCCACCGCATCGCCAGCCGATGTGCTGGCCGCGAAACCGTCCGTCCCCGACGCGGCGGCAGCACCACCGTCCGCTGCGTCGGTGGCAGGCGGTGTTCGGCCCGGCGCGCCCTCCGGACCGCTCCTGAAAGCGGAATTCGCCGTGACCGCTGAAGGCGTGCGCCTGACCAGGGGACGCAGATCAATCTCGGCCATCACGCCCTGCCGAACCAGAAATTCGTTGGTCGCGTGGTAGACATCCAGCATGCGCTCAGCCATGGTTTTCTGAATCAAGTTCTGAGCCGTGAGCCACAATTGCCGCGGCAAAGGAGCATCTGTCCACTGTTCGGCCATGTGCCGCGCCAGCACTTCTGGGCGAAAGATGTCGTCTTTATGCAGTTCGGGAATCGCTTCGAGGTGCTGTATCCGCAGCCGGAGGTCATTGAGCTCCCAGCTTGAAAAATCCAGCAGGCGCAGCGCCAGGCGGGAGGCCAGGATCTGGTTCTCCATCACCTCGTTGCCCATCAGCTCGAATTTGCTGGAGTCTGCGAACCGTGATTGCGCCGCCACCCGCGGCGTGGTTTGTGCCGTGCTCCAGGCGCTGATGGTGCCCTGAACCCAAACCGAACCATTTTTTTGAAACGCCAGCAAGGCGTCGCGCTGCTCCTGCATCTCACGGGCGCTGCCCGGCTGCTCGGCCAGAACCGCCAGCTTGTCGCCGATGGCTTTGGCAAGCTCCGGCAATGCCCGTATCGCGCGCTCTGTGAATAAGGCACGCGCCTGCTCTGCCAGAAGAGTGTTTTTATGGGTACTTGAAGCCACAACCACCTTGAACAATTACAAAGCCAACTTACACCGTGGCACCTGCATTCGGATCATTCGGGTCTTCATCTTTTTTGGCAGGACCCTTTACCAGATCTTCCCGTTTGATGCCCAACCACATGGCAATCGAGGCCGCCACAAACACCGACGAATAGATGCCGAACAAAATACCGATGGTCAGGGCCAGCGCGAAATAAAACAGCGTGGGGCCACCGAACAGCAGCATGGACAACACCATGATCTCGGTGGACCCGTGGGTGATGATGGTGCGGCTGATGGTCGAGGTGATCGCGTTGTCGATGATCTCCTGCGTATTCATCTTCCGGTAACGGCGGAAATTCTCGCGAATCCGGTCAAAAATCACCACCGACTCATTGACGGAATAACCCAGCACCGCCAGCACGGCAGCCAGCACCGCGAGCGAAAACTCCCACTGGAAAAATGCAAAAAAACCAAGAATGATGACCACGTCATGCAGGTTGGCAATGATGGCCGCCACCGCATATTTCCATTCAAAGCGAAATGCAAGATAGACCATGATGCCCAGCACCACCATCGCCAGCGCTTTCAGGCCGTCCTCTGCCAACTCTTTGCCGACCTGGGGGCCGACGAACTCCGTGCGGCGCAGCGTCACATCGCTGTTGACACCCTTCAGCGCCGCCAGCACGGTCTCGCCTTGCTGGGCCGTGCTCACGCCCTCTTGCGCGGGCAAGCGAATCATCACATCGCGCGACGTGCCGAAATTCTGAACCTGAACGTCCTTAAAGCCCAATCCCGCCACGGTATCCCGGATTTTCCCGACATCGGCGGCCTGCGTGTAATTGACCTCCATCAGGGTGCCGCCGGTGAACTCGACCGACAGATGCAAGCCCCGGGAGAACAGGAAAAACACCGCCAGCGCAAAGGTCGCGAAACTGATACCGTTAAAAATCAGGGCATGCCGCATGAACGGAATGTCGCGTCGGATTTTGAAAAATTCCATCTAGGGTCCTTGGAAGGCAGCGCGAAAAAAAGGGGTGGATTATTTCGACACGGCGCCAGAGGCGGCAGGTCGCCACACGGTACCGATGGAGACCGTCTTGAGCTTCTTCTGGCGACCGTACCAAAGGTTGACAAGGCCGCGCGAGAAAAACACCGCAGAGAACATGCTGGTCAAAATGCCGATGCAATGCACCACGGCAAAGCCGCGAACCGGGCCCGAGCCGAATGCCAGCAAGGCCAGGCCCGCGATCAGGGTCGAGATATTGGAGTCCAGAATGGTCGCCCACGCCCGGTCGTAGCCGGAATGAATGGCCGCCTGCGCAGAGGCGCCGTTGCGCAACTCCTCGCGTATGCGTTCATTGATCAGTACGTTGGAATCAATCGCCATGCCCAGCGCGAGCGCCATGGCCGCCATGCCCGGCAAGGTCAGCGTAGCTTGCAGCATGGAAAGCACCGCGACCAGCAGCAGCAAGTTGAAAGCCAGCGCCAGGCCCGAAAACAGGCCAAACAGCATGTAATACATCGCCATGAACACAACAATCACCACAAAACCCCAGGCCACGCTCTGGAAGCCCTTGGCAATGTTGTCGGCACCCAGCGTCGGGCCAATCGTGCGTTCTTCAATGATTTCCATGGGCGCAGCCAGCGAACCCGCGCGCAGCAGCAGCGCCAGGTCGTTGGCCTCACTCACGCTCATGGAGCCGGAAATCTGGAAACGGTTGCCCAGTTCGCTCTGGATGACCGGTGCGGTCAGCACCTCGCCCTTGCCTTTTTCAAACAGCAGGATGGCCATGCGCTTTTTGATGTTTTCGCGGCTGGTGTCGCGCATGATGCGCCCGCCCTTGGCGTCCACCGTCAGGTCCACCTTGGGCTGCTGGTTCTGCGAATCAAAGCCCGGTTGTGCGTCGGTCAGGTTTTCGCCGGTCAGAATCACCTGCTTCTTGACAATCACGGCCTGCCCATTGCGCTCAAAGTAGCGCTCGGCCCCGAAAGGCACAGGGCCGGTGTTGTTTTCGGCGGCGCGCGCCTCGGCGCTGTCTTCGACCAGGCGCATCTCCATCGTGGCGGTGCGGCCCAGAATATCCTTGGCCTTGGCCGTGTCCTGAACGCCAGGCAACTGCACCACAATGCGGTCCGTGCCCTGCTGCTGAATCACCGGCTCGGCCACACCCAGCTCGTTGATCCGGTTGTGCAGCGTCACCATGTTCTGCTTGAGCGCCTGGTCCTGAATGCGGCGCGCCGCCTCGGGCTTGATGCTGGCGGTCATTTTGTACTCGGTGCCATCGGGCGCATCAACGGACTGGAGGTCCGCAAACTGGTCCTGCATCAGCCCTTTGGCGGCGCTCAGGGTTTCGGTATCGCGGAATTTGATCTCAATGGCTTGCCCATTGCGGC
>Ga0123337_10001937_pt1 | contig 24859 bp, 40 predicted proteins | sample frozenSSSSmetaG_FD_89792 | JGI IMG/M metagenome (GOLD analysis project Ga0123337, IMG submission 89792) | Glacier valley bacterial and archeal communities from Borup Fiord, Nunavut, Canada, to study Microbial Dark Matter (Phase II) -... | ecosystem: Environmental > Aquatic > Freshwater > Ice >...
GATGGCATCGACGCGATCCACGTTCACATGACGAACACGCTCAACACGCCGATCGAAGCGATCGAACGCGCGCTCCCGATCACGATCACGCGCTACGAATTCGCGACCGGAACGGCGGGAGCGGGTGAGTACCGCGGCGGATCGGGATTGATTCGTTCGTTTTCCCTACGCGAGGGGACGGCAACGGCATCCGTGCTCGCGGACCGTCACACGGTCCATCCGCGTGGAGCGAACGGCGGTGGCGATGGCGGAATCGGGCATCACGAGATCGTTCGCGCCGATGGGACGCGCAGCGTCGTACCGGCCAAAGCAACGCTCGATCTTGTCCCCGGCGATACGCTGATCGTACAGACCGCGGGCGGCGGTGGATACGGCGATGCGCGCCGGCGCGATCCCGCAGCAAGCGAGCGCGACCGCGCAAACGGAATCGACGGCGCATGAACGCAAGCGAAACGGCGGCCGACGTTCGCGGGCGGATCCGACGGGGAGAACTCCGCGGTCCGACGGCCGGACTCGCACCGCACTTCGTGCAAACGAATCTCGTGGTGATTCCGCGCGACTGGGCCGATGAGTTCGCGCTGCTGACCAAACGCAATCCCGTCCCGTGTCCGCTCGTCGAACAATTGCCCGCAGGCGAATTCGAACCGGCGTGCGCGGTGGATGCCGACCTGCGCACGGATATCGGCGCGTATCGCATCTGGCGTGAAGGCGTTTGTGTCGAGCAGTGCGCCGACGTGCGCGCGCTGTGGCATGCGGACCTGGTCGCGTTTCTCATCGGCTGTTCGTTTTCGTTCGATCGTGCGCTTACCGAGGCGGGCTTGCCGCCGCGTCACGTGGTGCTCGGCTCGAACGTGCCGATGTACGTTTCCTCGATCCCGCTCGCTCCGGCGGGCCGCTTCGGTGGGACGTGGGTCGTGAGCATGCGACCCTATCGCGCCGCAGATGTCGAGCGCGTGCGCGAGGTGACGCGCCCGTTCACGGACTGCCATGGCGAACCCGTTGCTTGGGGCGATCCCGCGACGCTCGGTATTCGCGATCTCGCGCATCCCGATGAGGGCGACGCCGTACCGTTGGAATCCAGCGACGTACCGGTTTTTTGGGGCTGCGGTGTGACACCGCAGCGTAGCCTCTTGCGCGCGGGCGTGCCGTTTGCCATCACGCACGAACCCGGTCATATGTTCGTGACCGATCGAAACGAAAGAACGAGTAGCCGATGAGCAACGACGATTGCGAATGCCTGGGCATTCCGCACCCACCCGCCGACGCACCGCAAACCTTCGTCCCATCCCCTCCACCGGCGGATGCGGTATTCGGCTTTGTCGACATGCACGTCCATACCTCACCCGATATTTTCGGGCGTGCCATTGATGATGATGAAGCGGCGCGCTCGGCGCAGCGCGCGCGCATGGGCGGCATCGTTCTCAAGAACCACGCCTCGGAAACGGCGAGTCGCGCGGAGTTGCTCGTGCGGCGCTATGGATTCGATGCTTGGGGCGGTATCGTTCTCAATCGATCGGTCGGCGGATTGAATGCAAACGCCGTCGAGACGATCGCGCGAATCGAAGGCGGCCGCGGACGAGTCGTCTGGTTACCGACGGTCGATAGCAACAATCATCGCAAGACGCTCGTGGGATCCGACGATGGACTCGACGTGATGCGCGATGGGAAACCAACCCCGGAACTCGAAGCCGTCGTCCGCGCGTGCGCTGCAAACGACTTGACCTTGCACACCGGACACACGGCGGCCGACGATGCGGTGATCGTCGCCGAGCTCGCGCAACGCCACGGCGTACGCTGCTGCATCACGCACGCACTCTTCCCGATCATCGGTTTCACACGCGAGCACGTCGCACGAGCGACGGAGGTAGGCGCGACGATCGAACTCTGCGCGATCGGCGCGCTGATGGGACCGCATTCGACGGTGCCATGGATGCGTACGTGGGGAAATGTCGATGCACAAGCTTGCGCCGCATACGTACGTGATTTCGGTCCGCAGCACTTCATCATCTCAAGCGACCTCGGCCAAAACGGAAATCCCATTCCAACCGATGGGCTGCGCGGCTTTGCGGCGGATCTCGGTTCGGCTGGCCTCTCGCCAGAAGACATCCGCGCGATGGCCGTTGACAATCCACGTCGACTTCTCGGCGTACGCGATCTTCGTTTTGAGGAAAAGGCCTAAGGCTGCTACGGCATCCGCCTTTGGTGCACCGCAGGCGTCCAAATCTGATCCTCGACTCCATTCGCGACCGCTTGCATCTCGATATAAACTGACCGGATCGCGAACGTCTCGGATCAGTACATCTGGCGAAACGACCGTTCCGAAGCCAAGAAGCGAGCCGATATAACCTTGCTTCAACGTCGCTGAGGCCATTGTCGTGTTCCCGAGTGGCTCTACCTTGCGGTTCAAGACTCCGCCTTTGATCCTCTCCGTGGGCAAGAGCATCTGACGGATCACGGATGGGGCCTCGAAGCGATCGGGAGGATGGACGACCGAGACCGGTCCCGTCGGTTCGCGCGTCAATTCGCCACGCTCACCCGGCGTCTGCATCGGTAAAGCTAGCGGGTTCGCACGCCTTGCCGTGAGTTGTCAAGCCGGCGGCAACTGCGCAGGCGTGTCGTGCGGTCTGAGGCAACGACTACCTAGCCGCTTTGGAGAACTGATGACCGATTCACGTCCGCCGCTTTCGCGCCGCGCGTTCACTCTTGCCCTCACCGCCGTCGCTTCGGCATTCGCACTTCCCGGTCGCGCGTTTGCTGCCGACGACCTGCGCGTTGCCTTCATCCCCGAGGCGGGTGCGAGTCCCGACCAGATCGCAGCGAAACAGCCGTTGATCGATATGATCGCCAAAGCCACCGGTCGCAACGTGAAGTTGTTCGTTACGACGAGCTACGCGGCGACGGTCGAGGCGATCGGTAACGACGGCGTGGACATTGCCTATCTCGGCGGCCTCACGTACGTGAAAGCCCACGAGAAGTACGGCGTGAAGCCGCTAGTCCAGCGTTCGGAAGATAAGCAGTACCACTCCCTGTTCATCACCGGCAATGCGGCGATCAACTCGCTCAAAGATCTCAAGGGCAAGACGTTTGCCTTTGGCGACATCAACTCGACCTCGGGTCATCTGATTCCGGTCAAAGAGTTGCTCGAGGCGGGCATTGACCCAAGCAAAGATCTCAAGACCAACTTCACCGGGAACCACCCAGCCACGGCCCAAGCGGTCGCCTCCGGTCAGGCCGATGCCGGAGCCATCGACGAGGGCATCTATAAGAAGCTCGTCGCCGACAAGACGATCGATCCGGCCAAGGCGCGCGTGTTTCACACCAGCAAGCCGTTCGTCGACTACGTCTGGGTCGCCGCGAAGAGCGTCGATGACAAAACGGCAGCGGCCGTCGGACACGCGTTCGAGGTGAGTGCATCGCCCGAGCTCCTGAAGTTGCTCCGGGCAACGAAATACGTCAAGGCGGACGATAAAGAGTACGACGGCATCCGCGAGGTCGCGCGCCGGGAGAAGCTGCTCTAAGGTGCTCGCCTACGAGGGGGTCACGCAGCGCTTCGGCGCCCGGGTGGCACTCGACGCGCTCACCCTGCGCATCGCCGACGGCGAACGCGTCGCGCTCGTGGGCCCCAGCGGATCGGGGAAGACGTCCCTGTTCCGGCTTGCCTACGCCGCTTTCGAGCCGACCGTGGGGCGCGTGCTCCTCGACGGCGTGGACCTCGCGGGCTTACATAAGAAGAAGCTTCGCGAAGCACGCGCCAAGATCGCGGTCATTTTTCAGGCGCACGGGTTGGTGGATCGGCTGAGTGCGGGCCAAAACGCCATCGCCGGCAGCTTTGGTCGGCGCGGGACCTTTGACTCGATCCGTGCGATCCTCGCCCCCACACCGAACGAGCGAGCCAACGTCCGCGAGGCACTGGAGCGGGTGGGCCTGGCCGATCGAATCGACGATCGGGTCTTCAACCTCTCCGGCGGACAACGCCAGCGCGTTGCCGTCGCCCGGGCCATCGTTCAGGAAGCCCGCCTCGTGCTGGCCGACGAGCCGGCGGCATCGCTCGATCCGGAACTTGCCCGAGAAATCGTCGATTTGCTCCTAGACGACGCCGCAACACGGGGAGCAACCCTCGTCTGCACGCTCCATCAGCCCGAACTCACCAGCGGCTTCGATCGCGTGATCGAACTTCGAAACGGCCGGGTGGTCGGGGACGGCTCGGCCGCCCGGTTCGTACTCGGCACGGGATGAGAGAACGCCGGATCGTCCGCCTCAAGGGCCACGTGGTCGGCGTGGGCTTCCGCGACCGCATCGTCGAGGTCGCAACCGAGAACGAGGTTTACGGTCACGTGCGCCGGATGGGACCGGACCTGGAAATCGACGTCGAGGGCCGCCCGGGTGACGTTTCCTACTTCTTACGCCAGATCATCAGGCTGCGACCAGTCGGGGCGAACGTCCGCGAATCGACGATCGTGCCCGGCAAAGCGCTCGGCCGCTCGGAATTCCTCCGCGAGGCGAGCCTACCCGAAACGCCCTAGCGCGTGGACAGCCTACGGACGTATTTGACAGATTTCCTCACACTTGGTATTCTCTACGGGTTGTGGTCCACGTCGCCCGCGCTATTTTTGCGTGGGTGGCGAAAGGTAAAGAGTAAACGCCTGGATCCGTGGTATTGAGGACCGAATTTCGATGAAGAACATCATCGGCCGCAAGGTTGGGATGACAAGTGTGTTTACCGCCGACGGGCGCTACGTTCCGGTCACCGTGATCGAAGCGGGCCCGTGCACTGTCGTGCAGCGCAAGACGAAAGAGACCGACGGCTACGAAGCCATCGCGCTCGCGTACGGCGATCAAAAGAAATCACGTGTTACCCGTGCCCTCGCCGGACATTATAAAGTTGCCGGCGTCGAGCCGAAAAAACACATCCGCGAATTCCGCGAGGGCATCGATGGCCTCGAGGTTGGCGCGGTCGTTACCGTCGACGGATTCGTCGAGGGCGACCACGTCGACGTCCAAGGGATCTCGAAGGGCCACGGATTTGCCGGCGGTATCAAGCGCCACAATTTCTCGGGCGGCAGCCAGACGCACGGCCAGATGATCCATCGCCAGCCGGGTTCGAACGGCGATACGAACGCGGGCCACACGCCCAAGGGTTCGCGTCGTCCCGGCCACTACGGTGTCGATCGCACGACGCACCAAAATCTCGAAGTGATTCGCTCCGATGCGGAACGCAACGTGTTGCTCGTTCACGGTCCGGTTCCCGGCCCGAAGAACGGCCTCGTCATCGTTTCGGTCTCCGTGAAAACGAAAGCGGTGAAAGCCTAATGCCGCAAGTTATCGACGTGCAAGGCAAAGTCGTACGCGAACAAGAGATTCACGCTCTGTTCACCGTCGACGCCACGACGAAGACCAACCTGCTGTTCCGTGCCGTGCATCGCGAACAAGCCAATCCGCGCGCCGGTACGGCATCGACCTTGCGTCGCGACGAAGTGCGCGGCGGCGGTCGCAAGCCCTGGAAGCAAAAAGGCACCGGCCGAGCCCGCCAGGGTTCGATCCGTTCGCCGCAGTGGCGTCACGGCGGCGTGGTCTTCGGACCCAAGCCGCGTTCGTATGTCACGAGCCTCAATAAGAAAGAACGCCGCGCTGCGTTCATCGCCGCGCTGAGCGATCGTTTTCAAGGTGGAGCGGTCACGCTGATGGACGCCTCGGCGTTCGCGCTCGAGAAAACGCGCGATTTTGCGACCTTGTTCTTCGGTTCGGCGAAAGCCGCACGCACCGGTCCGACCACGCTCATCGTGTTCGCGCCGAGCGAAGAAGAAATCGGCAACAAGATGGCCCGCGCCGGCGGCAACCTCCAGAAGATCGGCATCACGCATTCCGACGCGCTCGATGTGAAAGACGTGCTCGGCTTCAACCGCATCGTCCTCACCACGGCCGCGTACGACGCGATCGTCAAGCGCCTCGCTCCGGAGCACTCATAATGGTAAGCCGCGACATCGTCATCGCGCCGTTGATCACCGAGAAATCGATGACCGGCACCGCGGTGCAGCAGTATTCGTTCGAAGTTCACAAAGACGCGACCAAGACGCAGATCAAGATCGCGATCGCCGAGATCTTCTCGGTGACCGTTACGAAGATCAACACGGTCAACGTCATGGGCAAGCGCAAGAACTTCGCGCGCAAAGGCGTTCGTACGGCCGGTCAACAGTCGGACTGGAAAAAAGCCATCGTCACTCTCGCTCCCGGTCAAAAGATCGAACTGGGCGGCGTGAACTATTTTGAGCAGTAATATCATGAGCTTCGCCAAGGAAAACAAGATGATGTCGACGGCTGCGGAGGCGCCACGCGTGGCGCTCGCCCCTCGTTGCGTCACGAAGGGACGCAATTATCATGCCCGTTAAAAAATATAAGCCGACCTCGGCCGGGCGCCGCTTCATCACGACGATGGACTTCTCCGATCTTTCGAAGGTCGCGCCGGAACGTTCGCTGATCGAAGTCAAGAAGAAGCACAGCGGCCGCAACAACAACGGACACATCACCGTTCGCCACAAGGGCGGCGGCTGGCGCAAGCAATATCGCATCATCGATTTCAAGCGCCAAAAAGATGCGATCCCAGCCAAGATTGCGACGATCGAATACGATCCCAATCGTTCGGCCCGAATCGCGCTACTCAATTATCGCGACGGCGAGAAACGCTACATCTTGGCGCCTGTCGGCGTGAAGATCGGCGACATCCTCGAGTCCGGTGAGAAAGCCGACATCAAGACCGGCAACTGCTTGCCGATCAAGAACATCCCGCTCGGTACGGTGATTCACAACATCGAACTGCGCCCGGGTGAGGGTGGCAAACTCGTGCGTTCGGCCGGTGGTTCGGCGCAGCTCATGGCAAAAGAAGGCGACTACGCTCAAGTGCGTATGCCCTCGGGCGAAGTGCGCAAGATCTTGATGGTCTGCCGTGCGACGATCGGCCAGCTCGGCAACGTCGAGCACGAAAACGAAGTGATCGGAAAAGCCGGACGTCAACGCCACAAAGGCAAGCGTCCCTCGGTTCGCGGTATCGCCATGAACCCGGTCGACCATCCGCACGGCGGTGGTGAAGCGCGCTCGACCTCGGGCCGCCCGCCGACCACGCCGTGGGGCCAGATGACCATGGGCAAAAAGACCCGTCGCAACAAGCGCACGGCGTCGATGATCGTAAGAAAGCGTAATTCCAAGTGAGTAATATGGTGATGGAGCGAGCACAGCTAATGACGATGGTCATGGAGCGAGCGCAGCAGAACGAAGACCGTGCCGCAATGCCCATTGCGAGCTCGACCTGGGGGCCCCACGCAGTGGGGGGCGCGCAGCGTGAGCGGAGCGCCTTGTAAATGGGACGTTCGCTTAAAAAAGGTCCGTTCGTCGCTGATCACTTGATGGTCAAAGTTGAACGAATGAATGCATCGCGTGAAAAGCGCGTGATTAAAACGTGGAGTCGTGCATCGACGATCGTTCCGGCGATGGTCGGTCATACGATTTCCGTACACAATGGCAAAGCGCACATTCCCGTGTTCGTTACCGAGAACATGGTCGGGCACAAGCTCGGTGAGTTCTCGCCGACGCGTACCTTCCGCTCGCACTCGGGCGATAAGAGCGCGGTGAAGTAATGATGACGCAAGAACGCACCGAAGCCGTCGCACACCTCAAGTTCGCTCGCATGGGCCCGCGCAAATTGCGCCGGGTTGCTGATGCGATTCGCGGCAAGACGGTTCGCGAAGCCCTCGTGTTGCTCAAATTCGCCGGTGTTTTCGCCGCCGAGCCCATGGAAAAGTTGCTCCGTTCGGCCGTTGCCAACGCCGAGAACAACCACAACATGGACACGGAAGGCCTCTTCATCACGCGCGTCACCGTCGACGGTGGTCCGGGTGGTGGTTTCACCAAGCGTCTGGATCCCCGCGCGCAAGGCCGCGCGGCGTTCAAACGTAAGCGCATGTCGCACGTGACGATCGCCGTCGGCGCAACGCCGCCGAAGCGTCTGGCGCGTCAGCGTTCGGGCGCATCGATTGCGATGAGCACGATGGGTTCGCGCAGCGCACAAGTCGCGGCATCCAAACCTGCAGCAGCACCACGTAAGAAGAAGGCCCCCACGACTAAGCCGGAGGCCTCGGAGTAATATGGGTCAGAAGATCAATCCAGTCGGTCTGCGACTGGGCATTACCCGCACGTGGGACAGCCGCTGGTTCGAGAAAAAGAACTATCAGGCATGGCTGCACGAAGACGTTGCGATTCGCAAGTATTTCGGCCGCATGACGCGCGCCGCTGCGATCTCCAAAGTCGAGATCGAGCGTCGTGCGAATCAAGCGCGCGTGATCGTCAATACCGCCAAGCCCGGTATCATCATCGGCAAACGCGGCGTTGGCATCGACGAGATTCGCAAGAACCTCGAGAAGCTCACCGGCAAGACCGTTCAGGTCAACGTCGTTGAGATCAAGCATCCCGAACTCGACGCGCGTCTGGTCGGCCAGAACATCGTCGACCAGCTCGAGAAGCGCATCGCCTTCCGTCGCGCCATGAAGCAAGGCATCATGCGCACGATGAAAGCCGGCGCCCGCGGCGTCAAGGTGCAAGTCTCCGGTCGTCTCGGCGGCGCGGAAATCGCGCGTACCGAACGTAATCACGATGGTAAGGTGCCGCTGCATACGCTGCGCGCCGACATCGATTACGCGCACGTCGAAGCGTTCACGACCTTCGGCCGCATCGGCGTGAAAGTCTGGATCTACAAAGGCGAAGTTCTCCCCGAATCGCGTGGTCTTGAGATTCCGCGTCCGGTCATGGAACAGCCCCGTCCCGGCGGACCGGAGCGCGCAACGTTCCGCGATCGTCGCGGCGAGCGTGGTGCTCGCGGCGGCGCCGCTCGTCCCCGTCCGCCCGCAGGCGGCGGACTGGACACGAATGCAGCGATGCATGCGGCGCAAGCCGATGGCCAGTCGCTCGAATCGATCACCGACGGCGCACCCTCAGCGGCGGGCAATCACCCAACCGGCGAACACGGCGGCTCGGTCGCCCATCAAACGCAGGCCGATCCCGGCCACGGCGTGACGACCGACACCTCGCAAGTCGATCCGGAATCGCAAGTCACGCACGACGATGCGGAACGCCCCATGGCTCACGCCGCTCCCGTGCACGAAGCACCGGCGCCGATGGCCGAAGCCCCCGCACCGCAACCCGACGCTCCGGGCGCGACCGATGGCGGTCACGCAACCGAAGATACTCCGCCCCCGCCCAGCGGCGCGGCCGGTTAGGAAACAGAAGTAAATGCTGACACCAAAACGTGTAAAATGGCGCCGTGTCCACCGCGGACGTATGACGGGCAAAGCCTCGACCGGCAACGCGCTGACCTTCGGCGAGTTCGGTTTGCAGGCGCTCGAGCCGTGCTGGATGACCAACCGTCAGATCGAAGCCGCCCGTATCGCCATGACGCGCCACATCAAGCGCGGCGGTAAGGTCTGGATCAAGATCTTCCCGGACAAGTCCGTTACGAAGAAGCCGGCGGAAACGCGCATGGGTTCCGGTAAGGGAAATCCGGAGGGCTGGGTCGCCGTGATTCATCCGGGTCGTATTCTGTTCGAGATCGCCGGCGTGCCGGAATCGGTCGCGAAGGAAGCGCTTCGTCTCGCCTCGGCCAAGTTGCCGATCGGCACGAAGTTCATCTCCCGCGCGACAGACGGGATCGCCGTATGAAGAAGAACGATCTGCGCGCCATGCGCGACCTGACGATCGCGGAGCTGGAAACCAAAGCTCGCGAAACCAAGGAAGAACTCTTCAACCTGCGCTTCTCACTGCGCACGGGCCATCTTTCGGACTTTTCGAAAGTGAAAGCCGCCCGTCGTACGTTCGCGCAAATCCAGACTGCGATCAGCGAAAAGCGGATCGTCGAGGCACGTAATGGAGCAGCCTAACACCGTCGCGGCACCGGATGCCGCACGCAACCGTCGTCGTATCAAACAGGGCCGCGTCAAGAGCGACAAGATGGATAAGACCATCGTCGTCGTGACCGAAACGCGCGTTCCCCACCCCGTGTATAAGAAGATCGTCCGCAAGTCGGTCACCTTCAAAGCACACGATGAAGCCAATACCGCCGCAATCGGCGACTTGGTCCGCATCGCCGAGTGCCGTCCGATGTCGAAAGACAAACGCTGGCGCCTCGTCGAGATCGTCGAAAAGGCGAAGTAAGAGAACATGATCCAGCAAGAGACGCGACTCAAAGTCGCAGACAACTCCGGAGCGCGCGAATTGCTCTGCATCCACGTCAGTGGCGGCAGCCGGCATCAGTACGCCCATGTCGGAGACATCATCGTCGGAACCGTGAAGAGCGCGATTCCGGGTGCTGCCGTGAAAAAAGGCCAGGTCGTGAAAGCGGTCGTGGTTCGTTGCAGCCAGCCGATGCGCCGTCCCGACGGCTCGATCATCAAGTTCGACGACAACGCGTGCGTGATCATCAAAGGCGAAAAAGACAACCTCGACCCGCGCGGTACGCGCGTGTTCGGGCCCGTCTGCCGTGAACTGCGCGACCGTGGTTTCCTCAAGATCGCATCGCTCGCGCCGGAGGTGTTGTAGTGCCTCTGGCAGCGATCGCAAAACCGAACATCGTCAAGGGCGATACCGTCATGATCCGGCGCGGCCGTGAAAAGGGCAAGCGCGGAATCGTGAAGGCCGTTTTCCCCAAAGACGGTCAAGCGACGGTCGAGGGACTCAACGTCGTCAAGCGCCACACCAAGCAAGGCCAGGACGGTTCGAAGTCGGGCGGCATTTTCGAAAAAGAAGCGCCGCTCCCGATCAGCGCCCTCCAGTACGTCTGCCCCAAGTGCAACGTGCCCTCGCGCGTCAAGAAAAATGTCACCGCAACGGGTTCGCAGCGCGTCTGCGGCAAGTGCGGCGAGCCGGCTTTAGAGTCGGCGAAGGATCGATAGTCATGGCTGCACCAGAACGTCTTAAAGAGAAGTACAACGGAACCGTCCGCAAAGCGATGACGGAGAAGTTCGGCTACAAGAACGTGATGCAAATCCCGAAGCTCGACAAAGTTGTCATCAACATGTCGGTTGGCGATGCGATCACCAATTCCAAGATCCTCGATGTGGCCGTCAACGAGCTGCTCGTGATCTCGGGTCAGAAGCCGATCATCACCAAAGCGAAGAAGTCGATCGCCGCATTCAAACTGCGCGAAGGCATGAACGTCGGCTGCAAAGTGACGCTTCGCGGCGAGCGCATGTACGTGTTCCTCGACAAACTCTTCAACATCGTCTTGCCGCGTATTCGCGATTTCCGCGGTCTCTCGCGCAAGTCGTTCGACGGCCGCGGCAACTACAACATGGGCCTCAAAGAGCAGTTGGTCTTCCCGGAAGTCAACTTCGATAAGGTCGAGAAGGCGCGCGGCATGGACATCGTCATCGTGACGACGGCCAAGACCGATGAAGAAGCGACGGAATTTCTCACGCAAATGGGCCTGCCTCTGCAGAAGCCCACGGCAACGGCTGGAGCAACCGCATAATGGCAAAGACCGCCCTCGTCGAGCAATCGAAACATCCGCAAAAGTTTGCGGTGCGCAATCACAATCGCTGCAAAGTGTGCGGACGTCCTCGCGGATATCTGCGCAAGTTCGCGATGTGCCGCATTTGTTTCCGCGAAAATGCGCATCGCGGTTTCGTTCCCGGTGTGACCAAGGCGTCTTGGTAACTGCCGAGAGTTAGAGAGTAGAAGAAATACATCATGGGCGTTATCACCGATCCGATCGCTGACATGTTGACCCGTATTCGCAACGCGAACACGGCCAACCACCAGACGGTCGACATTCCGGCCTCGAAGATGAAGAAAGCGGTCGCCGTCATCCTCAAAGACGAAGGCTTCATCACCGACTTTGCGATGGTTTCCGAAGGACCGCAAGGCACGCTTCGCGTCACCCTCAAGTACGGTCCGGAAAAAGAAAAAGTCATCACCAACTTGCGCCGCATCAGCCGGCCGGGTCTGCGCGTCTATACGACCAAAACGGAAATTCCGCGCGTTCTCGGTGGCCTTGGTCTGGTCATCATCTCAACGTCAAAGGGCATCATGTCGGGCAAACGCGCAAAGCGCGAAGGCTTCGGCGGTGAAGTCCTTGCGTACGTGTGGTAACGCAGCATGTCACGAATTGGTAAGCTTCCCGTTCATCTGCCCGCAGGCGTGGATGTCAAAATCCAGCCGGGTAACGTGCACGTCAAAGGCCCGAAGGGCGAACTCAACCAGCACATTCTCGAGCACGTCACCGTGAGCGTTGCCGATGGCCACGTGGTCGTTCAGCGCAAGGGCGACGACAAACCGTCGCGCTCGGCGCACGGCCTCACGCGCACCTTGATCTCCAACATGATCGAAGGCGTGACCAAGGGCTTCCGCAAGAGCCTCGAGCTTCAGGGCGTCGGCTACCGCGTTGCCAAGGCCGGCGAGAAGATCAATCTCTCGCTTGGCTACTCGCATCCCGTCAGCTACGATGCGCCCAAAGGCATCGCGTTCACGGTCGAAGGCACGACGAAAATTCACATCGACGGCATCGATAAACAGCAAGTCGGTCAAGTTGCCGCGGAAATCCGCGATCTTCGTCCGCCCGAGCCCTACAAGGGCAAAGGCGTTCGGTACGAAGGCGAAGTCGTGCGCAAGAAGATGGGCAAGGCCGGTAAGGCCGGGAAGAAATAATGGCACGCCAAGTATCGAAAAATATCTCGCGCGTCAAGCGCCATGGCCGTCTGCGCAAGAAGGTCATCGGCACGAGCGCTCGTCCGCGCCTGCAGATCTTCCGCTCGCTGCACCACATCTACGCGGCCGTCATCGACGACACCAAGGGTCACACCCTCGTTGCCACCTCGACGCGCGAGAAGTCGCTCGGCGAAGCGCTCGATTCGCGCACCAATATGGAAGCGGCTCAAAAAGTCGGTTCTTCGATTGCGGAAAAAGCGAAAGCCGCCGGCATCACCGCCGTCGTGTTTGACACCAGTGGTCTCAAGTATCACGGTCGCGTTGCAGCACTCGCTGCCGCCGCTCGTGAAGCCGGTTTGGAGTTTTAGGCTATGTACAATCGTGGTCGCGAACGCGACAACTCCGGTTTCGAAGAGACCGTGGTCCGCATCAACCGCGTTGCCAAAGTCGTCAAGGGCGGCAAACGCTTTAGCTTCAGCGCACTCGTCGTGGTCGGCGATCGCAAAGGCAAAGTGGGCTTCGCCATCGGCAAAGCGGGCGAAGTCCCCGAAGCCATCCGCAAAGGCGTGGAGCAGGCCCGCAAGGCACTCGTCACCGTGCCGATGGTCGAACGCACGATCCCGCACGAAATCACCAAGCAAGTCGGCGCCGGTCGCGTGATGCTCAAACCCGCCTCGCCGGGTACGGGCGTCATCGCCGGTGGCGCGATGCGCGCGGTACTCGAACTCGCCGGCATCCACGACATTCTCACGAAGTCGCTGGGTACCGCGAATCCGATCAACGTCGTGTACGCGACGATCGAAGCCCTCAAATCACTCCGGACGGCCGAGCAAGTGGCAGCACTGCGCGGCAAGACGGTCTCGGAACTGTTTATTTAATCATGGCAAAAAAAGCAACGGCGAAAGCCTCGGCAACGGCCTCGACGCAGAACGCAGCGCCGATCGCATCGGCGACCGGTTCGCTCGTCACGCTCGCGGGTCTCAAACCCAATCGCCATTCCCGTCCGAAGCGCACGCGCGTCGGTCGCGGACACGGTTCGGGCATGGTCAAGACCGGCGGCGAAGGCGGCAAAGGTCAGACCGTTCGTTCGGGCGGCGGCAAGGGTCCCGCATTCGAAGGCGGACAGACCCCGTGGGCCCGTCGTCTTCCGCAACAACGCGGTATCTCTCAGCGCGCACGTGACATCGGCCACTTCGGTCAGGTGTTCGCCGTGATCAACCTTGCGGATCTCGCCGACTGGGATACCTCAGTTGAAGTCTCGCCGCAGTCGCTCAAAGCGCACAAGAAGCTCAAAGATCTGCGCGACGGCGTGAAGATTCTTGGCGGATCGAAATCCGGCAAGTCGCTTCCGACCGGCCTCACATTCCGCGATATCGCATTCTCGACGACGGCCCGCGAAGCACTCGCGGCCGCCGGCGCGAAATTCGAAGAGACCGAAGGTTAAGTTCACTTGCTGACCACGCTGCGCGCGGCGCTGCTCGTCCCCGACATTCGCAAACGCATCGGCTTCGTATTCCTTGCGTTTGCGATTTTCGTGTTCATGATTCACGTTCAGATTCCGAACGTGAACGCGGGCGTCTGGGAACGACTGCTCGCCCAGGGCACGTTCTATAACTTCCTCGGGTTCCTCTCGGGCGGAGCGCTTCAGCGCCTTTCCGTCATCGCAATGGGAATAACGCCGTACATCAACGCGAGCATCATCATGCAGCTGATGACCGTCGTCATTCCGCAACTCGAAGAGATGGCGAAAAAAGGCGGCGAGGAAGGCCGCAAAAAGATCGGTCAGTACACACGCTGGCTCACGATCGTCCTTGCCGTCGTGCAAGCAACGACCATGACGATTGCGATGAAGAATTCCGGCGTGTTCTACGATACCTCGATCTTCTTCGTGCTCTATGTCATCGTCGCGATGGTCTCCGGAACGCTCTTCCTGATGTGGCTCGGCGAACAGATATCCGACAAGGGCATCGGCAACGGCATCTCGCTGATCATCTTCGTCGGCATCGTGCTGCGCTTTCCCTCACAGCTGGGCAAGACGTTCCAGCTTGCGGGCAAAGGCGCCGAAGTCAATTATCTCGGGCTTTTGCTCTTCATCGCAATCGCCTTGGTCACGATCGTTTCGATCGTCTTCATGTATCAAGGGCAGCGTCGCATTCCCGTGCAGCAAGCGCGCCGCGTCGTCGGTCGCAAGATGTTCGCGGGCCGCAGTTCGTACATTCCGCTGCGCCTCAATAACGCCGGCGTCATCTCGATCATTTTCGCAATTTCGATCTTGCTCTTGCCGCAGCAGGCGCTCTCGTGGTTCCAACATGGCAACACAGGCCCCGGTTCGCAAGTCTCGCTCTTCCTGCAGACGTATTTCGGCCCGAACACCTTCTTGTACAACCTCGTGTACTTCGTGCTCGTCGTCGTCTTCACGTTCTTCTACTCGGCAATCGTCGTCAACACGCGCGACATTGCGGATAATTTGAAGAAGTCGGGCTCGTTCATCCCGGGCATCCGTCCGGGCCAACCGACGGTCGATTACATCAACAAGATTCTGCTTCGCATCACGACCGCAGCTGCGATCTATCTCGGCCTGCTCGCTGTCTTACCGTCGCTGCAACGTGACCTTGGCGTGGGTCAACTGTATATCGGTTCGACCTCGCTGCTCATCGTCGTCGGCGTGGCGCTCGACTCCATCACGCAGATCGAAGCCCGTCTTGCGATGCGTGACTATCGTGGTTTCATCAAGAAATGATCCTCGTGTTGCTGGGCCCGCCGGGAGCTGGTAAGGGCACGCAGGCAAAGGTCCTCGAGGAGAAGTTTGGCATGCGCCAGATCTCGACGGGCGACATCCTGCGAGCGAACCGTCGCCAAGGAACGGTGCTCGGTAAAGAGGCGCAGTCGTACATGGACGCGGGCACGCTCGTTCCGGACGATCTCATCATTCGCATGATGGAGCCGGAGCTTGCGAGCAATGGCAGCAAGTTGCTCGACGGCTTTCCGCGCACGGTCGCGCAAGCCGATGCGCTCGACGCACTGCTCAAAAAGAACGGCGCTGAGCCGGCGACCGCGATTCTTTTCGATGTCGATTTTGATGTCTTGATGGAACGTCTTACGGGTCGCTGGACGAACCCGCGAACGGGCCGCTCCTATCACGACAAATTCAACCCGCCCAAGGCGGCCGGTGTCGACGACGACGATGGCGGCCCGCTCGTTCAGCGCGATGATGACAAGGCCGAGGCAATCAAAACGCGGCTCGACGTCTACGACAAGCAGACGACGCCGCTGATCGGCTATTACGAGAAATCGGGTCGGTTGACGAAGATCGATGCGCTCGCGCCGATTGAGGCTGTATCGAAGCAACTGCTCGATTTGCTCGGGGCGTCGACGTAGCATGATTACGATTAAAAGCGCGCGCGAGATCGAGATCATGCGCCGCAGCGGCAAGATCACCTCGAAAACGCTTGCGATGCTCATCAGCTCGGTGAAACCGGGCATGACGACGTCCCAGGTCGATACGATGGCCGAAGATTCGATCCGCTCGATGGGCGGCATCCCGACCTTCGTTGGCTATCACGGCTATCCGTCGACCATCTGCGCTTCGGTGAACGAAGAAGTCGTCCACGGTATGCCCGGATCGCGCGTCTTGAACGAGGGCGACTTGCTCTCGATCGACATCGGCACGACCCTCGATGGTTACGTCTCGGACTCCGCGGTCACGATCGCGATCGGCAACGTTTCGCTCGAAGCCAAGCGCTTGATGAACGTCACCCAGGAGTGCCTCATGATGGGCATCGCCCAGATGAAGCGCGGCAACCGCCTCTCCGATATCGGGCACGCGGTGCAAACCCATGCCGAGAAGAACGGTTATGGTGTGGTGCGTGATCTCGTCGGTCATGGCATCGGGACTAACATGCACGAGGAGCCGCAAGTCCCCAACTACGGCACCCCGGGTCAAGGCCCGGAACTTCGGGTTGGCCTCTGTCTTGCGATCGAGCCGATGATCACCGAGGGCACCTGGCAAGTCGAGACGCTCAAGGACGGCTGGACCGTCGTTACGGCGGACGGCAAGCTTGCGGCCCACTTCGAACACACGATCGCGATCATGGATGATGGTCCTCGGATCCTCACCTTGCGCGACGTCTACGAACACCCCGACGTTGAGAAGTTCCGCCCCAAAGAAGAAGTCGCGGCCTAGGCCGTCGCCCAAACCCTATCCGATAAAGAGAAAGTGCTATGAAAGTTCGTCCGTCCGTCAAACCCATGTGCGATAACTGCAAAGTGATCCGCCGCGAAGGCAAAGTTCGCGTTATTTGCAACGTGAATCCCAAACACAAACAGGTGCAAGGCTAATGGCTCGTATTTCCGGTATCGATCTGCCGCGCGAGAAGCGCATCGAGATCGCCCTCACGTACATCTTCGGGATCGGCGTGCCGACCGCAAAGCAAATCCTCGCCGAGACCGGTGTGGATCCGAACGTTCGCGTTAAGGATCTTTCGGCCGAAGACGAGCAGAAGGTTCGCGAAGCGATCGACGGCCGCATCAAGGTCGAAGGCGATCTGCGTCGAGAAATCGCCGGGCATATCAAACGTCTCACCGACATCGGCTGCTATCGCGGCCTCCGTCACCGCCGCGGCCTGCCCGTGCGCGGTCAGCGCACGAAGACCAACGCGCGCACGCGCAAGGGTCCGAAACGCACCGTCGCCGCGAAGAAGAAAATCACCAAGAAGTAACCTTCGCCCACCCTCGGACGGACGTAGTCTTTTGCCCTCGGCACTTCGCGCCGGGGGCTTTTTTTATTCGGCAACAGCAATACCGTCGGCGATTTGTCGCCGGATTTGACGGAGTTGTTCGGCCGTATTGCGTGAATCGCTCTCCGCTGGCAAACCGCGTAGCATCGCTTCGTGCAGCCATTTTCTTTCGTCGGCGCAAGATTGCGAAGGGTCGCGGGTGTGGACGCGCCCTTTATGAGTGCCAGGGGTGACGAGTAGGTATCGCCGACCAGGAAACGCCCGGTCGACTTGTGGCTACGGGCAGGTTTCCTCACCGGTTTCATCCGATGTTGATGGATGGGTGCTCTCTTTCTGACTCTTTTGCTAGCGACCGCGGAACCAACGGGTTGTGCCGTTCCGAACGCTCCACCTCGGGCGATCGCCGTGGCGCAACCGGAAGCTCCGGGCATCGCCGTTCAGAGAAATCTCAGCGGCATCGTTCGCGTGATCGTTGCGCTAAACGAGCGTTCCGAAGTTATAAAAACGAGTATTCTTTCGAGTTCGAATGATGTATTCAATCGCGATGCTGAGAAGACGGCGAAAGAGACGACGTATCGGACGGAAATCGTCGATTGCGCGCCACATGCATCCCGCTACATTTTTGCCGTTGAATACTCTGGCCGCCCGTTTGGCACGGCGCCGATTCCAAGATTCCCGGCCTTCGAGCCACAACGTTTTCTGAACGGGACATGGTCGTGCCGCGCCGATTCTTCGACGCCGACGCGAGAACAGTTTCTCGTCGAATCGGACGATCGAATCATCCGCACGAGCGATCTGGTGAACGAAACGTACACGCGTGAGCCGGATGGGAAGTGGCGCGTGCGTTCCGCCGATGGTATCCGCGAGGAGGCAACCGATTCGTCCCCCATCTATTGGCGTTTTCGCGGTTCGCGCGATGGACGGTTAACGTCGACGACCTCTACGCGAATCGACGGTGACACGTTCCGACGTTTGAGCGATGCGCCGCCGGGAGATTCGGAGCCGTATCGCCTAGAAACGTGCAAGAGACGGAAAACCTAGCGACGATGCTTGCTTTTCTTCCGCTTGCACTTCTGATCTCGATGACCCAGCCGACGGCGTGTGCGGTTCCGGATGCGCCCGCATCCGTGGTGAGGGCGTTCCCCCCGGAAACGCCCTATCGTATGACGTTGACCGGTGCCAATGGCGCGGCGATCGTCTACTTGATGGTTTTGCTCGACGCGAAGTCACAAATACAACGTGTCGAGGTTGTGGCAAGTTCGAATCCGCTCGCGACCGAATCGGCAATTCATGCGACAAATCGATCGCAATTTCAAACGCAAGTCGTGTCGTGCCAATCTCTGCCCGGTGCATATTTCTATGTGATTGAATACGAGTCGAGCGGAGATTTTCGTTGGTCGAATAGACACCGGCCGGCGCCGATCGATCCCGTTCACTATTTGTCAGGCACCTGGAGCTGTCGATCTGACGACGGCACCGTTACGGGCGAAGCATTCGTGATCGATGCCCAAGTCCACACGCTCAGACACACGCGTGGCGATGCAACCGAGTCATTCACGCAAGATTCGCCCACGACGTGGCACGTAGCTGGGCCGGACGGCATCCCAGAGGAGCGCGGCAAGTCTTGGGTCGAGAACTGGTATTTTACGAGTTCCGCTCCGCAAAGACCATCTCACACGATGTACGTTCGCGTGGACGAGAAACGGTTTCGGCGCGCGATTGATTCGACGGTGGAAAATCTCGTGACATATCGCCTAGACTCGTGCAGCCGCACAGGCTGAAGCCAACCTCTCCACTCAAAACGATGCAACGTCGCGCTTCGGCGTGTCTATCTTGCGATTGGAGAGGCTGCGATCATCGTAGCCGAAACGAGGATGCAGCGTTGTATGGAACACATGCGGTCGCCCAAAACGGATCGTGGATGCAGTAAGGGAGCGGTCGCCGTGGAATCAAGCTACTCATGGATCGTTGGCTCTCTCTTGTGATGGGGTAATCTCCGTATGCTCCGGTCGAATACATTCGTGGCTCGGTTGTCTTTTGGCGTACTCGTCGTGTTGCTGGCCGGATGTGCCAGCTCGCAATCGGTCACATCGTCGGGATCCGTTCCGCATCTTGGTGCGGGTCAGAGTGATGCAGCTCACTTTTCTTTGACGATTCCGAATCGTTCCATTGCGACGCGCGGACGAGTCGTGCGCTACATCTCGCCATCGACGCTCTCGGGAACCGTTCAGGTCAATGGTGGGGCGATCACCGAGGTCGACCTCGCAGCGGCAAGCCCACTCTGCACGGCGATCTCCGGCGGGCGCGCCTGTACGGTGACTGTTTCTGCGCCCGCCGGTCTCGACACGTTCAAACTGGTTCTCTATGACGGTGCGTTCACCGCGGGTTCGCATACCGGTACGGCGCTCTCGGCGAATGCCTCTGTGTTTTCTGCAACGATCGTCGCCGGTTCGTCCAACGTCACCATCCCGCTCATTCTTGGTGGAATACCCGCAAGCGTGGACGTCGGTGCGACGGCATTTACCGCCGGCCAACCCGCGACCAATGCGCTAGTCGTGACGGCCTACGATCAGCAGAACAATATCATCGTTGGACCCGCGAAGTACGCCGATGCGACGGGAACCGCAGCGCCGCTTACGGTTGCGCTTGGAATAGCGCCGTTCGCAACGCAGGTTACCTTACACAATGGTGCGCAAAACGGCACGAGCGTCACGATCGCCGGTCCATCGGATGCGCCGACCATCCAATTGTCGGCGCCCGCGAACGTTATCGGAATTCCGTTTATCGTGACGACCGGCGCGAGCGCGACGCAATTGTCGGCGGCAAATGCACAACGCGTCGCCGTGAGTGGGACGTTTACGGCCGTGCTGCTCGGCGTAAACGTGCCGTTTGCTGCCGATTACACCTATTATGCGCCGATGCGCCCGTCGATCGCCCCGGGAATGCCGCATGGCTTTGCTTTCAGTTTTGGAAGCCAAAGCGGCGGCGGATTTATCGGACTTTTCAACTCGGCAACCGAGAACGTACAAACGTGCACGGTATCGGGATTTTATCGCCCGATCGCCGCAGTGACATCGGGGCTCGCCTACGCATACGGCAGTGACTACAATTTGAGCAATCCGCCGTTCGGCCTGGGCTTTGTCGGTCTCGCCTCGCTCAACGGTAGCGCGTGTCCGATCGCGCAATATCAGACGTCGGCGGTCGTGCCGGGCGTCGCGCGCTCCCTTGCCTTCGATCGCGTCGCGAATCGTCTTTTCGAGGGCGATCAAGACTCGAACGTGCGGTACGATGCATTTACCGGAGCGAACTTTTCTGGAAATACGACGATCGGCTCGCTCTCCAGCAACCCCGTGCAGTTGGAGTCGGACACGCTTGGACGGCGGTTCTTCATTCTTCGAACGGCGGGGAATGCCGTCTACTCGCAGTCCGGTACATCGGTACCGGTTGCACTGACGGCCGCCGGCGCCACCTTCACCTCGCTGACGGTCGGCATCGATAACAAAGCCTATGCAGTCGATGGAACCAGCCGACGCGTGTCTGTCGATGACGGCGCAACGCTGCAACCCTATTCGACCGGACAATTCAACTACGCGCCGCCCGCCACGGGATCGCATCTGGCGATCGGCCCTGACGGCAACGCGTATACCGACATCAATTCGTCGCGATTTCTGCAGCAATTGACGCCGGCAGGTATGGGCCCGTCATTTTCCATTCCTGCCGCGCCCGGCGGAAGTGGAAATATCGATGCCGTCTTCGACGGGGGGAACGGCTATCTGTATCTCGTTCTCTCCGACTACGTCGGCTCGAGCACGGAATATTTCATCCGCGTTTCGTATTGATGCGCTAAACGGTCGCTCGGGAGGTCGCGTTTTGGTACGCGCAAGGAGAGTCGATGAACACGCACGGGTTTATCGGAATCGACCATATCGATTTGCGAGTGCACGATCTCGCATCCGCTCGCCGGCTCTACGACGCCCTCATGCCCGCCCTCGGACTTACGGATGTTCACGAGACCGACGATTCGATCGAATACTACGAACCACGGCGCGTCGATGCGCCCACGCGGTTCTTTGGGTTGAATTTGTCGGCAGGTCACCGTGGCGATGCCTCGCGGGTCGCGTTGAGCGCGCGTTCGCCGGCGGAGGTCGATCGTTTGACTGCGCTTGCCGCTAACGCCGGTGCCGTGGCAATTGAAGGACCGGAAATCCCATACTCATCGGAACAGTACTACGCATCATTTTTCGAAGACGCTAGCGGGAACAAGCTCGAGATCTGTTACCGCCGTCGTCACCACGAGAGCGAAGATATCGGCGAGGTTCTCCAAGCAGAGTAAATTCTGCGTCGTCGCGCTATCCTTCGAGCGGAAGTTCCGTTCCGATTCCGCGTTCCGTGCAGCGATCGTACACCGTATTCGCGAGTGCCACATCCCACAGACCGATCCCCAGTGATTCGAAGAGCGTGATTTGGTCGTCGCTCGTGCGGCCGGGCTCGGTTCCGGCAACGGCCTCGGCAAGCCGCCTCGCGCGTTCCCAGGCAAACGCGCCGTCTTTGACCGCGTCGGCAAGATCGCCGGATTCGATCCGAATTTGCGCGAGGTCTTCGGCGACGACGACCTGCGAGCGACGGACCGTTTCGGCGTCGATTTCGCGTGCCCACAGCCGATTCGAACCGGCAGCGTTGATGTGCGTTCCGGCTCGCAGCCACGTTCCATCGAACACGGGCTCACTTGCACCCGTGATCGTGATGACGATATCGGAATCGACGATCGCCTCACGCGCGCTTTCCGCCGCGTGCACCGGGATGCCGAGTTCCGTTTGCATGTCGGCTGCCCATTTCACGCGGCGCTCGGCATCGCGTCCGTAAACGATGACGCGCTCGATCGGCCGAACCGCGCAAACGGCAGCAAGCTGCGTGCGCGCCTGATAACCGGTGCCGATCACGCCAACCGTCTTCGCGTTGGCGCGCGCAAGAGCACGCGTTGCAATGCCGGAGGCCGCGCCCGTGCGAAGTTGGCCGAGCCGATCCGCCTCGATGATGGCAAGCCACTCGCCGGTCGCTGCGTAGAGATGCACCCAGAAGCGTGCGCCGCGTTTCGCACTGGTGTACGCTTTGTAGCCGAGCCGGTGATCGAGGGTCGCGGGCAACATATGCATGATCGCGCCGTCCTTACCGTCGCGTACTCGTGCGCGCGGCGAGTTCTGCGCCCGTCCCGCGGCGAGTTCCCGACACGCGTGGTCGACGGCCGTGAGCGCATCGCTCATGTCGACGACGCTTGCGACCTGCGCTTCGGTGATGTAGCGAATCACTTATTTCACGTAGTTCGCAGCGATCGCTCCGAAATCGTCATTGCCGTGACCGGCGGCAATCGAGCGGTCGAGTACGGCTGCGATCGCCGGTAACGTGTCGAGCGTAACGTTGTGGCGGCCGGCTTCCTCGATCATCAAGCGGATATCTTTGCGCGCCATCGTCATTTCGAACGCGGCCGAAAAATCACCCGATGCCATTTTCTTGCCGCGACCGCCGATCGCGTTACCCGGATTGAACGTCTTGAAGAGTTCCATCGCATCCGAGGCTTTGATGTCGAGCGACTGGCCAAGCGCGAACACATCGGAGAGTCCGCTCGTAATGAAGAAGAGCATCATATTGCCGAAGAGTTTGTACGTTGCGGCCGCATCGAGGCGCTCGCCGAGATAGAGCACCGTGGTCGTCATCTTCTTGAGCGTCGGTTCGAGCGGGTCGAAGATCGCTTTCGGACCGGAGGCCAGCATGATCCCCGAGCCTTCACGCGTGTTGACCGGACCCATGAAGACCGGGGCGTGTTGAAAAATCACACCGCGCGCGGCCAGGCGTTCGGCACGCTCTTTCGTCGGTGTCGGCGCGGTCGTCGTATGGTCGACGATCACGGCGCCCGGTTCGAGCGAACCAAGAATTTTCTCGATCACGCTATCGACCGATGCATCATCGGAAAGAGAGAGGTGCAATCGTTTCGCGCCCTTGGCTGCTGCCGCCGGATCTTCGAAGGCGTGTGCGCCGTCGGCTTCGAGGGCTTTGGCCTTCTCGAAACTCCGGTTCCACACGTTGACGTGTTCGCCCAATTCGCGTTGTTTGCGCACGAAGCCGGCGCCCATAAGACCTGTCCCGTACCATGTAATCATCGCTGACTAGGACCGAGCGCAGCGGGGTGGGGTTTCATTCGGAATTGGCCCGCTCGTGCGCTGCGTGGATGGACGGCGCCCGTAAACGATGAACGCCGCGGCATGGGAAAATTCGCATGATTGCCAGTCCGAGCGGTGACGCTCCATCCGTCTTTACCGATCATCCGCTCGTTCACGATGTCAATGTAGAACATCTCGAGCGACTTTCTCCGGTCGAAGTGATCTGCAAACGGGTCGCCGATGGTATCGGGGCGCCGCTCGCGCTAGCTCTTGCGATCGTCGGTCAAAGCGTCTGGATCGCGGTCGGCATTGCGACCAAGCTCGATCCATATCCGTTCGCGTTTTTGCTCACGTGTTCGAACGTGCTGCAATTGATCCTGATCTTCGTGCTGGCGGTCGGCCAGCGGCAGTCCGCCCAACATGCGGAACTGCGCGCCGAACACGATCACGATGCAATTTCGCGCCTGCTCTACCATCAAGAAGTGCAGGAAGCAATCTTGCTCGCAATCGCGACGAAGATCGACGCAAACGTCGAGCAGACGCGCGCGATGGTCGCCGATCTTGCGGCGCGAAACTAGCGCAGGGCAATCAAAGAAAAAGGCCCGCGCGAATGATGCGCGGGCCTTTTTCCTTCCTGAGATTGGGGTGCGCGGTTGGTCGCTGCTAGGGGCCGGGTTTGGTTACCGCATCAGAGATCAGCGTTACGGCACCCGTGCGTGCTAATAGTCGACCGTTGATGATGTTGTTGGCCCCGACGGTTACCGAGGCGAGGGCGAAGACGTTTCCGCTGAAGCTCGCGCCGTTGAGCGTTGCGGAACTGCCGACTTGCCAGTAGATGTTGCACGGATTTCCACCGACTAGCGTCACGCTGCTACCGACGTTCGCGGTCAATCCCGATGCGATCTGGAAGACGAAAACGGCGTTGGGGTTTCCTTGTGAGTCGAGCGTGACGTTGCCGGTGATCGCAAGTGTCGAGGTCGATTTATACACGCCGGGAGGGAGTACCAGGCCGCCGATGTCGGCGGGTGCTGCAACCGTGCTCGCCTTACCGGCGGCGGTATTGTACGCGGCAGTCAGATCGGTTTGACCCTGTCCCGCAACGGCGTCGGCGGCATGGATCGCGCCGATCACGATACCCGGCCCGGTGATCGCTGAGGTCGTAAAGCCCACCACGGATGCGGTCGGAAACGTGCCGAGGTCGCCCGTTACGAGCGATGGGCCGGTATTGGTGACTCCCGCACCGCCGAGAATCGCGAAGTTCGCCGCCGTCCCGAGCGGCACGCC